>WLWF01002324.1_pt1 | contig 13992 bp, 25 predicted proteins | sample 6718331 | NCBI WGS metagenome assembly WLWF01 (sample SAMN12718692, study PRJNA515312) | sponge metagenome | isolation source: marine sponge | host: Mycale hentscheli | place: New Zealand: South Island, Marlborough, Capsize Point | collected 2003-05-01
TTGGATCGTTTCTTGTCTTCGCTGATGATCGTTTGAGTTGTCCTAGTGATCTAGCGCAGTAAGATTTTCTGCGTTTTGCAGCTTTTGATCCTGGCTTCACTTTTCCAGTCACGGCTGTTTTTAATTTACTTCCAGGGTTTGCAGCCCTGTAAGCTCTTACACCTTTTGCTGTCATTCCAGCTCCAGATTTTGTTTTTCTATAATTAGCACCCTTACCTGTAGTAGTTTTTCTTATAGGGTTTTCGCTTCTACCACCTTTAGCCATCGCAACTCTTTCCGCCATCGTATAACCATCTGCATTGTGACCTGCAGGTGGTTTATAACCTGATCGTGGACTTGTTGAATGTTGCAATGTTAAAGCAGTTTGTCCGGCGTTAGGTGATCTAATCATTATATGTTTTTCATTTTAGTCATGTTGATGATTCCACCATACATCGCTTTTTTTCTTTTTGCAAATGTTGCAACGTTAGTTGGTTTACCACCTACACCCTGTGCTTTACTTCTTTTTCTTGCAACGGCACTCCGTCTCTGGGAGTCTGTCATGCTTGCTGCTTTAGCAGCAGGAACGCACTTTGGGTATTTTCTTTTTGATCCACTTGCAGATTTTCTTCCACATTTTTTAAAACCCCCACCTTTTTTCTTGGATCCAATATCGACCCAATCTTGTTTGAACCATTCTTTTAAACCAGCCATTACGAATTCTTTCCAACAGCTTCCCTATTCATTCCTCTAACACAGATTCCACCACCTCTAAAATTTATTCTACCGCCATCTTTTTTTCCAGCAGGTTTAGGTCCTTTAAAATCTTTTCGTTTTTTACCTGATGGATCTTTAATTTTACCGGCACAAATTTTACTAGCGTATGCGTTTGCGTATGCGGACGGGTACACGTCAAATTTTCTTTTCGCTGCGGCTTTACCTCTAGGACATAGTTTAGTCATTATTTTTTTCTCGCTGTTTGAGCGGCTCTTCTAAAGTTAGCTGCAGTGGGAGCACCCTTTGCACCTTTCTTTTTCATTTTACCGCCACGTTTACGTTTAGCGTGGATGTTAGCGTATAAACCTTTTCCAGCCATTACAGATTAACTCCATTTGCATGTGCTACGCACATAGGACATTTTGCTTTAAAATATCTATGTCTAGGACATATTTCTACATGAACCGGTATATCCGGTTCAGGCATTTTTGTAAAAAATTCTACATGCTCATCAACTTCATCGCACTTACATGCTTTGATGTTAAATAATTTACAGATAAAATTTTTTAGTTTTTTAATCATTATTTAATTTCGCAACCTCTGCCTTTGATTGCTATACCACCACTTTTATAACCAGCTCGGCCACCTTTTTTCATATATCCCATTTTATTTCTAACTTTAGTAGGAAGTTTTTTTAAACCTTTATTATCAGCTGGTACAGCTTTTAAAGAACCACCGTCTTTTTTAAGTTCTCTTACGATTCTTTTCTTTTCATCTTTAAGATTTTTTTTACCTTTTTTAGAATAAGCTTTTTCAGAATCAACTCTACCAAGCTCTTCTAATCTATTCATTCTTTTTGTATTCATTATGATCTCCTCATTTTTTTAAATGTCATAGCAAGTCTAGCACGTTGACCTAACTTACCACCTTTTTTTGCTGCAGCTTTTAATTTAGCTGCTGGTATTTTTTTACCTTTTTTAACACCTAAAGATTTTCTTAAAGCTCCAGGTTTTTTAACAGCTTTTTGAATCCAATTTTTTTTAGTCATTAACTTCCTGTTATATTAAAAACAGTTTGATCTAATTTAGCTTTTGATCCTTTAGCTTTTTGTTTAGCAATAGCTAATTTACTTTTAGCTTTTTCTGATTTTGTTTTAGGTACATTCGGTTTAATTCTACTAATAACTTCTTTACCGGTAGTTTTTTGTTTACCTAAAAGACCTAAACCTTTTTTAGCTAAAAACTTTAAAACCATTAATTATTTATTTATTTTACCAGATTTTTTAGCTTTAGAACCAAACTTACCGTAAGACTCATCTCTGCTAGCTTTTAACTGTGCAGGCGTTCTTTTCTTTTTGATTCTCATAGCGATAGATTCATCTTTTCTATCTTTGTATCCCTGCTTTTTCTTTTTAGCAGATCCACCTTTTTTCATTCCTTCACTATTTTTGTAAGGAAATCTTGTATTACCTGGTTTTACTCCAAAGTCATTTCTCATTTTGTTTTCTCCTTAGTTATTTTTTTCCATTTCTGAAAATTTGTGTACCCTTTATACCATATATGCTCGCAACGACAAGGATCCACAAATTTGTGAACCAGCTCGGGAGCTGCGAAAACATCTCGAAGAACAATTTTACTTTGTCCATCGCTGTTGGATCGTCTGATACGACTGCCCAAGCAAGCACCAACACGGGCAAACTTAAAATTATCAAAACGGCCTCGTCCTTCCAGTCCGATTGACGTGCTTCTAAAAGTTTTCCTTGGTAAGCTTCCTGGCCTTCGGCCATTTTAGTAGCATGCATAAGCTGTGCGTCTGACATAGCTATCTTCGTTTTTTGTTTGTTAGCATAAATTTTTGATCCTGCAGAAACTGCAAGTTTAATAGCTGATAACCACATTATTTTTTATATCCTCCTTTTTTCATTTTGACAGGGGGCACTTGAGAATTAGGTCCCCTTTTTGGTGGTGGTCCATATTTTACCCCTCCAGATAAACCTCCAACCTTGTAAGCTACAAATTTAAAAAAATTATCTTTAGGTTTTACTAACAAAGGATCTACTTTTTTAGTTGCTTCAATTGGAATTATTGGAATTTTATAAGGGATAATAGGGTTGTCATCTTTAGGTAGGTTAGGTGTTATTGGTCTTTTACCAAATCCTGCTTCCTTTAAATATTTTTTACCAGTAGGTGAATTAGGTTGTAAAGGTTTATTTTCCATTCTGTAAAAATCTCTAGCAAGACCTTCTTTTGTTGCAAATTTTTGTCTACTTTTATATTGTCGTTTTGCTGCTAAATTGACACCAGGCCCTAAAAATGGAAGAAAACTACTAACTACCATTGATTCTGCAAAGTTAAGAGGTTTTTTAAATGGTACATCTCTATTGTTAGTATTAAATTGATTTTTATTTGCACTAGTTGTTCTACTAGTACTCCTATTAGTAGTGCTATTATTACTAGTGGCTCTATTAGTACTTGGACTTGTAGTTCGGTTACTAGGGTGACCAGGAGATTTAGAAGAACTACTACCCATAGCAGCACTTTTTGCTTGGTTGGATTTATTACCCATATCCATTCCTCCACCACGAAGTTTTCTAATTTTTCTTTTCATTATTTATTTTGCCTTTTTTTCATTCTAGCAATTTCAAGTTTCTCATCAGCAATTCTTATTCTTTCTGCTGCTTGATCTTCATTGTTTTCTAGTTTCATTTTTTCAATATCTAATCTTTCATCAATTTCATTTTCTCTTATGTCATTAGAGTTAAAATCTTGTTCAGTTTTTCTTTGTAAGTCCATTGCTTTAAGATCCAGTTCTCTTTCTTTTAATGCAACTAGTGGATCTTTTTGTTGACCCATAGCTTCAGATTGAGCAAGTTCAATTGTAAGTTCAGCAACTCTTCTAGCAATCATAGCGTTGATTTGAATTTGAGCTCCTTGAGGGTCGGCTTGAAGTTGTGCTTGTAATTCTGGATTATCTACAATCATTGCACCCACTTCTCCCTGGGCTTTCATTGAAACATGTTCAGATATATGAGCTTGTAGAGCTGAATAAACTTGTGGGTTAATTTGAACCATTCTTGTAGACATAAATGCTCTATGTGCATTGATATGGGCATCATGGTCTTGATCTGGAAATGCTCTCAATGGTTTTTGCATTAAAATTTCCATATTCTCGGTCGCAGGGTCTTTTGGTATTGGTCTTTCCTCTGGTCTTAGTAATTGATCTATATCTTGAGTCCCTAATGCTTCATAAACTCTTCTATATGCTTCTCTTAAGTTGTGCATTAAGGGATTTGACATTGCAATTTTTAAATTTTCGTTAGCAAGCGTTACTCTTTGTGCCATACTCATGATATTAGGGTCGGCAACTGGTATAACATCTACTCTATCATCAAAATCAGTTTGTTTTACTGCTTGATCTGCACCATATACTGAATATGGGTAGATTGGTGGTAGATATGTACCAAATACTTTTGATAAAAGTCTAAATTCTCTACGCATTGAGTAATAACAACGCTTGTGTATTGCGCTCATGACCCTCGAACCACGCTCTAATAGCGAAACAGTTGTACCAACTGCTCTATTTTGCAAATCATTACCTGTATCCATGTTAGTAATAGCTGCAAATTTCTGTCCTGCTTGGACAACAAAGCCCATTAATTGGTATAATGTAGCTGATGGCTCCTTAAAGGGTAAAATTTGAAACTGATCTTTAATGTTACCCCCTGGTGCATCTACATCTCTAAACTCTCCTGGTTGAAATGGTTGGTCATCATCTCTTATTCTTATACCTCTAGATTTAAATCCAGCTGGTAAGTTAGATAATGTACCTGCATCTAGTAATTGTCTTAAAGATTGTGTAGCTGTTCTTGATAATCCACCAATCATATGAGTTAAACCAAAACCATAGAACCCTAATCCTGGTAAAAATTTGAAATGTACAAAGTATTCTTTTCTTTTTTTAGTCTCATCATTAATATCATAGTTATGATAAATAGATAAAATTTCTCCTGAACCTTCATCTATTGTTATGATGTAAGGAACCTTAACTTCTTTTTCTGAATTTGTATTTTCAAATTCTTCTAAATTACAATCGACATGCATTTCTAAAACTTGGTATGAATATTGTTTATCTGACGAAGGTGTTACTCCTTCTAACTCTTGATATTTTTTTTCAATTTGTGTAGGCCCTGCTGCAGTTGGTTTTAATTCTACATCTCTATAAAATCCTGCTGCTTGTTTTTTAAGTATCTCATTCTCTCCCATTTTAATAACATGAGTAATTCTTTCACATTCCATTAAATCGGTTGCATAGTATGGAACCACCAAATCTTCTGCAGGAATAAATTTAGATACTGCCCTTTGCATAACTTCATCATAATAAACCTTTTTAAATGCTGATCCTGCTAGGGCTAAATAAAATAATAATTGATCAAATTCTGGAGTGTACTCTTCCATCTCTTCAGTAATCATATAGTTCATAAAATCTTGAACTCTTTGTGCTTGATTCATTTTTTGTTCATCTTCAGTCCCTAAGACTCTAGTTTTTACAGGTCCTGATGATGGAAGTAATTCTTTATACGCTTGTGCTTGAAATGATGTAACTGCTTCGGACAATAATGGATGAGTCACGGATGCCGAACCTTTAAATGGTCTAGTCATCTCAGTGTGTTTAATTCCAAGAAGATCTAAATTATTAGTGTAAGAAGTTTCCCAATCTTTTCTTGAGACTCTATCTTTTTTATAATCATCTAATAACTGATTTGATATTCTTTGCAAAGTCTCCTCAGACATATCCTCTGCAAGATTAGAATAAAAATCTTCAGTAAGATTAATTACTTCTTCTACTTCAGAATTTTCACCTTCTATTTGAACATCTACTTCCTCTTCGGTATTAGGAGTTGTAATTTCCTCTTCAAGTGCTTTTTCAATTTCAGCCATTTTAAAAATTAATAAAGTTTAGTTGGTCTCATTCCTCCCTTGGCTAATCCACCGCCTCGAGCATTAATCATCTTACCTTTTTTAGCACCATCAAATATTCCTAATCCAGAATTCTTTTTAGTCATAGCATTATATTGACTTTCAGATTTGGGCATGATCGGTGAAAGCATTCCTGCTTCTTTTCTTTCAATAACAGCTTTGTTTATTTTCTTTTGAGCTGCTTTTATCTTAGAAGCTTTTCTATCTATCTCCCTTGGTAAAGCATTTTTATCAACAGTTGTTTTTGTAGTTTGGCCAACTAGATTTTTTGTTTCATTTCCAAGATCTACAACTCTTTTATTTAAATCTATTTTTGTTGATGATGGAGTTTTAGCTGAACCAGGAGCTCCTGTAGGAGTTTTAGCTCCAGCACCCATCATTTTTGATGCAGTATACATCGCTATTCCAGCGAGTGCTGCTCTTTTTAATTTACTTCTTAATTTTTTTGACATGTCTTTAACTCCTAATTAATAATATACGTATTTACGTTCCTTATAACTTTGAACCTCATCCTCGTCAGAATAAGTAGTTATAAAAGAACCTTGTCGATATCTTAACATAGCTTGGGTGGTGCTGTCCACATAATCGTCATGTTCTCCATGAGGAAACGCTGCACATTCTTCAATTACTTCTTGAGCCCAATGTTCGTCTCTAGGGAAGTAAACCTGTTGAGATTCAAATATTGGAGCACAGGCGTTGACCCGTGAGTGCTTGTCCTGTCCTCTTCCTGGAGTGTAATCCATCACAGGAATACCCATTCGTCTTAATTCTTGTAATAAACTTTGTCCACTAGCCTTAGCTTCTATAATAATTGTCTCTGGTTGCCAATACTTGTATTGATCGAGCGCAACCATTTTTAATTCTGGAAAATCATATTTACCTTTAATCGCATCAATTAACATAATAGCATCAGGCCCTGATTCGTGAGGCGTGAATATTCCCCATGTAGTAATGGCTGAATAGTCAGCAGATTCTTTTTTGCTGAATGCAGTATCATAAGATTGAATAACATGTTTTAATGTAGGAAGATCCCCGGCCCAAGGCTGCCACCATTCTCTTTTTAAAATCGCTCCTTCCTCTGAAGTTGGATTTTGCATGTACTGGGCTGACCAATTTCTAATTGATATGGACGCTTTAACTTTTTCTAATTCATCTAGGTTCCAATATTCAGGCCACACGGGTTGTACGTTTTCATCTTCTCCTATCAAAGCTGGAAAAGAAATTGTTTCCCACTGGTCTGACTTAGGTTCATTTTGTGATTTAATTAATCGACCAGTCAAATCATCTTGAGCCCACCTTGTCATTACAAGTACGATTGAGCCTCCAGGTTGTAGACGTTGTCTCGGACCCGATAAGTACCAATCAAAAGTTCTCTCCATTGCACTATCGGACATTGAGTCTTGTTCCGTATGTGGATCATCGATAATAAGTAAGTCCGCCCCTCGTCCTGTGATAGAACCGCCAACACCCGCTGCAAAGTATTCCCCACCTTGATTGGTCTCCCAACGTCCTTTTGCTTTACTATCTTCTCTTAGTCTAACATCTCCAAAGATCTGTTTATACTCCGCACTATCAATTAAGTTTCTTACCTTCGCACCGAACCTTCCTGAAAGTTCTGCATTGTGGGATACCTGCATAATTTTCATTTTAGGATTCTTTCCAATCATCCAAGCAGGAAAGTATATGGATGCAAATTCTGATTTAGTGTGTCTAGGAGGCATATTCACTATGAGCCTTCCTTTTTTATTTTTAGATATCTTAGTAAACTCGTGTGCTATATGTTGATGGTGTCCCCACTTATCTGGATCCTTATCAGTTCTGCAAATAAAATCTGGCCAAACATTCTTTACAAAATATAAGAAGTTATCTTGGCATAATTTAATATGTTTCAACCATACTTTTTCGAGCCTCTCTCGTAATTGATCGGTAGTCAATAATTCTGTATCAGTCATCTACATTTACTATACTCTTGGGTCCCCTTAAAATCTACCCCCTAATTCTACAAGGCCATACTACTTCTATCTGTCATACAGGTTATAGGTAAAAGTTAAATATATATAAAATTTTTCCGTGAAAAAAATATAATTTTTTTCTGTCAATTTTTGGATTTTGACTGGTACCTCTATGAGTCTAATATATCCCCATCAAATTCATGATTGCAAGTATTACAATACCATTGAATAAAAAACTTAGATTTTAATATGCTATTAAATCTTTTTTTATACCATATCTTTTTAGAATATATTTTATTTGATGTACATAGAGGGCAGGATATCCTGCCCTCTATGTTTGATATTGGTCGTTGATCTATATATCGTGTCAACTTTTTATTTCTTTTTTAATTAATAAATCGATTTGATCGAATGCATAATCTTCGATTTGTTTTAAGGTCATCTCAGTCCCGACTGATCGAGTCGTTACAAAGTTGCCTCGTTCGATTTCTAGTTGCCATAGATCCTTAACGTCTCTAAGGGGTTTAAGATTTATAATATAACTTTTATAAGATAATCTAGCCATTATATTTTATTCACGTTAACTTCTAGCGTTGTAGACTCAACCGTTTTAGTTTTATATTGATTATAAATCTTAGGTTGCTCCTCTTTTAACTTAGCTAAATCAATCGTCAAATATTCTTTAAACATTGTTTTAGCGTGGACATTGTGACCTTTACAAAGTGTAAAGATTTGCCCTCCATGTTTTGCTACAAGCTTCACGGCGTCCTCCTTGATGCTTTTTTCTAGATCAGTGAAAGCCTTTTTTTTGGTTTTAGCTTCTGCGTAATTAAATAAAAGTTTACTATCTAAAGTAGACAAATTATTCAATCGTGCCTGTTTTTTTAGTGTACTCATTTTTTTACCTCGTTTGTTAATTATATATAACTTATGTTATATATCCCATTAATATAGGAGAATTTAAAAGAATGCAAATAAAAAAATTAAAAAAATTAAAATTAATATTTCTTTTTTTAAACACCATATTAAGACGTAAAGCAGCTCCATAATTTAGAACCGTTCTAAACTGCAACCTTAATGAAGGAATTCACCTCGACTTTTTTGCCTAGGCCTTTAGCAACTAAGCCCACAATCACGCCACTCGGATCCTTAAAGCGTAAATCATGCGCATCCCCGTCTATTACTTTACGACTCATCCAGGTAGATGGCAGCTTATCCTTAAAGACTACGGCAATATTTGCGCCCTTAGCTATGGCTGCTAATTGATCCTGCTCATTGGTGCCCGAGTCACTGAAGGTTACATGATAATTTTTTTTACCATGATCAAGGTAGTTAAGTACTTTACTATAATCATAAAATTGCACATCAGGATGGAGGTCCATAAGGGTACCACCTCCATCAACTTTATATTTAAACCAGGGCAAGTCACTGGTGCCGTTGAGTCGTACGGCAAATTTAAAACCAGCGTTAGCAGCTCTTAGCTTCAGGGTCTGTATTTCTTTAGACAGTTCCCATAAAAAACCGTTTTTATTATTCCAAAAATAATTAGTTTTATTTATTCGAGCCTGCTGCACTGAATTCATTTGCCCTCGGCCTGATGTATTTAAACAGGGCGCAATGCATCCTCCTGGACCTTTTGTAGCTTTTGGACATACATTTTTACCACTCATATCATACGGTGCAAAATGTAAAATAGCTGTTTTATATCCGAGCGCTTCCCCCTTAGCCATTTTAGTCTGGCTGTAATAATTAAGCAGAGCCATGATCTACCCCCAACCATTTATTATTAATTTTAACTAATTTTATTTGATGACTGTATACGCTGCCAGCTTCATCGAATAAACCCAGCTCCGAGCCCTTAAAATCTATTAGAATAGTTTTTTTAATTCCCTTGCCTTGCTTAGGTGACTCGAGAAGCTTGCCGCTGCATAAGATGATCGGATGCAATTGGCTGCTTTTTATTTCCTGGCCTTTTTTTAGATCTTTAAAGTTTATCATTTTTTTCCTTTTGTTAGTTTGCATCTTAGTACCATGGGATGGACTCAGCTGTCAACTTTTTATTTTAGCTCCTGCTGCTAGATCTTACTGGAATAAATACGACTCGGCCTGGAGGCCCTAAAGCTTTGAGCTGCCATCGAGCTGCACGACTCACGGGACCAATTAAAAAAAATAAATTTTTTTTAATATTAGTTAATAGGGTAAACGAAAAAAAGTTGCATATAAGAGTTTCATCTCGCAGGTACATATATAGTTATAGGTGCATCAAAAAAAATGTTGCATAGGGCTTGATAGAAATATTGTTTTTTTAGTTAATACTAAAAAAACAAAAAAGGCACATAGGACTTGATAGCAATATTAATTTAATCGTGAGACGTGGTTCAAGCGTCTTGAATTTTTTTCATTGCGTCTCTTAAATTGAATGATGAGTAGGCACGAATAATGGTTCTCGGTTCACGAACCACGAAAATTTGTAGATTTTGAGAAGGTCTCTGCGAGAGGTCTTCTCGCAAGATAAATGAAGTGCCACCATTTTTAAAATGGGTTAAATGCCAATTAATTTGGTACTTTGATAAACCTAAATTCTTGACATCATTTGACTTGAGTTCAATCCAAATACTTTTGTTGTTTATCAACCAATAAACATCTGGTATTCCATTGATTGTATTACTTTCTATGCGAAATAATTGACCTTTTAATTTAAGATTTTTAATGCGTTTCCACAAATTACTTTCTGATTTTTTCATTATGTTATTAGGTCAATAACATAAAAAAAGGGACAACTAAAGTCTCCCGTTGTTGTCCCCTTTTAATGGGTGTTTAAATCTTAAATATACTTAAAAAAGTGTTTAAATCTTATTACCCATATCAAGATAATTGGTTGTCTGTGTATCCCAAATATCAAGAATTTTATTATATCAATAAATGACAGGAATTACAGGTAATTCTTTAATGTTAGTGTGAATTGCCCCACCGTCATTACCCTCGTCATCACTTGTTGGAGTTAGCCAAGTTCCATTGTCTAAAAGAATTTGAATTGGTTGATTATGCCAACCTTGTTCTTCACTTTCTTTTTCTGAACAATACTTAATTTTAACAATCGTTCTTCCTTTTAAGTATTTTTCAATTTTTGTTTTCCAATTATTACTTAACTCTTCATTATTCATTTCATCAAGTTTTTTTGCTTTTGCCATTGTTCATAATCCTTTTCTTGTGTGTAATCCCAAACAGAAATAAATCTTTCAAGCCATTTTTCTTGTTTGGGTGTTAGTGTTATATTCCAAGCCAACTCTTCGTCTGCACTTCCTAATGGGGACAGTTCTTCTCTGTCCCCAAAATTATTGTAGATTTTAACAAGTCTATCAATACTAACCATTAGGTAATGATTTAATTGTATCTGTTGGAATTGTCATATTGATTTGAGTTTGTTTCGCAATCAAAGATATTTGTTGTAATACCTCTGAACCAATCATATCACTATGTAATAAATCAGTTGCTTTTTCTTCCAACTCATCAAGTTTCTGCAACTCCAAACCTTTTTTAGATTTGTAAAACGCATTTTTTGTTTCTAATTTACATTGTTCTCTTAAATAATTATCTAACTTATCTTTAAGATCATAGAGTTTATTATCATAATCATATTTTGGCATATCGTAAGTATCCCATTGACGAGTTTCTGCCCAATTATTTAATTTTATACTTAAAACTTGAAAGAATGTTTTTACTTGTTCTCTTTTTTCTTCAAGTCTCCTTGCATAGTTTTTTGAATAATCGTTAAACTCTTTTTCAACTTTCAAATATTTTTCAATATCCTTTTCAACTCCAAGTCTTTTAATAAAAGTTGGATAGTTTTTTTGAGTTGTCTCGTTTATTTCTGTTTGATGTAAAGATTGAATGGCACTTTTTTTATCATCAAATTTTCTTGATAATTTTTTCTGCCAATATTCTCTATTATCTTTGCTTATTTGTTTATTACTCATTTTTTTGCTCCTGTTAGTTGTTAGTTAATGAGTACCCTCAATGGATATCTTCCAGAGGGTACTCTGTAAGTTTGGTTTTTAAAGTCTATACTAAACTTACAAAGAAACAGACTATTTGTTTTTATCGTCCAAAAGGTAAAAAACAAATAAAAATTTTGTTATCCAATAGTAAAGCCACCAGAATTTTTACAAAACTCTGAAAACTTTTTTACATTATCAACAGAAAAAGGATAATTACCATTAAAATTTTTCTTATCATAAATTTTATCCCATTTCTTTTTGTCTTCTGTTGGAAATTCATTTGGTGCAAGATTAGATTTACCAAGTTTTTTTTCAACTTCTTTACAAAACTTGTCTAATTGTTTTTCAATCTTGTCATTATGCTTTTCAATTATTTTTCTATTCTTTTCAAATTGATCTTCGTATGCTTTACAATGACCAGATTTAATTAAATGATCTAATTGTTGCGATATCATTTCTGCGTTTAGTTGCGAAACTTCATAACAATCATTATAGCCCCAATGTTCATGTTCATTTTCTGGAATTACTTTTGTATGTGTTAGAACATAATCTGCTAAAGGTCTCCACCACCAAACATTATTTCTAAAATAAGTTCCAGATTGAGAAGTATAATTATCTTGTTCTTCAAAATATTTATTCTGCATATCTTCTGATAATTCAAATAAATTATCTGGTTTTTTTGGTTCTTCTATGTGTAAGTTTTTTGGATTCATTCCTGTAATATCAAATCCCATTTTATTTGCTCCTTTGTTTTTTTAAATGTTTATTTATTTCAATAAATTTATGACAAGTTTGTAAAAGTTTTTTTACATCTTTTAATTTTGGTTTTTTTCCTAATTTCCACTCATCATAAATAGAATTTGAAAAATCTTGAAAATCAAGTTTAAGCAAACCGAATTCGCCCCAACCAATATTCCCATAGATTTTTTTAATTCCATACATTTTTTTTGTTAGTTTTATATCCATATCCCACGAATATAAGATATGAGTTTTATTGTCAAATGTTTATTTTATGCCAAAAAAGGCAATTAAAACAATGATTATTAGGGTAGGTATAGGGTAAAATACAATTAATCTTACTAAAAATGCTAAAAAATTATCCATGATTTGAGAGAGATATACGTTAAAAATTTAATTACAAGATTAAAGTTTTATTTTTTTAATTGATTGAATGACTGATGTTGGAATTATTGTAGTATTACCTATATTATCAAATGTTGGTTTATCTTTTGTCTCTATATAATCAGTAAATATTCTGGTTATGCCTTTTGATTGAGATAATAAATATCCTTTTGAAACACATATTGGAAGTTTAGAATTTTTTAAATTTTTTGTATCTGACCAACCACTGTCCCCCTCTATATCTGCCCATTTAATCTCAACAAATGGATAATCTAAAATATTGTTTCCTAAATTTTTAAAATTAAAATTTAAAATTTTTGATTTTTGTATTTTTTTTGTTTTCATAATTCCCACATATCACTTCAAAGTTTTGAAAATAATTCCCACATATGATCTCAAAGTTTTGAAAATAATTCCCACATATGATCTCAAAGTTTTCATTTTTTTTCTTCAGTTAAAATTGAAACAATACCTACTGATGTACTTAGATGACTGTTATGTATTTCGTTAAAAACTGTCATAAAATTTCCATCATCAAGTAATTTCTTCTGGCGTAACGTCAATGATATTTTTGGCTTCTCCAATTTTACCTTCAAGTTCGGATAACCGTTTCTCAAGTTGTTCACGACTCATACCCTCCAATCCAACATGGGTTACTTCTTTTTTATCTACAAAGAATCCTGCCATTTGACCACTACGGTATTCTGCATTTACAGCTACAGAAAATTGTTTTTTATCTTCTGCTTTTTTACTTAGTGTTTCAAATCTTTTATATTTTTTAAGCTTGTCCCCTTCATGTTTTTTTAACTCTTGGTTATATTTCATTTCCATATAACGCACTACATGAGGATTTTTATTTGGATTAGTTAGTCTACTTGCAATTTCTGTTGGTCCTTCTTTTTTCTCTGAGGTATAGCCAGCTCTGGAAGCTGCTTCGGTTTTAGAAATCTCTCCCCAATTACTAACATATATATCCACAAACGCTTTTTGTTTTAAAGTCAGCTCAGATGTTGATTTCAAAGTATTTTTTCTTTTAGTCATCTTGACCTCTTATATCATAAAATTTTTCCTAATACGCTTTCTTACAAACTTTTTTTATTTTATTTTTTAGCAGAAAATGGCCTCAAGCAGAGTATTTTCCTAGAATTACTAGGAATTTTCCTAGTGTTTTCCTAGTCTATTTTGCTCTAGAAGTGTTGTATATCAATGTTTTTCCTAGTTTCCTAGAAAAAAACCCTTACAAACTTT
>WLWF01002327.1_pt1 | contig 13987 bp, 9 predicted proteins | sample 6718331 | NCBI WGS metagenome assembly WLWF01 (sample SAMN12718692, study PRJNA515312) | sponge metagenome | isolation source: marine sponge | host: Mycale hentscheli | place: New Zealand: South Island, Marlborough, Capsize Point | collected 2003-05-01
ACAGCGGTCATTGTCCACCGTAGAAGACGGGCCGGACGACCTGCCGGACGTAGACCGCACACGCACGCCTTGAGCCTCTGCTCTTGCCGCAGCATCCCTCAGTGCCCTGACAGTTCTGCCACGCTCAATGTGACCACCAATGTCTCCCTCGTATGCACTTTTAGCCATCGTCCCCTGAACCGAATCAGCCTTTTGACGCAACGCACGAGCTTCGTCTATGTTGGAGTAATCAAGACTCCTAGAGCTTGATCTCTCCGCACCCTTGTTTGTTACCTTGCGAGTAGGCTTGCCACCAACAACCGTCTTTTTCGGTTCACCCTTTCCACCACTGTCGTCATCTTTGTCATCGAAGATAGGTGTAACTGGTTTCTCGGGTGGTGCCTCTGCTTCTTTGGCTTCACCAATAAGATCCCTAACGCCCTTCTTTTCTGTTATGTCAATCTCACCAACGAACCCTTTTTTCTCTGGTAGGTTGACGTGCTTCTCTTCTGGTGGTCGCCAGTTCTTCCAATCCTCTGCCCCCTGCTGGTGTTTATTTTCATCAGCTTGAGCTTCATTTAGAATCTTGGCGGCGTCTTCCTTAGTGATTTTCTTTCCGTCAATAGTTTTTCTTTTATGCCAAGGAGTATATCCGGGGCCTTTAATTGTTCTGTTTCGTCCACCAGAGTGTTCGCCTTGCGGGGCGTGTTGTGCAGCAGTTTTGCCGGGAGCTGACAGAGCATCAGCAAGGGAGGGAGAAGGTATCTTTCGCTTGCTACCACCGGAACGACCGCCCTGTGGTGCCTTGGATGGTTTTGTTGGGTCTGGGGCAGTGTGGCTTCTGTGGAAAGGAACCTTCTTAGCAGACTTCTTGTTACCGCCACGCCGTCCCTGAGGAGCCTGCTTGTGCTTGGCTTCTTTGTCCAAAGGGCGAAACGGCGATGGATTCTTTGGATCTTCGGTATCGTGATCGTATTGATACGGCTGTGGCATGAGAAACAGACTCCTAAATAGAATAACCCTCAGTCGTTTATGTCCTCTATCAAGGCTTTTTGTGCCTTTCTAGACTTGTGTATCGCCACCCGTACTAGGGTCTTGGCAGGCCATCTGAGGAATAACAGCTTTCTTTTCCGGGCTTCTTCGTGTAACCAGCCCACGATCTCGTCCAGATGTTCCTCACAGCCGTCAGGACCCCACTCATCCATCTTCTTGCTTCGGGCCTTGCAGGAGCACCCCTCAAGGGCTTTAATCCTTAGACGGGCCAGCATGTCGCTCAGTTGCGAGCCGGGGCCAATACCCTTCTTTTCTCTTTTCTTGTGGGGATATGCAGGATGATCCGGGTCAATGAGCCAGACATCTTTCGTGATCTGCCGCACTACACAGGGCATCACCTCTTTTGTGGTGTACCCACGCTCTACGGCTCTAGCAAATAGGAATTTCTTTTCGCATTGAATCATGTCTATATCCTATCATGGAAGGGGGTTCTCTGACTTGAAGTTTAGACAATTAAACTGTGGCTCACGGTATCCATCATTCACATTTGGTGTATCTGTGAAGGCACCGAATGCGTCCCATCCTTCTTGAGCCTGACATTGCCCTCCGGCACCTCTTGCGTCTCGTACAGAGAAAGTCCTGTTCATGGGAGAGCCAACCGGGACATCCACACCTGCACAAAATTGTTGCGTTATTTCTTCGGGATATGTAACAGCGTCATCTGTAACATCTATGAACTCACCTTCGGAACATTGATATAGTGCAAACATGTCCTCTTGAGTTTGGTAGAGTATACCATCGTCGTTACGGGTAGCCGCCCGTCTCTCATTCACCCACCACCAATCCTGACCTTTAGTTCCCAAGCAGTTAGGATAACCGGCCTTCCACTGATAAACAAATAACGGAGGCTCATTTGTACTACGGCCAATAGTTATAGTACTTCCATCAGGCTGCTGCTGTGGGTCGTTGATTGTCGGGTAGATGTAAGAATTTACTGAGCAGTCGCATCCTTCGTTGCCAAAATGTTGTGTCTTTTCTTTGCACAACTTTGCCTCATTGGGAGCACCGACAGTCTTTCGGGCTTTGAGTAATCTAAAGCAGTTAGTTGTGTTTGTCCATTCCGTTTGACCAGCAGAGTTAACATCACTGTTATCTACAGTTATAAGTAGCTTTTGTGTTCCATCGTCATATTCGCCATATATGTCAATCGCCTGATCTTGCGTAGACACGCCGTCTTCACAATCCCTGCTGCGAAACTTCCACTTATCTCCTTTTCGAGGTGCGTTATCAATGGGCATAAAAGTTAAGTGATTGACGGTTGTTATTCCGTTGCAATCGTAACATTTCTGACCATAACAATACTCATTGCCCCCGCAAGAACAGTCCCCTGCACCATTGCAATCAGGGCAAGCAAAATCAAGCAGCAGGTCTACTTGAGACTCTCTTGCGTCTTCGCACGTAAACCAGTTGTTTCCCTTCCACTCTCCATTTAGGACATCCGTGCAGTAACCCTTGTCGTGCATGTCGCATGTAGCAACTCCGTCTACCTCGTAGCAGCATGGGCCAAGGCCAAGCGTTGGGCAAAGGTCACAGTTGTCAAACAAGGAGTTAAACTGCCTGAACGTACGGCAACCGGCTTGACCGTTTTGAAGACGATCGTCACTAATACAGTCTTCTTTTGAGCACGGTCCAGTGTTGATGCAACGCTCTCCTGCTGCTGGATTGTCCGGATCAATAGGTTCTTTGCCACCGCCGCAACAATCGTCACACTGTTGAGTAACGCCCGTCACGTTACCATCGGCGTCATAACAAACTGTAGAAGCACAGCACCGACCAATATCACCAGAGCCGCCACAGCAAGCTTGCTGGCAAGAAACAAGGTCTTCGTATACCCCTGCTGGATCTGGGTAACAATCGCAAATAACTGAGTTGCATGAGAACTTTGACTTACATCCAGACTGAGCACATAAGCCGTAGGTTAGGTATGGGCCGCCTTTACTGACTTCCGGAACACCCTGTCTGCATGATCCATCTGCGTTCGGATCGTTGGGGTCTCCATGACAGTAATAAACATTGTCCTCGTTCCAGCAACCACCCTCAATACAAACACAGTTGTCGAGACAGTCGCCGTCTCCAGTACACGGTTGGCCTCGACACTCCGGCACACACCTGCCGTCCACACACTCATATCCATCTGGGCAATCTGTGTCGTCAACGCACGAAGGATTGCTGGTGCATTTCTTTTGGCGGCAGAAGCACTCTGCGTCTGGTGTTAATCCAGCGTCATCACAGTCTATGTCCTTTACGCATGCAATCGCCTCACACTTCTCTTTTATGCAGCAAGCGCAGTCTATGACTAAGGCAGCACCATCTATGGCAAGTGCAAAACCTTCAAGAATGAGAGACATTTAACCACCATCTGTGGAACAGGATGCAACAGGGACGCAAACAGTACCACCGTTTGCCCGTGTAAAGCATAACCCACCTGAGCCTAGCTGGACTGCAACAAAAGCATTCCCAAGAGAAGGTCCCCCTCCTCCGGGTAATCCAGTTTCCTGCTCGATAGCATCCTCGTTGATAATGGCGGCCAAAGCGTTCGCTAACTCCTTCAAATCTAGGCTAAGATTCAGAATAAACTCGTCGTCTCTAGGCTCTAGATTGAAGTTAATCAGGGCTGTTTGCTGTCCAGCATTACAACGAATACGCTTTCCTATGATTGCCCCAGACTCTGCGTCCTGACACATTATTGGCTGTGTACCTACTATCCTTAGCCCAACTTCCACGCCCTCTGCTTTTGGCTCAACCTGCACAAATGGCCCAGATTCCACATTGAAGTAGTTGTCTGTTTGCGTAGGGTCTTTGTCGTTTTGGACTGTTCCGGGCTGAGTAGGCTTTGGTTTGTTTTCCGAAAGCTCCTTTTTTAACTTCCTGTAATCAGGGTCGCCTTGAAGAAAATCAATATTCTTGAACTGCTGTTTCCTACCTTCTGGGCCAACAGCTCGCATCTTTGGGTTAGTGACATCTTTAGTTTCGGGACCCCGCCGCATCTCTTGCAAGGAATTACCAAGGATGCGACCAATGGCCACAGCGTTCTTCCGAGGCAAGCCGGCCTTCTGGAACTCGGCTATTAACTGTGCCATCTGGTTCTGGTAACTCAACTTCCACCTCCCCCAAACACGTCGAGCGTGTAGAAGACCACGGGGTCTTGGGTGCGGCGGGGTCCACAAATCTCGACCGCCACATGACGGTCATTTGATCTAATGTCTTCGATTGTTTTACCAGTTCGGATGGCACGGGCCACTCCACTGTCAACACCGTACTCGTCAAGCATGTAGCCAAGATCTAGTCGGCTTGCTGGGTCTACGGTGGAATCTACAAAGCCTGTCCCACGATCTCTCTCAGATATGTTATGCCGTGGATAATCAGAGTCATTGTAGTACATCCTGACAGATACTTCGTTCCTGTCCTTAGCAGGTTGATATGTAAGTTTGATGTCACGGCGTTGCTCAGATCCACCGTTCTTGTCAGTCTCGTCTGTTGGGTATTCGATGTTTCCAGTACGAACGTGATAGGTTGTCCAGATTGCAAGATCTTCCGTCAAAGGAGATGCAGTGTATGTAGCTCTGGCAGGCCGTCTGTCACGGACAGGTATCGTGTCGTCATCGGGAGCAGAAAGAACTACGTCTCCCCCTGCATACCCATAACCCGGATTGAATATCCAGATTGATGCCACTTGACCATCTTGGTCGAGTGCTGCTTGTAAGCGAGCACCATTCCCTCCCTCAACAGTGGCCGTTGGAGGAGTTCTGTATCCGTAGCCCCGATCTGTGACAGTGACCGTCAGTACGCATCCTCTTGCGATATCTGTCGCACCCTTGTCGATCTGAGCTACTCCGGAGGTGCAGCCATGCACTGAGGTGAACGATCCGTCAGCTAAGGTTACTTGCGTTCCTCCGGTTAGCTGTTGCGGATACTTTTCTGTCCACCATGCACCTGTGTCTATATCCATACATAGAGCACGGGTCGGCTTCTCTGAGGGGTTGTCTTCTTTATGAACAATAAACAAACGCAGAGTTTGCGTGTTAAAGTCTATTGCCATGTAGTTCCATTCTGTTTGAGTCCAGTCAATCTCTTGCTCAAACTGATTCATGATGGATTCGGAAAGCTCTTCTACGTTACCGCCTTCATTAATACGGTAAACACCATATCTGTCAGCACAGTAAAGAAAGCCTTCGTGTATCTGCCAGCATCTCTGGTTAATTGCACCACGATATGCAGATGCTGATATCTGTCCATCAATCAGTGGTATCTGAGAGAATGACAATGAGAAAAGGTGACGCTCTTGGGCTAGGAATAACGTCTGGCCAAAGGGCATCATGGCTTTCAGCGAGTCCGAGTCCCTGTCGTTCTGCTGAATAATGATTTCGTTTTCTTCTGGTACTGACTCAGGTTCGTCTGTCTCTGAGTAGTAAATCGCATTTGGAAGTTCTCCTTCCACGCCATACCACATCCTATCCTGAAACTTCACTACCGCTTTTTTGTCGGCGGGAGGAGGCACAAAACGCATAGCATTAAGCTCCCCGTTAGGAAGAAGAATAGGAAGAGCTGCGTAAAGTTCATTCCCATCCGAATCCTTTCGATCTGGGTCTCTAAGCTCTTCGTCTGTTAAATCATCAAGATAACCTGTAGTTCCATCTGATACTGGTATCCTCGCCACCCTGTACATCGTCGTTGCTTGGCCGCTGGTGCTCCTCCACAGCTCGACGTGTGTCACACGGTTCGTCTGCTCGCTCGGTGTCCAGTTCCAAGTTATGCTTTGTGCGGCCTCGCCAGCATCTAGCTCGTAGACTTCCGAGAGATTGCTTGGTACTGGGCCTCCCTTTTCCTCTGGCGTGTCGTCCGTGTAACGGTAATAGCATTGATATAAACCTCGCAGGTGTGGTCTTGCTACAGGGAAAGCCTCTGCACCACCAACCATCAGCTTGACTTCAGGTGGTGATGTGTAGCCTCCACCGGGATTCTCTAACGTAACTTCGTCTATCTTGCCATCCTTGACAGTGCATGTAGCATATGCACCAAACCCAGAGTTGCTGATAATCTTGATCTCAGGAGCAACTAAACAGCCTTCGCCCGAATCAATAATGTCAATTCCTGCTATCGGATACCCCGAGCCAGCACCCGGATTACGCGAGTCACCACCAGAGAACAACTGAATAACAGCAGCCTTTTCCCAGTGGTACTTATTTGCTCCGTTCTTGCCGGCACCGGGGAGGCCGAACGTGTAAGGAGTTAGTTGTACATTAGTGTCAGGTGTTCTTACGTATCTCGCTGGGATGATCAGCAATAACGGGTCAGGCTCAACATAGTCTTCGTCTTTTACGTCGCCCTCTGTGTTGTAATCTTTGCCGTACTGGGTAGCCGATGCTGAATCAAACAGGTAAGAGAACGTCCACTGGGAGACGCAAAAGTTGTTAAATCCACGGAATGCAAACCCGCCGCCAAAGACGCGCATGATTGCACCCGTCCCCTGAGTGTATCCAGATATCTCATACTCAATAGGGCCAGCACACACAACACCGGGATTAAATTCAGCTCCGGGGCATTTCCAATATCGACAGTTCACTGGTCCCTCAGAAAGCTTAATGCCGTTGCCGCTAATTGGGAAATCTAAGAACGGCCACCAGTCGTAGTTAGTGTACTGCGAATCATTTGGAATGTTCGACTCGTCAGGCCAAGGTGGGCCATTAGATATTAACGCTCCAGAAGATAGCCCAGAGGTTTGATTGTTTTCATTAGGGTTAGCAGTAAAACTTGCAGGAACTTTTAATCGGGCTTCAAGTTCTGCCTTGCAGTGAGTGTCACTCAACTCAGCCGACGGAGGAGTTGGATAGTACTTTCCTCCGTTCTCTTGACGTATCTCAGATACAGCAGATTGTTCTAAGAATGATTTGGCTACTGCTGGAGGCACACCACCTTCACTGTATGTCACCTCAGGAGGAGCATAGTAAATAGCCCCCGGCTTCTTAATGTCCGTCCGAGCAACGTAATAAGCAGGTGTTGCGTCTAGCTCAATTACTGGCTCATCTGCAGGTGCAATAATCCCCGCATCCGTGCAGGGATCGTCTGATGAACTAACCCAACGACTTGGCTTTATTTCGTCGCCCTGACAGATTATGACATCATCGTATCTGCCTTGCGCACAGAAGACAGGCTTTTGACTCTTAAATCTATTGTCTATTACTGTCATAATCGCATAATCCGTCTGGGTCTACGCCAATAACTTCTGTAAGTGTTGCATCTCCGGTAGGGTATGGGTTCTGTGCGGGAATGCACTGTCCTTCTGCATCCAGCTTGTAATCCCAATCTTGCTGATCTGCACTCCCTCCATAGAACACATAAACAAGGTCGTTAACAGAACCGCCATCAGTCTGGTACTGCCATAGGTAGTTCGTTATCGTCTGACCTGTTTGACTGCTTAAAGGCGGCTCGTACCCTCTCAATGTCGACGTCGTGCCAGTCAACGTACGACTCATCACCAGTTCGCCTGATGTGTTCAACGAGAGCAGGATAGAACTCTGGGTCGAAGGAAGGGACCACACGTCCAGAGCCATCGGTTGCGAAGACAGCATGGCAAGACCTGACCGACTCTCCAGCTTCCCCGGATTCCGGGAGTGTAAATTTACTTGCTGCTGGGTCTGACCTGCTTCTAGGCTGAACGCCGAAGCGTGGGTCACTAAACCTTTCCACTCTTGGTTTCTTTGCATCAGCCATCACTCCTACTCCTCGATGCCCCAGTTCTCAGGCTTCTTCGGATCACCTCCAACAAAAACCCATTTACGATTACTTTTGTCTATTCTATATTCACCGACTTTTACACGACTTAGATTATCTGGACTTTTACCGCCGTACCACTTCACCTCTTGAGGGCTTAACCATGGCTCGTCGACTTCCAGTGGAGGACCTCCGTATCCAATCGCGTGAGTTTTATCAGTCGTGAGGTAGTCATTCGGTCTATCTTGATCAGTGTTGTTTGGAGTACCACCACTGGGGTTAATGTTTGTTCCCGTATCGTCTTGTTCCGGTGAATAATATCCAAGGCGTCGAGCAATTCCTGTCGAAGCATAAGGCATCTCCATTCCTTCAGGGTATCTATATGTATATGTCCTTCTGCCAGACATTGGGTTCATGCCATCCTGCTCCATAGCCAATTTCATGTCCCGCATGTGTACAGTTAACGCACCTTCTACGTTCCTTCCAGCAAGACGGGCATACCATACCTCGCATGCGGATAGCATAGCAGAGTACATGGTAGGGCTGATGTCCAAATAGTCCGAAAATACCGTTCTGCCGCCCGCTGGAGGCTCACCTTGCAATGTGTCAGGCTGACCTGAAATAGCCTCTGCGACGTAAGGATGGATCCCGTACGGCCCCTCAGGATACTGGGTTGGAGAACCCCATCTGATGACGCACCCTGCTGGAATGGCACCGGCGTCTCGGCAGGCCTTCTCGTATCCGAAATAACGCAGATCCTTGGGTTTTCGTCTATATGTCAGTAGATACTCGCCATCCTCATAAATAGGTGGCTGACGACCACCAAGCATGAGTTTGTTGCGATCAGGGTATTTAGAGTCTTTAGTGACTGTCCAGAAGATAGTGGAACCGGGGCCAGTATCGTAGGCTAGCAGTCGGTTATATTCCTGCAAAGTACAGTAACAACACGGAGTAGTACGATCAGGAGCGACAAGCATGTCCACATTTTTACAGTCCTCCGGTAATAGCATCTCAAAGGGCTGTGCGTAAGCATCCTCCGTATTCTTTAGGAACTCCTCCCCCGGTATCGCCACACTACTGTCGTGATAATTCCAATCAACAGTATTGATAACATCTCTATACCCATTAGCAGCAGCAGCTCTAAGCGCACGGTGCTCTGAATCCTGCACACCACCGCCGGTGGTAGACAAGAGGTATTCGATTAGGTCTTGAGCTGCATAGTACATTATGGTTTCTCACTTATCCAATAAGAGCAAGTCCCGCCTTCTTCGTTCGCTACCACGCCAGTGTTGATTCTGTCTGTCATATACGTGTTTCCAGTATCTGGATCAGTCCACATTTCAGTCGGCTGGTTGCTGTACTGATTGTTGCCGTTGGTGTTGTCCGGATGCCCCCAGAATGCCGCATCTTCTCGTGAGCAAGGATACCAACGAACGTGGTCGTCAGTGTAATAGAACATAGAGGTCTTTATCACCTCGTTATCAACGCCAGTTCCACCCTGCCAGCTAACTACTTTTTCCATTAAAGCAACCAAGACGTAGCGATTCAGGTAATGAGACCAGACACGAGCAACCATTTTTGGCAACTGAACAGTCTTCGCAAAGAGAGTCCAATCATCACCAGCAGAAATCGGATCAACTGGCTGGTTAACCTCTCGTTGCCCTTCGTCATTCATGAAAACATTCACGTAGTCCCACGTAACACCATTGTCACGAGTGACTATAAATATACCTGTTATTTGCTCTTCGTACGTGGAACCATCCAGTGCCTCCCAATCTACTTTTCTTGGCCGAAGAAGTAAGTAAGATGCACTAGCATTTCCAAGTTGAACTTCGTCAAGCACTTGGTATCCACCAACCTTTTGCCAGCAGTAATATTGAGGGAGTCCAGTAGTGTCATTGGTAGGACGCTCCAGCTCATCTGCATCAGATAGATCCCATGCTGCATTCCAGTTAGCAGACTGACATTCAGAAATAAATGGATTCATCAGAGCTAGATCGACAAGTTGAGTCTCTCCAAAGTTTCCTGTAGGAACTCGAAGCTGGGCATTGGATGAATTGCATAACTCATCTAGAGTGCCAATCTGAACATTCTCTCTTGTCCACTTAACAGGCAAAGGATCGCCAGTTACAGAATCTCCCTGAGCACAGCCATACCAATCGTTATACGGATGACCTTCTGGCCAAGAACCTAATCCGTTTTTGAAACTAAAGATAAGACTGAACTGATTAAACCTGATAGTCGCTGCTACCTGAACGCCACAGGAGTTAGGCGGGCATCGCGTCGATCCTGAACCGTCAGGACGTATCGTAGGAGGAGTTGGCAGCGGTGGATCCTGTGGTATCTGTGGATTTCCAAATTCACACGGGATACTGTTTATTGCACCATCCCAAGTTCCGTCCCACTCATAACTTGGGTCGCCTGCCTCGCCGGCAGGTGGAATGTCACCACCCTTGTACACTCCTTTAATGCCATCGCCCCAGTAATCAAGTGATCTAGAATCATCCCCGCCCGTTCCAAGTACAGATAGCTTGTAGTTCCAAGCTCCCTGCAAGTTCTCAAACGGAGGCTGAGCTATTGCGCCAAGGAAATTATTGTAGAAAGGAGGTCTTCCGTGCTCATTTTGGAAAGCACGCTCGAAGTACGGAATCTTGCCCGGAGCGTCTGACGAAGAGCCCAGCACAAGAGTCCAGTTAAATGTCGGCTCCTCTGGAGGTCTCGGTTGGATTCCCTCTCCGCTTTTCCAGTATGAACAAGTGCCCCCCTCTGCGGTGATCACGCCAGTGTTCTCTGGATCAGTTCCATACGTCGTGTTGGTAAATGCGTCGTACCAAATTCCGTTCGCTGAGTCGGGCAGTCGATCTGCGTTTGTTGTTGGATACCATTTAATGTGGTCGTCCGTGTAGTACCACTGAGTTATTGGATTTCCTCCAGTTACCCTATCGAACTGGGCAACCAAGACTTCACGACCATTCGTAATTGATTTAGAACGAGCAAACGCCTTAGGCATTCCAGCAGCATTTGCTTGAGGTTCCATGTCACCCCCCTCGCCGTTAGGGTGGTAATACCTGAAGCCGTTTCCTAGTATGTCCACGAATTGCCACGTCTGCCCGCCATCCCGAGTCACGATGACAGTTCCTGTAACGCCTAAGCCAAACGCACCGCCGGTCTGAATATTGTAGTTTTGCTTTGGATACAGTATTGCATACGATGCCGTTGAACCATTGATCGAAAGACGGTCAATCGTTTCGTATCTACCGTAGTAAGTAGTGCTAACCAGCCCGCCCTGAGGGTCAGTATCTACTTCGTTCCAAACATTTATCATTGGATTTGGAAGCTGAAGCTCGCTTCCATCAGTCAGTATAATGGGGTCATTTGTGCAAGTTGTACCACCAATCAAACGCTTCTTGTATTGTGCAACAGGAGTAGGTATTCCACCTGCACTTGCTTCAGACCAATTCGGAGACGACCACAGTAAAGTGAAGTCAGTGAAATCCTGAACGGTAACAAAATCAACCTCACACTCATTGCAGCCAGTGCCGCTAGCGCATGGGTACTGAGCTATACAGTTATTACCACCGCACGGTCTTCTGGTACGGTAGGTTCCACCGAACACCCGATTTTGAGGAGGTGGCGGCTCATCTGTTGAATTCTCGACAAGATCCCAGTTAAACAAAGGAAGAGTGTCACCCGGAGTTGGACCCGGACCCGGACCCGGACCCGGATCAACAGAGGTGTCACTGATGTTAATTTGAATTGTTTGCACTTCTGATGCAGAATCAGAAGTAGTGTACATGCACTGTATAAATAAAGATTGATTAACAGTGTTAGTGCCGTTGGTGTTTTCAAGACTTAGTGTTTCACCGTCTTCAATGTAATTAATACCTGTGATTTCTGGATACGTCCACTCTGGCCCTTGAAGAGAAGGGCCTCCACCCGTGAGGTTTTCAACAGATATGGCTGTTGAGTTGTCGTCGCCTGTGCTGCCAACATTCGTGCGTGTAGCAGCCAAAGAGAAGGAGATGGGCTCAACAGACTTAAAGTGACGATAAGCGGGACTATAACCCCATTCGCCATTGCCTCCATTGCTAAGAACCGCTTTTACCCTGTAGTAGTACTCATTGCTTGGGTCTATTGGTCTTGGAGCAACCACCTGAGCGTAGTTTTCGACAGTATCACCTGTAACATTTGACTGACCTCCGTACACCCAAGACGTTTCATCTGAAGGAGTAAGAGTGTATTCAACGGCGTAGTATGTAATAGATACGCTCGTAGGATCAGTAACGTACGATGGTCCCCAACTAACTACTAAAGCCTCAGCCCCATCAACATAAACCTTGCTTGCAGCAGGCTGAAATGGAGAAGTAGCCTCTGATGTCCTTGGGTTTCCAGTAAAGATTCCTCCATCAATCGTTCCCGATATCGGGTTGACAGATCCTCCACCACCGCCGCTGCCATCGCCCCCCACGTAAGGAAGGTCAAGCCAACGGTCTACCCCGTTCCCAATCTTTAGGCGTCCGGTGTTGGACTCAGCCCCCGGCTCGCCATCAGACAAAAAAGGATTAGCGGCTGCCCATGCCTGAGCAGTGTCATTACGAATTTGAATCTTTACTAGAGCTACAGACATCTTAGACCTCTGGTTCTGGTTCCGGTGCGTTATCTTTACTCTTTGCCACTGCTTCTGCAATCTCTTGAGCAACTTCTCCAGTTGGAGATGTCTCTCTAATGGTCTGCGAAGAAACTACTTCACCGTTGTCTGCGTCTACCAGCGTTCGCTTGATGATGAAGTCAGTCGTGCCGCTTTCAACATCAACAGTTGCTGATAGTGTTTCTCTATGCTCCTGCACAGAGATCGGGCTTCCTACTACTCGTTTAGCCATCTCCTAACTCTCTTTCTTCTGCAATGTAAAACGTACTCAAATCTGGAAATCTATTGTCCCGATAACACGGGTTGTCCGGGTCATCAATGCCGCCTTTGAGAATCACTGACTCTGGAGTCCAGCCGTACTTTTTGTACTCCAGCTTCAGTTTTATTATCCAGTCGCAATCATCCTTCTCTTTGAAGTCATTGTTGGGAGTGGAGTAAGCAATATACTCATGTCCATCGACAACACACTTGCCTTGCAGGCCGGTAGCAGGGTCGGTCATAATCAACACACCTGTGATTGCCCGTGCCGGATCAGTCCCAACTCCTTCAGGTCTTTCAAACCACATGGGATACGGTAATTCTTCCTGCCTCTCGCTGTACACCCAATACGAATAAAGTCTCGTCTCTGCACCTTGCACAGGCTGTATGTTAATTGGTGCAAAGATAAATGGTGGTGTTGCTTTCCATATCGGCGTACTCCCCATACAGACTGCACTTAGATCAGTGCTGCCTAGCTTCGCGTCTTTGATGTTACTTATGTTTAATGCTGGCATGTCAGGTAATCAGGTACAAGGTATTTTCATCGGGTGGACTTAGAGCGTCATACTCAGCCTGCGTAAGAGTCACAACAACTGCACGTTTTGCAATCTCTGCCGCCATGAAATGGTTTGCGTCTGACTGAGTTTTCAAGCCCGGAGGAGGGCTCAAGTCGCGGAGATCACGGGTAGGACTGGCAAGCTGAATTTGGCTGGTATCAACTGTGTTCTCAAGTCGAATGTCACCACTGATTGCGTAATAATAATCTTGAAACTGATCGTTTGTTTCGGGATCAGTTCTCAGGTCTGGGCCTTCCATCGAGCCGATAGTCCGACCATTCGTCCCAGCAAACCCATCGTACCCCCTGTTATTATAAAGGGTGGAGGTTTGCCAATCAGAGGATGACGCTGGGCCATTTTCATTTTGGCAGTACTGGACTATGTTTGAGTTGTCGTCTGTACTGGCAATCGAAATAGTCCCACCATCATCAACGATCCGATCCCAGTTCCCTGCCGTCGGCAGTGCCATTGATGTCCAGTTCGTAGCAGCAAGATTTTCTCCGTCTGTAATCCACAGCGTGTCAGGTGTTACGACCATCCACTTTCGCAATCGCTCACTAAATAGACAGCTAGCAGCACCCGTAATTCCGGACACCGGCTGGTAGGGCGAAGGAAAGTCGTCAAGACCTCCCACAGTCCAATGCACTGTTCCATCCGACGCACTAACCACAAGGGCATAAAGACCAGACTCTTGACAGGCTACTGCGGGATTTGGGGTGGAGGTTAAACTGCCTCCCTCCCAAAAGCCTGTGCCGGTACTTTCCCATGCAGTGGTTGACCT
>WLWF01002330.1_pt1 | contig 13964 bp, 14 predicted proteins | sample 6718331 | NCBI WGS metagenome assembly WLWF01 (sample SAMN12718692, study PRJNA515312) | sponge metagenome | isolation source: marine sponge | host: Mycale hentscheli | place: New Zealand: South Island, Marlborough, Capsize Point | collected 2003-05-01
CGAACCCGGAAGCTAAGCCCTTCTGCGCCGATGGTACTGCGAGGGGGACCTCGTGGGAGAGTAGGACGCCGCCGGACATTTTTCACAAAGGCCACCTTCGGGTGGCCTTTGTTTGTTCCGCATACGTTTATAGGAGGCTAGGACGGTGACGAATGGATCAGGCGCGAACCAACAGCGTCCAGCGCGGGGTCCGGGCAACCGGCGAAGTCAGCCTCCACACCGAGACAAGCGACATCACGACAAGCGCGATAGTCGTGAACAGCGCGGTGATCGTGGTCCGCGGGAACCCAGCCAGCCGCGCGGGCCCCGCATTCCCGAGGGTGTCGATCCCGCCGAGCTCGATCCGTCGGTGATCAACGAGTTGCGCACTTTGCCGGAAGACATGCGCGACCGTGTCGGGTGCCTTCTTGTGGCCGCCGAGTGGGCGCTGGAGGATGACGAGCCCGAGTCAGCTCTGGAGTTCACCAAGGAAGCCAAGCGCCTGGCGGGACGCGTGGCGTGTGTCCGGGAAGCCCACGGAATCACGTCGTATCGCAACGCACGGTACGCGGACGCGTTGTCCGAGTTCCGAGCCGTGCGACGGATGACCGGCGACGACTCCTTCCTTCCCATGATGGCTGATTGTGAGCGGGGGCTCGGTCGCCCCGAGCGAGCGCTCGAGGTGCTGAAAGGTTTTCGACCCTCGGACCCGGCACTGAAGATTGAAGCGATCATTGTCGGTGCCGGTGCCCGCTCAGATGCGGGTCAGCATGAGGCGGCCTTGGTGATGCTGGACGTTCCGGAGTTGATGAACGGCCCGGACACTGCGGAGCGAATGCGCCTTCGCTACGCCTACGCGGCAACGCTCGAGGCGCTTGGGCGACGCGACGAGGCCGACCAATGGTTCGCCACGGTGGCGCGGGAGGATGTGGACCAGCTCACCGACGCACACACGCGAACGACGGCGTGAACCCCACGAACGGGCAGTCCGTGCCCGATCGGTAGGGATCGGTAAGGAACGGTTCCGGGATTACGTCGAGGCCGTGCTCTTCTCGAGCCATCTCCAGATGCCGGACACTTGCGCTTGCGTACTCGAGAGCTCTTCGAATTTGGCAACGCGATCAGGATCTGAGTAGAAGTCGTGATGGCGCTGTCGGTCCTTTTCGTGAACCATCGCCACGGCGTGCTCCAAGTCGAGCCCTGCGTGATACGCCTGCGACACCTGCTCGACCCAGTAGTGCAGTTCCGCCTCGGATTCTTCGAAGACGCGATCGACGTCGGTGACCGGGCCGAAATGACTGAAGAGCAGTCGGGTGGGAGAAGCCTTGTGCATCCGGTGCAGGGACGACAGCGCAAGGTCAAGGTCGAAATCCGGCGGGGGTGTTGCCGGTCGGATCTCCTCGGTATCCGGCACGAAGACGCCGGCAGCATCGCCCGTGTAGAGGTCGCCGGTCTGAGAATCAACGAGGGCCACGTGGTGAGACGCGTGTCCCGGGTTGTGAAAGGTCTCCAAGCGACGACCGTCACCGAGGTCGACCTCTCCGGTGTCGCTCAATGTGGTCAAACGCTCCGCGGGTGTGGCGATCAGCGGACCGAAGAGCCGGTCCATGTCGGGGCCAAAGACCCGCATGGCGCTGGCCACGAGTTTGGTGGGGTCGGCCAGATGGCGCGCTCCACGCTCGTGCACGACGACCTGGGCCTGGGGGAAAGCGGCAGCGATGTCACCCACTCCGCCCGCATGGTCAAGATGGATATGAGTCACCACTACTGTCGCGAGATCGTTGGCACTCACGCCTAGTTCGGCCAGGGCTGACACGACCGTCGGCGCGGACAGAGCCGTGCCGGTCTCCACCAGGCACGGGCGGGACCCGCGGATGAGGTAACTCGCGGTGATGCCAGTGTGTCCTGCCATCTGAGTGTCGATCGAGTACACGTCATCGCCGAGGTCGGAGATGATCGGTACCGGGGTGTGATCGTCCACATCGCCATTGTGGCGGGACACTCGGCCGGTTGTCTGCAACACCGGCCGAATTCCAGGCCACGACCACGAGGCAGCTGTTGGTAGCCGCGTTCCGTCATCGAGTCGGTGGGTCGATCGACATGCGACCATTCGGAGGTGGACGTAGACCCCTCGCGCACAGGAGCACCGGAAGGGGACACCTATGAGTGGTTCCACCGCGCGAAGCGTCTGTTGTCCGAGGGCAACGCCGATGCCGCCGTGGTGCTCCTCGAACGGGTGCAACGCACCGACGCCACGCCGGCGGTCGCCGAGACGCTTGGTCGGGCGTTGTTCGAAGCGCGTCGCTACGACGAAGCCATCGAGGTGCTGACCGAGCTCGTCGAGCAATCACCGAACGATGACTACGCGCACTACGCTCTCGGCATGGCTCTGTGGCGCCGACAGCAATTCCCCTCCGCTCGCGATCACCTGTCGATGGCATTCGTTATGCGGCCCGATCGCGCTGAGTACGGGCAGGCGCTCGGCCAAGTCAAGGCGACGTTGCGGGCACGATCCGAAGCGGGGTTGCCTCTCATCGGACCTATCGCCGCCGCCGACAGAGCGAACCCGCTGGATGATCCCGGGTCGCCCGGCTCGGTGTAGCCATGACCGCACCTACCACCTTCGTTGACGCCTTCGACGGATTCATCGTCGATGCCGACGGTGTCCTGTACCGCGGAGCCGCGCCCGTGCCGTACGCCTTCGACGCGATGACCGAAGTGGCGCAGTCTCGGCCGTGGTGCGTCGTGACGAACAATGCCGCGAACGCACCAGGGGTGGTTGCGGAGAAACTTCGTGGCCTGGGTCTGGCCGCTGACGACGACAACATCGTGACCTCTCCGCAGGGCGCTGCTGTGTTCCTCGCCCAGCAAGGCATCGCGGCATCGGCGCGCGTTTATGTCGTCGGTGGAGCGGGCATCGACCACGCTTTGCTCGAAGCAGGGTTCGTCCCCGTTCGTGAACCAGACCCCAGTGCGGTGGCCGTCGTTCAAGGCTTGGGCATGGAGGTGTGTTGGAGCGACCTCGCGAACGCGGGGTACGCGATCCAATCCGGAGCGCTCTGGGTGGCCACGAATCCGGATACGAGCCTGCCGACCGAGCAGGGGCTGGCGCCGGGAAACGGCGCGCTCGTCGCCGCACTAAGTGCCACCCTCGGTCGGCAACCCGACGCGGTTACGGGAAAGCCGGAACCGCTGCTGTTCGAGGTAGCGGCCCAGCGATTGGCGGCGGGCACGCCGCTCGTCATCGGTGATCGCGTCGATACGGATATTCGCGGGGCGAATCGAGCGGGCATGGAATCCCTGTTGGTCCTCACCGGGGTGGTGCAGGCGCGAGATCTCGCAACGTTGGTGTCTGTCGGCCCCGAGTTTCGACCCACGTACCTCGTGGCGGATCTTCGGGCCCTGGCCGACAGCGTGGACGGTGCCCGCATCGCCGACACCGAGGCGTCGGGTGGTGGGGCCCTGGGGGAGGTGCGGCGACTGCTGGCTCGAAGTTGGGCAGGTATCGAGCAGCTGTCGGAGAGTGACCCGGCGCTGGTCGATGCGTGCCGGGCGCTTGCTGAGGACCTGCGTCACCCGTAGGTGCTTCGCCGGGGATCGATCGATGCTTCGGAACGGCGTTGGTGGCGCACTAGGGTGGAGCGCGAGGAGGCAGCAATGGTGATGGATGCGTTGAAGGGCTACGTGCAATTAGCCACCGGTTTGACCGAGGTCACTGCGGCGAAGGCACGCGATGCGGCGTCGGCGTTGGTCAACCAGGGCATGCAATGGACCGGTAAGTCCTCCGATGCCATGGAGTCGGTGCAGGACATTGCTGATGATCTCCTGGTGACATCGCAGCAAAATCGCGAAGCACTCTTGGAGATGATCCGCACCGAAGTGGATCGGGCGGTCGGCCGTCTAGGTTTCGTCCGCGAAGACGAACTCGCCGCACTGCGGGCGCGCGTGGAGCGTTTGGAGAGCGGAGCCGACGCACCTTCGACCGCGTCTGATGCACCGTCCGCCGGCGGGAACGAAGAACCCGCGCCGGCGCCGAAGGCGAAGAAGAAAGTGGTCCCTGAATGACGTCGGGCGAGTGGGATTCGGCTCCTGATCAAGACGTCTCAGGTGAAGGTATCTCGAGCGACGACGTTTCGAGCGATGCTGTTTCGGGCGATGACGTTTTGACCGACGACGTTCTCGTCGTCGACGAGGCAGTGGTGCCGGAGGTAACGCCGTCTCCCGATGCCGTGCTCCCGGTCTGGGAGCCCACCGGCAACGCCGACGTCGACGGTGCACTTGATCCCCTGCATGCGCTCGCCGACACCGATGTAACACAGCACGTGGGTGTCTTCGAAGAAGTAGAGAGCGCTCTTCGGGCAACGCTCAACGGCCTAGTAGCCGAGGACGAGGCGTCCGGGTAGGAGTCCGTCATGACCCGACGTCGGTTAGACGCCGAGTTGGTGCGCCGAGGCCTAGTTTCCTCACGCGAGCAAGGCCGTGCCGCAATTGAGGGGGGCCGCGTCAGCGTCTTGGGAGTTACCGCAACGAAAGCCGCGACCCAGGTGGACGACTCAGCCCCGATCGAACTAGTGGCCGAACCCGGGTCGGACTTCGTTTCCCGAGGCGCCCACAAGTTGATCGGAGCCCTGGACGCGTTCGACCTCGACGTCAGAGATGCGAACGCGCTGGACGCCGGAGCCTCGACCGGTGGCTTCACCCAGGTTCTCCTGCAGCGGGGTGCTCGCCACGTGATCGCCGTCGATGTCGGGTACGGGCAGTTGGCGTGGTCGTTGCGATCCGACGATCGGGTCACGGTCCTCGAGCGCACCAACGTTCGACATCTCGACGCCTCGCGTGATGAGCTGCCCTACCCGCCAGATCTCGTGGTGGCTGACCTGTCGTTCATTTCGCTCACCGCCGTCCTGCCGGCCTTGGTGACCGTGGCCGCACCCGCGGCGAACCTCATCCTGATGGTCAAACCGCAGTTCGAGGTGGGTAAGGAACGTGTCGGCTCGGGAGTGGTGACCAGCCCGGACCTTCGACGCGAGGCGGTGGCCCGCGTGGTCACGGCCGCCGAAGCCGAGAAACTGGCGATCTTCGGAGTGGCCGCGAGTCCGCTCCCAGGCCCCAAAGGAAATGTCGAGTACTTCCTGTGGATGGGGAAGGTCGGCAGTGACGCGGCCAAGCCGAGCGAGCATGATGGCGCTATGGAGCGCGAGGAACGAGTCTCGGCTGGCTTGTCAGCAGCCGAGATCGAATCGGCGATCGCCCGGGCAGTGCAGGAGGGTCCGCAATGACCGCATCCGCGCCGGTGCGCGTCTTCGTGGTGGTGAACACGGCGAACGCCGACGCACGCCCCGTGGCTCGCTCAGTTGTCGAGGCGCTCCTCGAGTCGGGCGCCCACGTCAGCGGCGTGACGGAGGACATCGAGGCACTCGACATGACGTCCACCGCGGGGATCGAGCTACTTCCGTCGGATCTGTCTGCCGATCCCCCCGGGGGTCGGGCGGGGGCCGACGTGGTCGTGGTCTTCGGCGGCGATGGAACCATCCTGCGGGCCGCAGAGCTCGCGGAACCTGGAACACCGTTGCTGGGGGTCAATCTCGGCCATGTCGGTTTTCTCGCCGAGGCCGAACCCGAGGACGTCACGTTCGTCGTTGAGTCGTTGATTGAGCGCCGGTGGTCCGTTGAGGAGCGGACACGATTGAACGTGTCGGTTCTTCGTGATGGCACCCGTGTCGGGGGAACGTGGGCGGTGAACGAGGTGAGCCTGGAGAAGGGCACTCGGGAGCGCATGATCAACGTTTTGGTTGAAGTCGATGGTCGACCGTTGTCCCGGTGGGGGTGCGACGGTGTTGTGTGCGCGACGCCTACGGGATCCACTGCGTACGCGTTCTCCGCGGGTGGGCCGGTGGTGTGGCCGGAGGTTGCCGCTCTTCTCGTGGTGCCCCTGAGCGCCCATGCACTCTTCGCGCGGCCGCTGGTGGTGTCCCCGAGCAGTTCCATCGCGCTGGATCTCGAGCCGGATTCGCAGGCTGTCTTGTGGGCCGATGGACGCCGGACCATCGATGTTCTGCCCGGTGATCGGCTCGTCGTCTCCGCCGATGACCAGCCGGTGCGCTTCGCCCGCCTCGCACCGGCGCCGTTCACCGATCGTTTGGTGGCGAAGTTCGATCTGCCGGTCGACGGTTGGCGTGGGCGTCAGCGCCCGTGAGCAGTAGCGAATGATCGAACAGCTGCGCATCCAGGGCATCGGGGTCATCGCCGATGCTCAGGTGGACCTCGGTCCCGGTTTGACGGTGATCACCGGTGAGACCGGGGCCGGCAAGACGATGATCCTGTCGGGTATCGAACTGCTGCGCGGCGCCCGAGCGGAGTCCGGACAGTTACGGGAATCCGGCGAGCAGGCCGAAGTCGACGCCGTCGTGACGATCGATGAGGAGCGTCAGCAGCTGCTCGGCGACGTGCTCGAGGACCTCGGAGTTCACGTCGAAGACGACGCCCTCATCGCTCGACGCACGGTGTCGGGAAACGGCAGGTCGCGGGCGCATCTCTCGGGTCGTCCGGTGCCCGTCTCCGCCCTGACGCAGGTGTGGTCTGTTCTTGTCTCGGTGCATGGACAGGCGGATCAGGCGCGTCTGCGACAGGCCGCTGCGCAGCGAGATCTTGTGGATCGGTTCGGAGGCGTCCGGGTACGCGAGGCTCTCACGGCTTACCAGGCGGTGTGGCAGGAGTGGAAAGACGTCGAACACGAGCTGTCACAGTTGCGGGCGTCGTTGTCGGAAAGTGAAAGGACATCGACCCTTCTTCGCTTGGGGATCGCGGAGATCGACGACGTGGCGCCAGAACGCGGCGAGGACGACGCGTTGAACGCGGAGGCGGCGGTGCTGGAGCACGCCGGTGGGCTTCGTGACGCCGCTGTGAGCGCGCGCATCCTGCTCAGCGGTCAGGGAGAAGACGTCGACACCTCGTCGGTGATCAGCATGATCTCCCGCGCCGGGGAGCACCTCGCGTCGATGGCCGATGTCGACGATCGCCTGCGCGAGCTCGGGGTGCGCCTGTCGCAAGCAGCCACCGAGATCGCCGATATCGATGCCGAACTCAGCGATTACCGGCGCAACCTGGATGCGGATCCGGCGCGTCAGGCCTGGGTGGAGGAGAGGCGGTCTCGACTGAAGGCGCTGTGTAAGGCCTATGGCGCGACGGTGGAGGACGTGTTGCAGTGGCGAGCAGAGGCGGAAGCGCGGGTCAGCGCCGTTGACGGTGGGTCGCAGCGCGTCGAGGAACTCGCCGGGCGCGAGGAACTCCTCGCCGAGCAGACGCGGGAAGCAGCAGACGTTCTGTCCCAGTGCCGTCGGGACGCCGCCGCCACGATGGCTGGCCGCGTCGAAACAGAACTTCACGATCTCGCGATGCCACAAGCCCGCGTCCACGCAGAGATATCGACCGATGTCTCCGATCTGCACCCGCACGGCGCGGACGACGTGCGCATCGAGCTCGCTGCGCACCCGGGAGCCGAGCCCCGCCCCATCGGCAAAGGTGCCTCGGGAGGTGAACTGTCGCGATTGGCGCTCGCGTTTGAAGTTGCTCTGGCCGACAACGCCCCGACGCCCACGATGATTTTCGACGAGGTCGACGCGGGAGTGGGAGGCGCGGTTGCGGTCGAAGTGGGTCGACGACTGTCGCGCCTGGCGGCGTCCACGCAGGTAGTCGTAGTGACCCATCTTCCGCAGGTCGCGGCGTTTGCCGATCATCATCTTGTGGTGGAGAAGGGCTCCAACGGTGCCGTGACAGCGGCGAGTGTGCGCGGCGTCGACGGCGACGAGCGGGTCGCCGAGCTGGTCCGGATGCTCAGCGGACTCGAAGGGTCGTCCACCGGCGCGGCGCACGCACAAGAACTACTGGAAGTAGCCAAACGCGAGCGGGATGGCGGCGCGCCGCGAGGTGTGGCAGCGCCGACGTAACGGGCGCGGTAGTCTGACCTTCCGTGGATATGCCCCGCTCCTCCTCCTCGGAAACCAAACATCTCTTCGTCACCGGTGGTGTGGCGTCGTCGCTAGGCAAGGGGCTGACGGCTTCGTCGCTGGGAAATCTCCTGAAGGCGCGCGGTCTGCGCGTCACCATGCAAAAGCTCGATCCCTACCTCAACGTCGATCCCGGAACCATGAACCCGTTCCAGCACGGAGAGGTGTTCGTCACCGACGACGGTTCGGAAACAGACTTGGATATCGGGCACTACGAGCGCTTCTTGGATACCGACCTGTTGGGATCGGCGAACGTCACCACGGGTCAGGTGTACTCCACCGTCATCGCGAAGGAACGCCGCGGCGAGTACCTCGGCGACACCGTGCAGGTCATTCCGCACATCACGAATGAGATCAAGGCACGGATTCGCCGGATGGCCGGATCGGACGTGGACGTCGTCATTACCGAGGTCGGGGGCACCGTCGGAGATATCGAGTCGTTGCCGTTCCTCGAGGCGGTCCGGCAGATCCGTCACGAGGTGGGTCGTGACAACGTCTTCTTCCTGCACGTGTCCTTGCTGCCCTACATCGGTCCGTCGGGAGAGTTGAAGACGAAGCCGACGCAGCATTCGGTCGCCTCCTTGCGAAATATCGGCATCCAGCCCGATGCGATTGTCCTGCGGGCGGATCGTCCGGTTCCGACCAGCATCAAGCGGAAAATCTCGATGATGTGCGACGTCGACGCCGAAGCGGTGGTGGCCGCCGTCGACGCCCCGAGCATTTACGACATCCCGAAAGTTCTGCACAGTGAAGGCCTCGACGCATACGTGGTGCGCCGCCTTGATCTGCCGTTCCGTGATGTGGACTGGACGGGCTGGGACGACCTGCTGGGCCGCGTGCACAACCCGTCGAGTGAAGTCACGATCGGTTTGGTCGGCAAGTACATCGATCTGCCGGACGCGTACCTGTCTGTCACTGAAGCCATTCGCGCGGGCGGCTTCCAGAACGACTGCAAAGTGCACCTTCGGTGGGTGTCCAGCGATGAGTGTGCAACGCCCGAGGGTGCAGCGCGCAACCTGGCCGACCTCGATGGCATCTGCGTTCCCGGCGGTTTCGGGGTGCGGGGCATCGAAGGCAAACTCGGGGCACTCACCTACGCCCGAGAGAACGGTGTGCCGACCTTGGGATTGTGCTTGGGTCTGCAGTGCATGGTGATCGAATTCGCCCGCACCGTGGCGGGTTTGGAGGGAGCGAACTCGTTGGAGTTCGACGAGTCCACACCCCATCCGGTCGTCTCCACGATGGCCGATCAGCGTGATGTGGTCTCGGGTGATCGCGACATGGGTGGAACGATGCGACTGGGCTTGTACCCGGCGAAGTTGCTGGCGGGAAGTCAAGCCGAGGCCGCCTACGCTCAACCGTACGTTGATGAAAGGCACCGCCACCGGTACGAGGTCGCCAACTCCTACCGCCCCGCCCTGGAAGAAGCCGGCTTGGTCTTCTCCGGTACGTCACCCGATGGGCGCCTGGTCGAGTACGTCGAGTTACCCGCGATCACGCACCCCTTCTACGTCGGCACCCAGGCCCACCCGGAGTTCCGTTCTCGCCCGACCCGGGCGCACCCCTTGTTCGCTGCCTTGATCGAGGCGGCGAAAGTGCGCCATCACGGTGCATCGGTGTCGGCCGAGGATCACTCGCAAGCACCGGTGTCGTAACCCACGATGCCACCGGAAGGTCTTCCTCGACCCGAGGAGATGTGGTCGGGCGCTGTCGCCGATGCGTCGGACGATTCGCATCCCATCATCGAGCGCACCGAGGAGTTCGAGGGTCGCGTGTGGTCCGTTGTCCGTGACCGTGTCGGGTTCGGTCACCACGAGGCGACGCGCGACGTCATCGTCCATCCGGGGGCGGTCGCGATCGTCGCGCTCGACGATGAAGATCGGATTCTGCTGATTCGTCAGTATCGCCATCCCGTCGCCATGTACATGTTCGAGCCACCGGCGGGCCTGCTCGACACGGCGGGGGAGTCGGCGCTGGAGACAGCCAAGCGAGAACTAGCCGAGGAGGCTGGGGTTCAGGCGTCGCAGTGGAACGTCCTGGTGGACCTGTTCAACTCACCGGGTGGCTCCAGTGAAGCGATCCGAGTCTTTCTCGCCCGCGGCCTGGAGTCCCTGCCGGGAGGTCGCCCGCACACGGGAGAAGCCGAGGAGGCGTACCTGCCGCAAGCATGGGTCCCCCTGGCGGAGGCGGTGCAGCTGGTGCTGCACGGCCGGGTGGGCAGTCCGTCCGCGGTGGCGGGGATCTTGGCCCTCGCGGCGCTTCCCAGCCGAGATGAGGGGGACCTGCGGCCGGCGAATGAGCCGTGGAATGCCCGTGCCTGGCTTGAGGCCAATTCCCGGGTTCGCCGGGTCTAATCTGATCCTGGACAACAACGGGCAGGGGCGGTGTGGCCCGCCCTGACGCACAAGGAGGCGGCATGCGTATCGGTGTTCCCACGGAGGTGAAGAACAACGAATTCCGGGTCGCGATCACCCCGGCGGGTGCCATGGAACTCACCCGGCATGGTCACGACGTCCTCGTGCAGTCCGGTGCGGGCCTGGGGTCCTCGATATCCGACGCGGAGTACGTCGCCGCCGGCGCTCAGTTACGTGACACGGCCGATGATGTCTGGGGCGACGCCGAGATGGTGTTGAAAGTCAAGGAGCCTGTGGCCGAGGAGTACCACCGGATCCGCGCCGGGCAGGTGGTGTTCACCTACCTGCACTTGGCTGCCTCGCGCGAATGCACCGACGCGATATTGCGCGCCGGCGCCACCGCGATCGCGTACGAGACAGTCGAACTGCCCGACGGGAGTCTTCCGCTATTGGCGCCCATGAGCGAGGTGGCCGGACGGCTGGCACCTCAGGTCGGCTCGCACGCTCTGATGCGCGCCCATGGTGGGCGTGGAGTGCTCATGGGTGGCGTCTCGGGTGTGTACGCCGCGAAAGTGGTCGTGATCGGTGCGGGTGTGTCCGGAATGAACGCCGCCGCGATAGCACTCGGCATGCAAGCCGAGGTGCTGCTGCTGGACAAGAACATCGCGCGATTGCGGCAGATGGATGCCATCTACCAGGGGCACATGCAAACCGTGGCGTCCAACGCTTTTGAGATCGAGCGCGCCGTGCTCGACGCAGACATGGTGATCGGGGCCGTACTGGTTCCGGGCGCGAAGGCGCCGACGCTGGTCTCGAACGAACTGGTCTCTCGCATGAAGCCTGGATCGGTGCTCGTCGACATTGCCATCGACCAGGGCGGGTGCTTCGAAGACTCTCGTCCGACCACGCACGACGACCCGACGTACCGGGTACACGATTCGGTGTTCTACTGCGTCGCGAATATGCCGGGCGCCGTTCCGCACACCTCCACCTACGCGCTCACCAACGTGACCCTCCCGTACGCCACCGCCCTCGCCGACAAGGGCTGGAGGCAGGCCCTGGCCGATGACGCAGCTTTAGCACTTGGGCTGAATGTGCACGACGGTTCCTTGACGTACGAAGCCGTGGCCGAGGCCTTCGACCTTCCGTACGTTCCGGTAGCCGAGGTGCTGGCCTAGTCTGCGGCGACCCCTATGACGGCAATCTCTGTGGATGACGCCATCGCCGGGTACATCGACCACGTAAGTGTGGAACGGGGACTGTCCGGGAACACCGTCGCCGCGTACAAGCGTGACTTGGCTCGCTACTCACGCTGGTGTCGGTCCATCGAGATCGCCCTCGTCGAGGAGGTCGAGTCTCACGACGTCGCACGATTCGCGGCATCCCTACGAAACCCGAAAGCCAACGGCGTGGCCAAGGAGTCGACCCTCAGCGCCTCGAGCGCCGCGCGGGTGGTCGTCGCGGTGCGTTCCTTCCACAAGTTCGCGGTCCTCGAGGGGTGGTCTCCGTCGGATCCCGCAGCCGAGGTGGCACCGCCGTCCATCCCTCGGCGCTTACCTAAAGCCCTGCCCTACGCGAGCATCGAAGCCATGATCGGCGCCACGCAGGACCCGGCCACCGCCGTGGGGTCAAGGGATCGCGCGCTGTTGGAGGTTCTGTACGGGACTGGGACGCGAATATCCGAAGTGGTCGGCCTAGACGTAGACGACGTGGACCTCGACGCCAGCACCGTGGTCGTCACGGGCAAGGGCAGCAAGCAGCGACGATTGCCGTTCGGTGAGGCCGCCCTCGCCGCCCTCGAGGCCTACCTGATCCGAGGCCGCCCGGCCCTGGCAGCCGCCGGTTCGGCCAAGCGCCGACCGGGCGCGGCGTTGTTCCTCGGCGTGCGGGGTGCCCGGATGTCCCGCCAGGCAGCTTGGGAAGTAGTTCGGGCCAGCGCGGAGGCAGCGGGGATCACCGATGAGGTGGGCCCCCACACGCTGCGTCACTCCTACGCGACCCACCTGATGGAGGGTGGGGCCGACGTCCGGGTGGTGCAGGAGCTCCTCGGTCACGCATCGGTGACCACGACCCAGATTTACACCCTGGTGACGGCCGACTCGCTGCGCGAGGTGTACGCCGCCAGCCACCCTCGCGCGCAGTAGGCTCACGGCGAGATGGAGGGACGCCGATGACTGACGATCAGGAACCTTCGGCCACCGTTGGCTCCGGTGGCGAGCCCCCGGCGCCGGATCCGGTCACCTCGCACGGCCCGGCGCGCGTTATCTCGATGGTCAACCAAAAAGGCGGGGTGGGGAAAACCACCTCGACGGTGAGCCTGGGTGCAGCACTGGCCGGTTATGGACGCCGGGTACTCCTCGTCGACTTCGACCCGCAGGGCGCGCTGTCGGTCGCCCTGGGCTATAACCCGAACGAGATGGAACTGACCGTCTACAACCTGTTGACCGACCCCACGTGTCATCTCGGTGATGTGCTCGTGCAGACCGAGGTCGCCGGCATGGACCTCATTCCCAGCAACATCGACCTGTCGGCGGCCGAGATCCAACTGGTGTCGGAAGTGGGCCGGGAGTACGCCCTCCAGCGAGCGTTGGAGCCGGTGGTGGCTGACTACGACATCGTGCTGATCGACTGCCAGCCGTCGTTGGGTCTGCTGACCGTCAACGCTTTGACGGCCAGTAGTGACGTCATCATCCCGATGGAGACCGAATACTTCGCGCTGCGCGGCGTTGCCCTCCTGCAGGACACCATCAACAAGGTGATGGGTCGATTGAATCCGGACCTGCGCATTCTCGGCGTGCTCGCCACGATGTATGACCCGCGGACGCTGCACAGCCGCGAGGTACTGGAGACGGTCACCAAAGCCTTCGGTGACCAGGTGTTCACCACCGTCATCAATCGCACGGTGAAGTTCCCCGACGCTGCTGTCGCGGGTGAGCCAATCACGTCCTTCGCGTCGAGTAGTTCCGGTGCCGAGGCGTACCGTCGACTGGCGAGGGAAGTCCTCGCCCGGTGACGATCTCCACGGACAATCCCGGGGAGTCGGTCGCGCTTGCAGATACCGATCCTGGCGCGCCCTCACCGGCGAGCGGTTTTTCTCTGAAGGTAGGCGACTTCGAAGGCCCCTTCGACCTGTTGCTATCGCTGATCGCACGACACAAGCTCGAGGTCACCGAGCTGGCGCTGCACGAGGTGACCGACGAGTTCATCGCCTACATCAAGGCCAAGGGTTCTGATTGGGATCTGGACGAGGCGTCGAGTTTTCTGGTTGTCGCGGCGACGCTGTTGGATCTGAAGGCGGCGCGCCTGCTTCCCAGCGGGGAAGTAGAGGACGAGGAGGATCTGGCCCTTCTGGAAGCTCGAGACTTGCTGTTCGCGCGCCTGCTTCAGTACCGCGCATACAAGCAGGTGGCCGGCCTGCTGGCCGATCAGATGGACAACGCCAGCAAGCGCATCCCTCGCAGCGTCACCCTCGAACCGCACTTCGCGGCGTTGCTTCCCGAAGTCTTGATCGGCTTGGGAGCCGAACAGTTCGCGGCGATGGCAGCCCTGACCCTGGCTCCCAAGGAGGCAGAGCAGGTGGGCCTGGGGCATCTGCACGTACCAAAGGTGAGCGTGCGGGAGCAGG
>WLWF01002331.1_pt1 | contig 13963 bp, 7 predicted proteins | sample 6718331 | NCBI WGS metagenome assembly WLWF01 (sample SAMN12718692, study PRJNA515312) | sponge metagenome | isolation source: marine sponge | host: Mycale hentscheli | place: New Zealand: South Island, Marlborough, Capsize Point | collected 2003-05-01
GACGGTAATGACTCAGCCGGTGCGACTTATGTAAACCCAGTCGCCAGGGCTCCGAAAAATGATTTAAGCCTCGCGAGCCTTTTAGGATTTTCTCCTACATCTCAAAAATTAGGAAAAGTAGCTGAAACAAAAACCATCCGAGAAGGTGTTGTTGCTGTGCCATTTATTGAAGAAGACAATGAAAGAAAATTCTTTGAGATTAGTGGAGCGTCACTTATTGCTCAGTCTTCTACGGAGGGTGAAACAATATTTACTACAAGTGTTGACTCAATTCAACAAATGATGGAATCTATGGAAAGATATGTAATACCACCATCTTTTGATTTTTTAACTTACCCTGATTCTGTAACACCAATTACAATGTATATTTTTGAATTTGTCCACCAACTTAACGAACAGGATCTTATTGATATTTGGCAAAACTTGCCTCCTCGTATTGCTAGAGCCTTTGATGCCAATGATGGTCTTGAAACAGGCGAAATTATGCAGACAAAAGAAATTACACACTCGATTGGTGACAGAGAATTGCTTGCAGATGTAGAAGACAAGCTTCAATGGATGGTGTTTAAGGTTAAACAGCGAGGTAAAACAAACTATTTTGAAAAAGTAATTGACTCAAATACAACAACTGATGTGCCGGAAGATCTCCGAGGCGAGGGTCTTGGTAAATCACTGAGTAAGCGAGGTGTAAAAGAAACAGACTTCCTTGCAGGCGGCGCAGCAAAAGGTGCCAAGACTTTGGAATCAGAAGAAACTATCGGTTACAACTGGCCATATGATTTCTTCTCACTTGTTGAATTAGTCTCTATCGAAGAGGATGTTGGTTTTGGACAACCAACAGAACAACCTCAAGCAACAGAAGTAGATGAGGCAGTTGCCGAGGCAAAGGTAGCCAAAACCGTTCGTGATGCAATAGCAGAAAACGAAGGTCAGCCATTAACACAAGACGGTGTACAGCTTGATTTTGGTGATGGAAAAAAGGCATATGCTACAGTTCAAGAAGCTCTTGCAGACGGTAAAAATCAGGCGCTAACTCAAGCAGGGGTTGGCAAACAGTTTGGGGTTGCCAAAACTGTTAATACGAATGTGACAAACAACCTATCTCGCGAAGGCGTACAGACTGGGTTTGGTGGAGTACCAGAACAAATTAGTCAAAATGTAGGAAACAATCTCACTCGCGAAGGAGCACAAGTTAGTTTTGAAAGTAATGAAAATACCACAGAGACCCAAGAAATAGCTGAGGTTGAAGAGGTTCTTTCAAACCCCAGAAATACTGGTGGGTTTAACCGCTAAAAACAATAACAACGAATATTTAATAAAGACATGGAATTTTTTAACAAAAAAGAAGAAGTTATAGACTTACAACTTACTCAATATGGCAAGTATCTTTTGTCGTTGGGTAAGTTTAAACCTGTATACTATGCTTTTTATGATGATGGAGTTGTATATGATTCTGAATATATGGGATTTAGTGAAGATCAAAATACCAGCCATCCAAGAATCCAAGAGGATACGCCAAACTTAAAAACCTTACATAACTTTCACAGTATAGATGATGATATGACTCGTGCTGTACAAGTTAAAGACTCTGGCAATGAAGCGTTAGCACAGCGAATGATTCAGCCAACACCAGAAAAGGCACAAATTTTAGTTAACCCTTTAGCTAATTCGCAGTTGGCAACCGATAAGGCTCCCTCTTGGAATGTATCAGCATTAAGTGGTAGAATTTTAACAGGAAGCACAACATCAACCTTGACTCTCAGCAGTTCAGCTACTGTGTTAAATATACCACAAATTGAAATAGATATTAGATATAGACCAAGAGTTAAATCAGCAGCCAATTACACAGAGCAACAATTCGCGAACGAAGAAATTAAGCCATTAAGCACCCTTGTTTTGGATGACGATGATGGTGTTATTGATACGAACTACGCATTAGAATTTCTTGATGTTCGTGTTTTTGATGATGGCACTTATATTTCAATAGATAAAGATGATCTTATACTTCAAATCTTAGAAGAAAACGTACCTCAAGGGAACGACAATTTTGAAATTGAATTTTTTAGTATCGAGGACGTAAGAACAAATAATAAAGTTCAAAACGCAACTTTGATTGAGCAGCTAAATCAATTACGCCTTTTAGCAGAGCCTGATTTGGTTGTTAATGGTATATTGCTTGATGAAATAGAAGGCAATAGTTTAGAGCCATCTCAAATAGATAGCAGCTTCGCGGATTATTATTTTGATATTGAATTAGATGATGAAATTGATGCTGCCACCATATGCGAACTAATTAATAATGGCGATAAAGATTTATACAAATTTGCTAGAAAAGATTTTGATTGTAAAGAACAACAGCAACAATTCCAGTTTAATACACCATATGCACAAAAGCAATCTACAGATGAGTGTGAGGACAATTCATAATGGCTGAATGTTCACTATATGGCGGTCTCGTACCAAACTCTTACATTGATAAGGTGTTTATTGAAGAGGCACTTGTTGATACCAATAATGATGGTATTATAGATTTAGAAACACCAAAAATTAGTATCAATATAAGATTGGTTGATGAACTTAGTAGTAATGGCACATTTGCCTTATTAGAGGAAGCATTAGAAGTTCAAATGAAATTAGACCAAAGTGGATTTGGCAATATCACTTTTTTTCCCGCCCAAGAGGTGAATTTAAAAGAATATTTTAATATTTGGTGCGTTGTCTCAGATTCAGAACAACTAACCGAAGAATTAGAAGATCTATTTGAACGACGTAAGAATGAAGGATCGTTTAGTTGGACAATCGAAAGACTCCTCAATCCAAACCTTTCAGGTGTACAGTCTGAGTTTAAAAGCTTAAATGATGCAATATCAACTTATGAAAATTCTGATGGAACAACTCAAATAATTATTCCATATTCTTTTGATCTTGACACAAACAAGCCCGTAGAGCACTTGTCCATTTTTACCTATGTTCAGTTGAATACAGCCGCTTTAGAAGCAGATTTTAATTTGGCTTTACCAGAGTCATTTAAAAATCCTGTTAGTAGATTTGAAGAAGAATTAGTTATACAAAATTCCGTTGTTAATCCCGAACTAAGAATATTTCTCACAGAGGGCGGTGAAATTTGGAACGGCGCAGTTCACATACATTTATTTTCATCAGGTGGTCCGCAAGATGCCAGAGAAATTTATATGGAAGGGGCGACCCATATTTCTGAACCTCACGGTGTTTTGCAAAAAACAAGTGCGCCAATTAATAATGTTCAAGATTTTAGAATAAGAGACGAAATAAATGTATTATTTGCAGAATTTGAAAACTTAACTACTTTACAAAATACCTTCCCTGGGCAACAGGAAATTTTAAATCGTACCATATCAAAGAACTCGTATTTTTCTGAGATCTCAATCACTAAAGATGAAAATAGAGATATTAGATTTTTATTTGCTTTTGATTATGGCAAATATGTTTTAGAAAATTCAAAATATTCATCTTTAATTTCTAAGATGACAGAGACTGCGAGAAAAACTATAATGGACAATTCACAAATTGTTCAGTTTATACTTAGTAAAACACAAGTAAAACAAGAGCCTGCCCGCAATAATATAAACTCACCAGTTCAAAATTTTGTATTAAGCGATGATACACCGACTACACCTGTGATATTATCACTAGACGATACAAACTTAACTGAGATTGATTTAATTTTATCCAACCAAGCAGAGCCTCTTGACACTTTTGTTAGATATTTCACAGGCGTTGATACTGATTTAAAATCAGATGGAATTTATCAATACGACATCGATATTGAAATTATTGATGGCTTTATTTCGTTAATGGATGAAATTTATAAAAATGCTGCAACAGCAGCGGCTGAATATCAAAAGTATGTCGTGTTAACACAAATACCAAATGTATATGTTCCTGAAGCGAGAAAATTCACACCAGATGGAATAACAATTTTATCTGATGCAACCAGAAGACCTTTCGGACCTGATCCTGATTTTATTAATCTTGAAGCAATTGTAGAATCGTATCTAAGTGCATTGTCATATTTTGTGGATGTTGGAACTGTACCACTCTCACAGTATGGAGGTCTTACTCAGAAAGATTTTTTTAAACTTAAAGTTTTAAACCTGATATCCCCAACAAATGGAACAGTTGATGGCGTTATCTTATTTGGCGATTTATTGAACTTGTTGCTTGCCCAAATCAACAATATTATGAGCGTGGGGCACAGCAGTGGTGGTGTTGAAGATACTTTACAAAACCAACCGTCAAACAACACCTCTGTGTTTAAGTTACAAACCATGCGTTTGACAGAAGACTTTGATAACACTATCGACTCAAGATTTATTAACGAAACTTATGTAGACAATATTAGTGGCAACAAAACGAGAACATTTGCTGGTCTGACAATTTACAGTTTCTCCGAATTATCAAACGCATCACAAACACTTTTTCCACAACCCGTTGAGTTTACTGGCAAATCCCAGCAAGAACTATTAGACGAACAGGCAAAACAAGAAGAAACATTAGCCAGTAAAGGTATTAGTATTGTTTTTCAATCTGAGGGTGAATATCTGCAATCTGCTAAAAATTTTCAAGTTCCCCAAAAAGGAAACTCAACCCTTTTACAAAATCAATTTAAAGGGGCTACAAACTATTTGGGTGAAAGCTCAAACGGTGCCCTTAGTAATCTAAATGTAAGCAATGTAAGTCCACAGGATTTGTTTGTGGAGACCACAAATGACAAATTAAGAGGACAAGAGGTGACTTTAGGTTTCAATAATTTCGTTATAGCGTCTTTGCCGTCTGAGGAAGAGCCACTCGAACCCGTTAATCTACAAGCACAAGTTAATGTTTTGACAGGGTTTGTTAGACCAAATATAATAGACATTCCTTTTTTTGGTAATCAAACATTTGGTTATAATTTTGCACTAAGAGACACACTTTATGAAACAAAACAGCTTGGCGAACTTACAACATTCCCAGTGCTTAAAGCTAACACTTATTATTTGTGTCGTCAAGTTCGTCAAGGCGATATCGATGTTATTGATAGCTTCTTTCTTCTAAGACCAGAAACAACTTTTGATGCAACACCTGAAATTACTCAAGAGGGTGTGCAGCTTGATCTTCAGCAGCCGGTAGCAGAAACTGTATTAGAACAAGTTGCAGAAGTTACTAATCCAAGCAATATGACGCAAGAAGGTGTTCAACTTAATTTTGGTTCCGGTGATAGTAGGACCACACAGGTAGTATTGGGAATAGAAAATATTTTAGCAAAAAATTCATCAAAGACAGGTAGAAACCCAATTGACACTACTTCAAGTTCGCGAACCGAGACCAACACAGACGACGATAACAATGGAAATGGAAATGGCTCATCTTCTGGCGGTGGACGACGAGTCTCGGTGGATCTCAATATGACACCAACTCTTGGAGCGTCAGGAGAAGGTGGTTTTGGCGGATACCGCGACCAAGCCACAACTGGCGGCGGCGACGGCGGAAGAGACGAATTACTATAGGTTAAAAAATAATGGCAGTAAAAGATTGTGATGACATCGTAGAAGAGGCAACAACTACCGAAACAGCGGAAGAGACTGTTGAACAACAGAAAAAGCCTCGCCCTAAACGGACAAGACAAGTTCAAGCGCAAGTTTCTCTTGGTAAGACAATAGAGATAGTTGAAAAAAATGTCTATGATAACTTGGTTACCGAGGGCGACGTACCACTCGTGGAGACAGGCATTTTTAATGTTTTAGAAACTTTTGGTAATGGAAGAATAAGAAAGATCCGAGCACAAGATATCGCGGATCCTCTTCGAGCAGAGCTTAGAACCTTTTTCGCAACAGACGAAAACGGACAAATGAGTTACCTCAACACTTACTTGGATGGCTCAAGCTGGTGGCTCTTACATTCTACCGAAACTTATGGCAACCCCGCAATTGGAATTAGAGCTTTAGAAAATCCGCAAGAAGTCACGGGTGATGTTTTTAGCAAATACCAACAAGAGTTCGAGGCATTCAGCAACTATTTTATTGAAAACAACGATGGACCGGTCTACTCTGATAGCACATTAAATACAGCATGGGGAGTCTTTGTTGACGGCGGCACCGATGCTACCACAGGACTATCCAGACCATCGCCCCTTATTGATACAGCAACCACATTTACAGATCACTACACAAATATTGTAACACCTTTTACACAAGAAGAATTAGACAGATACGTTAATATTATTAACAATCCGTTTTATGGCGATGTAGAACCTTTGTACAATTTTTATATTCCAGGTTACGAAAGCTTAATTAGTTCAGATACTGTTAGAGAATATCAAATTGAAAACTTGTACTCTGAATTAACAAAAGACGGGAATACTCTCCAACAGCAATTGTCCGATCTTGGAACAGGAATTCAGTATATCAATAGTTTGCCAAAACTTGCCACTTCAAACGGAGGTTATGATGTAACATCTAAATTTAGAAATATTGCATTTCCTTCCTCACAGGTCCAAGCCCTATTAGATGGCAAAGATATCGATAATTTGTATCCCATGTATAACACCTTGGAAATGAAAACCGATCAAACTGGGCATTTTTTAAGAGCCGCAGAAATGGCAGGCATGACTGACGAACTTACAAAGCTTGTCATGAATGAATCAATTGCCTTTGGTGGAAATGTCGCCCCAGCCGCTGCTCAAAATGCTTTGGAGTTTGCTGTTTCAGCAGAGAGTATTGTTATTTCTGATACAGGATATAAATATAAAACCGATATAACCAAACAAAAAGTTCCTCTTATAGATTTAGAAACTTGGCTGGAGACATACTTTGATGAAAACTCTTCTTATACATTAGATTCAAACTTCGATTTAGAAACTATCTTTCTTGGAATTCCAGTAAACGAAGCCGAAGAGTCAGATACATGTAGCAAGTTTAAGAACACACTTTTATCTCTTATCCTCGTTGGCAAGATTAATCAAATTGTTGAGGACAAGTTTCGAACATATGAAGAGATGCTGCAAGGTGTTGAGGCATATAACGAAACACTTGTATACGAGATTCGCAAGAAATCAGTTAACTCAGGTGCAACACAAACTATTTTTGTTCCAAATACTGAATTGTTAGATGTGCTAACCTATATCGACACGCAAGTAAAGTACGATAAAGAATATACATATCAGGTATATGCACAACAATTAATTGTTGGAACGCAATATAAATATATCAATTTTAGACCAAATGCCGGTGCAGGCGCACCAAATGACGCAAGAATAAAGTTTGAAGTTGAATATAAGCCATCACTTAAAATCGCACAAATTCCAATCTTTGTTGAAGAGGCAAGAATTCTTGATAATGCCCCTGTCGCTCCCAATGTTGATATTGTGCCCTATAAGGGTGTCGCAGATCAGTTGCTCATTAACTTAAGTTCAAACGTGGGCGACTATGAATTGCAACCAATTATAATTAATGAGCGAGATAAGCGATTTGTTGCAAAATTTAGAAAAGCAAGAAAACTATTGCCTAATGAGCCCATTCGTTTTAGATCAGATGACTTTGTTCAAACGTTTGAGATTTACAGATTAGAAGAACCACCCATGTCATATCAAGACTTTGATGGCAATCTGCTAACAATTGAAAGTAGCGATGTGGCAATCTCTGTTTCTATTGTTGATAGTATTTCTCCAAACAAAAAATATTATTACACCTTCCGAGGCGTCGATGTTCACGGTAACCGCTCAAACCCAACTGATGTATATCAAGTGGAACTTGTTCAGTTTGAGGGAATGATTTTCTTTGATATTAACATTTATACTTTTAAATTTGAAGAAATGGGGTATAATAATGTCAAAAGCTCAAGAACTTTTAGAAGATACCTCAAGGTAAACCCAAATCTAATTCAATCTCTTATCAATTATGATAAGAGTATTCCTGACGGAAGTACCACATCGGCATACGATGCATCAAAAGTCTCGCTTGGTTTGGCAGATGAGTCAGTTTGGGACAAAAGATTTAAGATGAGGATCACCTCTAAACACTCTGGTAAAAAGTTTGATATCAATTTTACTTGTAAGGTTATACCGAGCAGGAAGAAAACAAATTAGTGCTTATACCCTACTACTTAAAATTTTTGAACTTTTAATCTTACTAAATACTAATTAATAACGAAATGGAGAATATATAAATGGCTTTTCTTGATAACTCGGGCGACATTATCCTCGACGCAGTTTTAACAGATACAGGGCGAATGAGACTGGCAAAAGGAGATGGCTCGTTTAAGATTACCAAATTTGCTTTTGGTGACGACGAAATTAACTACGAGCTTTACGATAAAAACCACCCAAGTGGCTCTGCATACTATGATGCAGAGATTCTTCAGACACCCGTTTTGGAAGCATTTACAAACAATACTTCAACACTCAAGTCAAAGCTAATTTCAATCTCCAGAACCAATCTGCTTTATTTGCCAGTTATACTCAAAAACACAGCAATTGGTAAAGTTAAAAATACTGGTGGTGATTGCAACTCACTTATTGTTTTAGCAGATAATGCCACATTCACTCAATTTAAAAATAATACACCTTTCCTACGAGGCGATAAATTAGGTGATGATTCTGGAACGCCAATTGTTGTTGATCAGGGAATTCAAAGCAACGAGATTGGAAATGGCGACGACATTGCCCTTGATGCTGACTTGGTGGAAACTCAATTTATTGTTGAACTTGACAACCGACTTGGATTCCTTGCTGATCCCACTTCCGCCGCCGCAGCAACACCATCGTTTATTGATGATGATAATATTGCTTCCTACTATTTGTCTACAACGACTAACACATCCTTTTTCCCATCGGGTGAGCAGGGCACCAATATGAGTGGCGAAATGCTTTCTGGACCTCGTGGAACACGATTGAACTTCTTGATTGGACCATCTACAAATTTAGCTACAAGCACATACTTGTTTACGCAACTTGGTTCAACAAGCACCGGTCCTGACGCGGCAACAACAGTAAGGCACATTGACACAACTATAAGAATTACTGGAGCAACTACCGGATACAGAGTAGAGATTCCAATTAGATTTATTAAGTATCCAACATAATTTAGGATTTAAAACATGGCAACAACTTTTAAGACATTAACAGCAAATGACATTGTAAATACAAGGACTTTGCTTCACGAAGCGATCCCACTGACAGGCACCATTGCGTCTGGAACTTATAGCGATCAAAACATTAAGACATTTTCCCATGGTATGTTTGAGTCTGTATTCGATTATCCATTTTTAAGCTCCTCCGCAAACCATATTTTTGATATCACTCATGGATACTCAAACAATTCTATCCTTTCTGGTACAGATGCGGAAGGATTACGTCCTGGTCACGCAAAGAAAATTAATGTTTATAATCAACTGGCATCTGTGTTGGTTGGTCATAGTGAGACTGGGGCTATTTTAGAATTTGATCAAGACGGAAATATTACAGGCGGTGGAACTAAGTCTAAAGAAGTATTCTTTCTTAATTTTTCTCGTCTTCTAAACAAAGATGAAATCAAGAAGGGAGGCTTTACCTTAACTTTAGCCACTGGCTCAATTGCTGGACCCCTTAAGGGATTTCCTCTAAGTATTTCTGACCATGGTGCAGCCACAAGCTATTTTGTTAATTCACCTGCTGGCGAGTATGGAATTTTATACACGTCTTCTGCTGCTCCCGATACTGCTTCGGGCGTTGGTTTGCTTTACTATCAAGCAGGCATTGCAGTTGTTAGTGCCTCTGTGTTTAATGGCACAATGCCAGCAGCAGAAGCCACTGCGTCTGTTCTTGGACCCGGCTATCCATCTGCCTCATATGGAGAACTTGCTGCCAGCGCATCTATTGATGTGTTAGCAAACTCAATTCGAGACAGAATTGTAAATATTAGTTTCAACAACACAGTAGAATTAAACTCAACAATCTACTTCTGCCGTGCCAACAATAACGAATTCAACTACAGTGCCAATCCAACTTATCTTGATTCAAGTAAGCTTCGGGTTAAGAACACAACTTCAGACAATCCAGTGTCTTATATCACGACAGTTGGTCTCTATTCCTCTGATAACGAGTTGCTTGCAGTCGCAAAACTTTCCGAACCTCTTAAGAAAGATCCGAACACTGAGCTTACAGTCAGGGTTCGTCTGGACTACTAAAAAAATACAATGGAATGGCATACAAAAAATTCAAAAGCAACGACTTATTTTACAACACTCTAGAATTATTACCAGAGTATGATTTTTTTGTTTACGATAGCAATATCTACCTAAATAACCGAGATGCAATCACCGGCTCGCATGTTACAAACGCTGGCATTGTGCCAACAGGTCATGTAAGTCTTTATGAACTGAATGTCGATAGAGCGTCTACAAATTTAATTTATCCATTTATTAGTAAGAATGGGTCTTTGTCTTCATTCAAGACAATAACTACAAGCTCTTTTAACTCCGATTTTCTTTACGGAGATACACTTTCCTCATCTTATCCGATGTCCTCCAGCATCGTTCATGAGTTCTTTGCAGCCACAGTCATTTCCAGAACTGGCTCGGCAAATCGCCTAAACGCTTTAAGAAACACACTCAACTATTATCAGCCAATGAGCAACCATTATGCCTTTAACGGCGTTCTCGGGGACAAGGGTACACAGAACATAAGTCTGATTAGTATACCCTCCATTATTTTTGGAACCAAGGTTGAAAAGGGCTCTGTAGATCTAAAATTTTATGTTAGCGGAACTCTGATTGGTCAATTACAGGATCAAAATCGTAATGGAGAATTAATTCAAGTTGGTCCAGTTGGAAGCACAGGTTCTGGTTCTGTCGCCGGAGTTGTTCTATATAACGAAGGTTTTGTTCTGTTGACAGGAAGTTGGGAGTTGGCAAGCGGTGAATTCGCTGGCTTTGCTGGCGAAGCATACACTGGCGCAGGAGTTGTGACCCCAAAGTGGGTTTACTTTGGTGCAGGAGCAAATGATGGTATCGCTAAGGGAACGATGATTTCCTCCAGCTTTGGACTTAGTTTTAAAGGTACAAACAAAACACAAACAATAACCATGCTTGCCCACGCTCCAAAAGGGGAACTAAACCACTCCAACAATCCTACTTTTATCGAATTTGGACAAACCTTGACACCCATAACGAGCAGTAAGGGCTATGTTGAAAAATCTGATATAACAATTAAAAATATTGTCTCTTCCTCATACTCGGATCCCTACGCGGATTTCAAGAAGACAACATACATATCCTCAGTCGCAATCTACGACGAGAACAAAAATTTGATTGGTATTGCCAAACTTGCAACACCAGTTAAAAAAACTGAGGATTTAGAGTATACTATAAAGATGAAGTTAGATATCTAATATGAAAATACTGGGACTTGACATAAGTTCCTCCAAGATAGGCATCGCACTTTTAAACAAAGACGACATTGTTATCAGTGAAGTTTTGAAGTTTAAATCAAATATGTCCTTGGAAGAACGCGCTGAAATTTTTGAACAGCGAATGCGACAAATTAATGAACAACATGTTGTTTACGATGTTTTCGTGGAGCAACCTGCCATGATGTTTAAGGGCGGCAAAACAACCGCGTTTACAATGGCGACACTACAACGCTTCAACGGAATGTGCTGCTATGTTGTGAATATTGTCTTTGAGATGGAGGCAGAGTTAGTCAATCCAATCTCTGCTCGCTCCAAGCTTGGTATTAAGGTACCGAGAGGAATTCCAGCAAAAGAAAAGAAAAACTTCATCATTGCACGAATGTCGGAAAGATTTGGAGAGGATTTCTCTTACAGCATGACACGACACGGAAACCCGCAACCCGGAACCGATGATCGGGCTGATGCACTTGTTGTTGCACTTTCTGGTCCACTTTTACTTGACGAAGAATAAAACTTATGTTATAGTTTATTCATGCAGAAAAAGTTTAAGATTATATCCGCGATACTTGGCGACAGCTATCGGTCAAATGAGGAATATCTTTTTGCGTGTCCATATTGTAAACACCATAAGAAAAAGCTCTCGGTCAACATCGAGAAGAATGTATACAAGTGCTGGATTTGTGAAACGCTTGGTCGCGACCTCCGCCGTCTTGTCCGTCGCTTTGGAGACTTCAACCAACTCCAAGAGTGGGATACACTCACAAATCGTGTCAATATCACAGACTTTGATGATATCTTCGCTGAGTATGAAGAATCAGAGGTACTACCAGAAAAATTAGATATGCCAACTGGATTTGCTTCACTAAACAACGAGCCCTCTCTATCTGCCACTCCTGCCTTGAATTACCTTAAAAGACGGGGCGTGACAGAATCCGACATGCTATACTGGAAAATGGGGTATTGTATGGAAGGTCGCTACGCCAAGCGAGTAATCGTGCCGTCATTTGATCTCAACGGTGACCTAAACTACTTTATCGCAAGAGCCTTTTCCTCTGACCCGCGCAAGTATCTCAACCCTCCTTGCTCCAAAGATGTCATATTCAACGAGCTTTACTTAGAGTGGGACACAGATCTTGTGATTACCGAGGGCGTTTTTGATGCGATTGTTGCCGGACCAAACGCGATCCCGATCCTTGGCTCAACGCTCCGCCCTACTTCTAAATTGTTTATTAAAATTATCCAGAATGACACACCAGTTTTTCTGGCACTTGACCCAGATGCAATCAAAAAAGAACAAAGAATTATAAAAATGTTCTTGAATTATGGCGTAGAATTGTATACAATAGATACTAGAGGTTATGATGATATAGCCGAAATGGGTCGAGAAGAGTTTCTGAAAAGAAAAGAAAACGCTACTGCTGTAGTTGAAAGCGATTACCTGTTAGAGCAGGCTATCGCAAATATTTAATGGGGTTGTATGTATAAAATTGCACACATTGCGGACACGCACATCAAAAATTTGAAGTATCATTACGAGTATCGTATTATCTTCAAGGAACTTTATGAGAAGTTAGCGGAGGAAAAGCCCGACTTTATCGTTCATTGTGGCGATCTCGCACACACAAAGACGCAATTGTCACCTGAGTATTTTGAACTCGCAACAGAGTTTATGAAGAATATGGCTGATATCGCACCACTCGTTATCATTCCAGGTAACCACGATGGCAATCTAAAGAACAGCAGCAGACAGGATGCGATTACACCCATTATCCAAGCGCTGGAGCACCCGAACATTTACTTCTTCAAGAACTCGGGTGAGTTTCACGCTACTTCTGAACTTTGCTTTAATGTTCTTTCAGTGTTTGATGAGGACAACTGGATTGAGCCTACCGATACAAACAAAATTAATATTGCGATGTATCATGGTTCTATCTCCAATTGTAAAACCGATATCGGCTGGGTGATGGAGCACGGCGAGCACGAGCTATCTATTTTTAAGAAATTTGATTATGCCCTGCTGGGTGACATCCACAAAGCACAGGCACTTGACTTTGAGGGTCGTATACGTTATTGTGGCTCCACAGTTCAACAGAACCACGGCGAAACAAATGATAAGGGCTTTGGCATCTGGGAGATACAAGACAAAACCAACTTTACCTATCGCCACATTGAACTTATCAACCCTAAGCCCTTTATCACTATCGAACTTACACCCAAGGGCAAGATGCCCAAAGGCGTTGATATCACAGAGGGAGCACGCATCCGTCTTGTTTCCAATAACAATCTGCCCCTCGACCGAATGAAGCGAGCAGTTGATATTGCGAAGCACAGGTTCAAGCCCGAGAGCATCACTTTTCTTAACCGAGCAACAGGACGACGAGCAGAGCTTGGCTTTTCCAAAGACGACTTTATCAAGGAAAACCTGCGCGATATCTCGGTTCAGGAGCGACTCATCACTGAGTACCTCAAAGACTACGAAGTTGAAGGCGAGATCCTTGATCGTGTTTTATCACTAAACGAAAAATACAATACAACCGTTGAAGAAAACGAAGAAGTCGCCC
>WLWF01002332.1_pt1 | contig 13952 bp, 6 predicted proteins | sample 6718331 | NCBI WGS metagenome assembly WLWF01 (sample SAMN12718692, study PRJNA515312) | sponge metagenome | isolation source: marine sponge | host: Mycale hentscheli | place: New Zealand: South Island, Marlborough, Capsize Point | collected 2003-05-01
GGCTTGTTCTTTTGATACCTCTGCAGCTTTAGCTTCTAGCTCTTTTATTTCTTTGCGTAGTTTATCTGCTTTGGCTTTACGTACTTTTGCGTTTGCTTCGCGTGCTACATCTTGATCTATTACATCTTCAATATCAGGCTGTGCGCCTTCAGGGTCACGTAGACTAGGCTGTGCCCCTTGAATATTTGTGCTTCTATCAGGATCTAATACTTCTTCCGGTTTGGCCGAAGCTCGCAATAACTGTGTTAGCGCATCGACTTGAGGGACTTGAGCGGTCTCTGGAGGCAGTGGTGGAGGGGTGCCCAACAAACTATCTTCTACTGCCATAGGAAATAACTCTTGTTGGTCTTGACCTAACGCCTGTTGCGCGGCCTGATTAGCACGAGCTAATTTTTCCTCTGTGCGTTTCCGTAACGCTTCTGCCGCAATACCTTCGCTCGCCTCTGCTTCTGGGCTTATACCTAACTCTCTAGCCGCTTCTAATTTTAACTTTGTTTTTAACTGTAACTGCTGTGCGTTTTCTACATCCCTAGCGGAATCGGACAGCACCTCACCTTCTTCGGTTATTAGAGCGGGTATCCCAGCTTGTGCACGTGCAGCCGCCGCTTTTAATCTATCAGGATCTTGTGCCTCAAGAGGTTGTGTTGAAGCCCCTTCTTGCATTGCTTTATTAAGTTGTTCAGGTGTCACAGGAGTTGGTGTTGTGTCAGAAGCTACGGGGTCTACAATCTTTGCAGCTTCTTCTTGCGCAATTTCAAAACCTCGTTCAGGGGCAATACCTTCTATAGTTTTTAACTGGTTAACTATTTCTGCGGTTAACGCGCCGCCTGTCTTTGGTAGTTCTTCCGCTAACAAGGCACGGGCCTCTTCCTCTGCGGTGGTTACTGGTGGGGTAGCAGGTCCAGTTTTACGGCTGTTTGTAAATGCATCCACGAGGAATTGGATGGTAGCTCCTGCACCGCCGCCATATAGCGCAGATTCACCCGTACCACCAAACAGGTCACGCTCTGGGTTGTACCCTTGCTCCACAAGGTTTTGCACAATTTCAGATGTAGCTTCCTGTGCACCCTCTGCACCACCTGTAACGGCTGCACTTGTCACGCGTTGACCTATGGTCTCTACGGTCTCTGGTCCAAGCTGGTCGATCAACTTATTGATTAGCGGTACATCAACAGAGCGCATGAACCGCCCAAGAGGGGCTACCTCTAATATACCAACAGGTGCGGCTTGACGCACGGCACGGGTACGCTCTTCTTCTGTAGCACCTGCAGCGCGGGCACGTTCACTAGCTTCACCTGCGGCGGCGCTTACACCTAACAGAGCACCTATACCTGTACCTGCAACAGTGGTGGGGATTGCAGCGGGGGCTAGGGCAGCGGTAGCAGCAATGGGTGCGGCAAACCCAGCGATAGAACCAAAGGTTTGGCCAATTTTGTAAGATATATCGTCTTCACCACCAGCTTTTGGTGACACTGAATCCGCAATACTTTGTATCCTGCCACGGGCTGCGAGTTCTTTTTCTTCGTCAAGCAGGGTGGCTAAACCTAATGCAGCCATCTCACCTGTACCTACGGCACCAGCTTGAAAACCACGGCGCAGGTTACTCATTATACCTGTGTCTTCTGGCTCAGGCTCAGGTGCTGGAATAGCTGCAGCCGCTGCCCTACTCTCTTCTATTGCGGTTGCTTTACGTTGAAGCCTGTCAAACGCAGACACTCTTGTACCTTCACCACGTTTTATCTTGGCGACTAACTCTTCCTGAGAAGCGTCCTTAGTGCCTTCTATTTCAAAAACAGAGCCATCTTCAAACGTGAATGTATGTATGCCCATGCGTTTTACTCTTCTGTAAAGCTACTGTCTGTAACGTCGCCTAATGGGGCACCGCCCTGTTCTCCAAGGTCAAAACCCTTAACAATATCTTTTAACTCTTCGTAGCGATTTAGTATATCTTGAAGCACAGTCTCTCCATTGCTGTCCTCTACTAGGTTTGCAAAACCGTGAACTAGCAGTTGCGCTTCTGCATTTATATACTCTGAATTATTATAGTTCGCCCGTTCAGCAGTTATCTCCTTATTTATTTGCTCCATAGTATCTTTATCTGCGCCTATTTTACTATTATTTAGCATCTCTATTTTAGCGAGTATATTTGCTTGAACAGTAGGTACAGCATTGGCTTGAAGTTCTACAAGCGCTGCTTGGATGGTAGCGTACTCTTCTCTTTGACGGGCTTGGACCGCTAGTTCTGCATCTGCTACTGCTTTTTCAGATGCACGTTCTTCTTTTGCTTCTTTAAGTTTTTGAGCGGCTGCACTTGTTTGCGCATTTAATGCAGCGGCATCCGCTAAGCTAGCAGATATTTCATTCTTTGTTTCTGCATCCGTTTCTTTCCATGCTTGTTCCGCTGCGGCTATTCCAGCTTCTAACTCTGCTTTACTACGTTGCTGTGCTAAAGTTTGCGCGTTACGGTTGTTTTTTCCTAATTCTTGATAAACTGTCATACCTAAATTTAACGCTGCGCCGCCAAGAGTAGCGTCTACATTCATACCCGAAACTTCAAGCTCAAACCGTTTGGCCATACGCGCCATCGCATCAGCATTTTGTTTTGCTTTTGTTGCTTGGCTTGCATCAACAGCGCCTTTGGCAAGGCCACCCAGCGTTGTAGTACCTGCACCACCTGTAAGAAATTTAGAAAGACGATCTCTTTGTTGTGATTCTGGACTGAACAGTTCAGCCTCTTTGGCACGAGATTCTTCTAACATCTCTGCAAAACGTGCAGCTTTATCGGAACGCCCAAGGATATCGTCGGCTGCTGAAGCCGAACTCTGTAACACGCTAGCTAGATCACTAACACCGCCTCCACCAGCGGAAGGTGCGCCACTTGTGCGCTTAAACTTTTCAAGTGCAGCGGGTATGCCAGTAGTGTTTTCAGGCGCTCCTTTTTCAGAGGGTTGAGCTGTATCTAATCCTACGGGTGTAGCTTTGTTTAAAGACAGGTCTTGTGCCGTAGTAACGCCGCTTGGAGGCAGGCTAGGTATGTTGGGAGGCGCGGCCATATCAACCATACGAAGGTCATTAAGAGTATCTATAGCGTACCCTTGCAGACCATCACTATCAGCCTCTATATCAGATTCAGCATCAAAACCCGCACCCATCGCTTTAGGGTTAGGTGACATATCTGCTTGTGCTTGGTCCGCTGCTAAGTCTAACGCGGTTTGCTTTTCTTGACGTTGAGTTTTTGCGAGGTCCAAACCTCTACCCTTGCCCAACCCAGTAAGAAAATCTTTTGCGCGAGAAAATCCTGTTGGCGGAGCTAGGTTTTGTTTGATCCGGTTTACAATTTCCGCGTCAGATATATTACGCAAAGAACCGCCAAGTTGTGCACGGTACGCATCAATCTCAGCTTTACTAACGCCTTGTGGAGATCCTCCATTTGCGAAAGCTACGATGCCACCGCCAGCCATTCGGATTGGACCGCCTTGTTGTGCAGCCTGCATCATACGAGCATTTGCAACGCCTTGGGCTTGAGGAGGCATTCTACGTTGTGGAGCAGGTGACATGCCTGCAAGGCCGGGAAGACCAGCAATACCTGCGGGTTTACGAGGTTGTGCCTTTGCTAGTTGCTGCATATTTTTCTGCTGCATCCGCTGCTTTTGATCTAACGTACCTTTTGTACGGCCCGCCAAATCACCAAGCGTGCCACCCATCTCTTGTTTTGTTAGCTGTAAGGCTTCTTGTTCACGCTGCTGTGCTATAGTTCCCGGCTGCTGCTGCATCTTTAACTGCATATCTGCAGCTACGGCTTTCTTTTCAGACGTAAGTTTTTGCAGCGCTAAAAGGTCCAGAAGCTCTTTGTTGGCTCCGTAGCGTTGTTGTAACTTCTGAGGGTTGCCTCTGTAGGCATCCATGCGTTGTTCTACTTGTGCGTCTAAACCGCCGTCACCTAGAGCCATTATGCCTTAGCCTCATCTTTTTTGCCGTACAATATGTCGTACAAGTCTGTTAGACCACCTGCCCCAGCTAATGTCTCAGACAAGAAACTAGGTTTAGAGTAAGAATAATTTTGCGCAGATATCGGCAACCCACTTAATAAAGACTGCATGTACTGCACTTGTTTGAATGGGAAGTCACGCTCTTCTTCAAACTGCAACCTGTCTGCGGTAATACCTTCAGATTCTATACCACGTTGTGTAGCCCCCGCTTCGGCCTGACGAGCTAGAGCACTTAATCCATATGTATTCGCCGCATCCTGTGCCGTTTGCTGCCGCCCTTGCTCAACATTAAACTGGTTCATAGCCTGTGTGTAAGCGTCTGAGTAACCTTGGCCTGTTATAGCAGATAAGTTTTGAGCTAAATTGCGGTTGGCTTCGGCGTCAAACAGAGCTTGGGCAGAACCTCCGTATGCTCCTGCAAACTTATTAGCGTTTTGTGCAGCGGTAATACCTGCTTGGCGACGGGCTTCGTCTAGCTGTGGTTGCAGTCCGGCCATAAGATACGGGTTCATGTACTGTTGCGCTGCATCAGCCGTAAATGTTTGTGGGGTAAACGCACCCATTTGATCAGTAGGAACTGTTAAACCGCCGATACCACCAAACGCTACATCCTGTAACTCAGAAGTACCTGCTGTAAGTGGTCCTGTATAGGCTTGATAGTCTTGACTGCCTAACGCTTGGCCCTTACCCAGCATATCGGTGACATAATCACCTGCCCAACTAGAAAGAGATGACTCACCGCCAGTTGTGCTGCCTGCGGGTGCTGATGTATCTTCTGCCATAACTTACCTCACGCTGGTATGAATTTTTTAGGGTCTATTTCTTTACCCTGTTTCGTATTGCCAGTGCGAGCTTTACGCACACGACGCATCATGTCTTCAAGTACCTTAGCGCCTGCATCGGAGTTACCGTTGCCCAAATGACTTACTACATCCGCAGGGATAACGAACTCGCCATCGCTAAGCCGTGCTTCTTGCATGCCGTCTATGTTAGCAGGTACTTTATCCGCCATACCATCGGTGGCTCCGTCTAAGTATTTGCCTTTTTTGAGCGCGGCGATACCGCCTGCAGCCATTTCTTGCACGGGTTCAGGAATAGTTACTGCTCTTTTGCGTTGTTGCTGTGCAGGATTTGCTAAGTTCAAAGCGGCTAGCCCTTCAGCTTCTTGCGCTGCCTCCGCTCTAATTCCTGTGTTATCTTCTCCACGAGGGGCATAACGCATGTTTGTAAAATATCGCTGACCCCCGCTGCCGGGACGACGGTTAGGGTCATATGTTTGTGGCACAGCTTGTTGAATTGCTTCGTATTCGGGTATTTTGCCTTGGTAGCCCATACGTTCAGTGCTGCCTTGGCCCAAACCACTAAAAGCTAAAAGAGCACCGCCTCCAAGCGCTCCTGCTAACCTCGTAGCAGGATCTGTTTTCTCATCAAGAAAATCAATGTCAGGAACATCAACCCCAGCTTTACCCATAAGGTCTGTAAACCAACTCATTTTAACTCTCCAAGCATCTTTAGTAGCATATCATTTTCATCCTCGACCTGTCCACCCTGCGCAAAACTACCAAAACCACTCATTGGGTTTAACGCTTGTTGAGCAACATTGGCTTGATTGCCACCAAACGGAGACACATATCGACTAGCTTGCGCACTATCTCGAAAAATAGATTTAAAGTCATACGGCGTTATATTGCCTACTGGATCAGGCGTGGTAACAGTAACACGTTGCCCACCAATATCTTCAGCTTGTCCTAGTAGTTGCATGAGATTATTCACGTTCTGCTGTTCGGTTTGGTCGTCTATTTTTGTATTAATTTGGGTGTTGAGCTGAGTGATTAAGTCTTGTGTTGTCTGCGTGTCTTGTTCTTGCTGCAGGTAAAGCCCCGTTGCAGGAGTAAACATAGACGTATCTGCAAGGGTGACATCTTCCTCGCCCTGTAATGCTGTTTCTAACAGGGTTTGGTCATTTATGTCAACGATACCATCTCCAGTAACATCATACTGCGTGATTAACTCCGCGCTGACATTTTCTTGCGCTATAAGATCAATTACAAAGTCTATATCTGTTTGGGTGACATCTCGTGCAGGTTTACCAATAAGGTCTGCTACGGCATCTATATCTGCACCGAGGCTGGCTTCTACGTCACCTATAGCAGTTGTAAAACTTTCCGTTAACTCGTCTTTAGTAGTACCAAGTTCTGCAAGTATGTTTGTTTCTGTGGTGCCCAGCGCGGTGGATAATTCAGCTAACGCAGCGTCAACATCACCATCGTTTTTATTTATTAGTTCGGTTAGGCGCGTTTCTACGTCACCAATTTCTGTTGTTAAGTCTGCTACGTCTTCGGTAACCTCTGCTACATCTTCTTTTACCTCTGCAACGTCCTCGGCTACGGCGTCAATCTCACCACTAAGTTCTTCTTTTGTTAGGCCAAGCTGCTCCAACATGGCGTCTTCAGTAAGCCCAAGATCAGTGCTTAATTTATCAATAGCTGCTTGTAAGGCTTCATCGCGTGTAGCTCCTGCCTCAAATTCAGCATATATACCTGTAGCCTCTTTAGATTCATCCGCTTCGGTATTAGGGTCATCTACTATCGCTGGAGAACCCATAATAGATTTAATGATGTTGAACGTAGCTGTAGGTGCATAAGCATCAAGTTGTTCTCGCTGAAAAGCCTCAAATCCTGCGGGATCATAGTCTTCAGACTCAGGGTCAAACTGCCCTACAAACCGATCTACGTCTTCTTGTGTTACATCTACAAGGCCCAACTCTTCGTAGGCTGCACGTACTTCACCAGCGTCAAAGAACCTTGGGTCTACAAACTCGTCGATGGCGGCTTTTTGTGTAGTCTGGTAGTTTTCGTCATTTACCTGTCCAGTAAACGCTGCAATATCTTCCTGTGACGGTTGATACCCAATGGCGCTTAGGAACTCTTCTGCTTCTGCTGCGGTTATCTGCCGTGGGTCAACATAGCCACCGATAGCACTTGTCTGCGTTTCTTCTGTTTTAGACGCTACAAACTGTGCGAGTTCTTCTGGAGTTGCACTATAGCCAGTATTTGCAAAGAACTGTGTAGCTTCTTCTAGGGTGGTCGCTAACGGATCATATTCTGCACGCGCCTCCGATAGTTTCTCGGACGCGTAATTCTCCGCTACACCTTGACCTACATATGTAGCTGCTAGGGCGTCAGTTAGGGTAAGCCCTTCTTCATCGGCAATAGCCTGCACTTCTTCACGGGTAACCTGCCGTGGGTCTACATAAGACGCGATAAGTCCAGACTGTGTGGTTTCTTCAACCTGCGCAACAAATTGCTCGACTTGTTCATCTGTCGGTTCATATCCAAGATTTGCAAAAAATGCGCGAGCTTCTTCGTCAGTGACCTGCCGTGGGTCTACATACGCTCCAACATCCGCCTCTGCAGTAGTAGCAAAATCTGCGTCACCTTGGCCTACAAAATCTGCTACTTCTTCGTCAGTAGAAGTATATCCCAGCGCATCAAACAACGCCTTGGCTTCGTCTGTAGTAACCTGCCGTGGGTCAACAAACTCTGCAATAGCGGCTTTTTGTTCTTTTTCAGTCTTAGACGCAACAAAGTCGGCAGCCTGCTGATCTGTAGGCGTGAACCCCTGACCCTCAAAGAATTGTTTGGCTTCTGCAGTAGTAGTTGCCAGTGGGTCAAACTCGGCGGTAGCTGCAGCAAGCGTAGATTCTTGATCCTTTTGCCCCAAATACGTAGCTGCCAAGGCTTCTGTAAGTGTAAGCCCTTCTTGGTCCGCAATAGCTTGTACTTCGGCTTGTGTAACGAACCGCGGGTCCACATAATCGGATATGGCTGTCTGCTGTTCGCTTTCCGCTACTTGTGCAACAAAGTCTGCAACCTCTTCGTCGGTAGGCGTGTACCCAAGGTCAGAGAAGAACTTGCGAGCTTCTGCATCAGTTACCTGTCGTGGGTCTACATACAGCGCCGTAGCGTCTTTCTTGTTAACCTCGAAGTTTTCAGTGCCTTGTCCAACGTAGTTAGCGACTTCTTCATCTGTAGGTTCGTATCCTTGATCTTCAAAGAACTTACGGGCTTCTGCTTCGGTTACCTGTCGTGGGTTTACATATTCGCCAATAGCAACCTTTTGATCGGCGTCTGGCGTTGCGCCGACTCGTGCGGTTATCTCTTCTTCTGTAGGTGTGTAACCTAAGTCGTCAAAGAATTGTTCTGCTTCTTCACGGTTTGTAGCTTGTGGGTCATATTCTTCACGTATCGCAGCGGTAGCGGCAGCTTCATCTTTTTGACCTACATACGCAGCGGCCTGCTCATCAGTTAATGTAATGCCTTCTGCTTCTGCTGCAGCTTTGACCTCATCAATATCAAGGTACATACTGTCAAAGTCTTCTGCGGCTTCTTCTGCTGCGGCTTCTTCGTCTTTCTGACCTTCATAATCGTCAATTTGTTCATCAGTAAGTGTAACACCTGCTGCTGCGGCAGCGGCTTTAATCTCATCACGATCAAAGTAATACGGGTCAATAAATGTCTCTAGTGACTTATCTAACTCTTCCTGTGACTTGTTACCTCCAAACTGTTCGTACGCCGCTGCAGATATTTCTTCTGTAGGATTAAACGCAGGATTAATAGTTTTTAGCGTATTTGAAATTTCAGTTTTGGTTACAAAATCATTGTTATACGCAACGTTGCCAATACCTGCAATCGTATCTGTATCAAAACCCAAACCACTCAGCGTGCTTACAAGTTCAGTAGCGTTACTATCTCGCGGATTATCAGGTACTGCGCCCCAAGAAGAAAGGCTGTTTAAAAGCCCTGTGTAAGCTTTTTCTTCTAACGTTTTAGGTTGATATGAATTGAACGGGTCAATTATATTTGTTGTAGTAGAAGCAACGGAGTCTGCGATTTTACCCGCAAGGGCTTCGCTAACAAACGCTCCCGTTGCATCCGCCAGAGTATCCATGTCCATACCCAACACAAAATTAGCGGCGTCCCGAACAAATGCTCCTTCAAAAACACCCTGTGCCCCCTCCGCGATTGGGCGCAACAAGTTTCCTGCCGTCCCTCGAATTAACGCGTCCGTAGATCCTGTGGCCCCTATTTTAGCAATGTTGTGACGTAAAATTTCCTGTGATAAAAACGCTTTTGTTTTTTCTACATCCCCACCATACTCAGAAAGGACTTGTTGGTATTTAGCGTTATTTTGAAGCTCTCCTGAATTAGCAAGCTCATCTACTAACGCCGATGCCTGAGCTTCTGCTCCCGATATTGCTTCTCCTGCGCCGACAATACCAACTGCCCCCAGAACCCAAGGGTTTTTTGTAAGTGCTAACGCTATAACATCTGGAATTTCCCCCGCAGCTTCGCCCGTAAGATTGCGTACCCATGCTTCAAGAGTGCCCGTTACTTCAAAATCTTCTGGTAATTTACCCGTCATAGCCGCTTCTTTTAGGGCTTCTCGTTCCTCAACGGTTAATGTTTGCGCATCCATGTTATCGGCTAGCGTAAGCAACCCGTTAGATACAAAATCATTTGCGTCTTCTAAAAAACTATTTTCTGTAGTAAAGCTGCGCATGCGGGCGGTAAATTGATCTTCATCAACAAGTGTCATGCCTTCTGGAAGCTCGCCAGTCATAGCATAGTTTGCGATCTCTTGGTCTGTAGCGCCTTTTTCTTTCATTATCTGTGTATATTCTACGCTAGCAGCGAGTTCGTCCAAGGCTGTTTGTGCAGCGCGAACGCCCCCAGATACACCTGCCTCTACTTCCTCAACAAACCCTGAAGTAGCTCCAGATTTTAAAGCTCTACCTATCGCGGTATCTGCAAACCAGTTGGTTAAATCTATGCCTTCGTCAGGTAGGTATCCTGAGTATGCATGATGGGCTTTTTCCTCGTCAGATAGATCACTTCTTGCCCCAACAAACTCTACTTTTTCAGGGCTTCCCGTAACAAAATCTTTAGTTTTAGCTTCTGCCAAATCCAGTTGGTTAACAAAAAACCCTTTTTTATCTAAATCTACAAGGTCGTATAGTTGCAGAGTCTCCCCAATAATATTATCCCCAAAACCAAGTTCGCGGGCTATTTGCGCTGTTATTTCATCGCCTTCTTTCAAACCATCCATACCTGTATCAAGCTCAGGACGTTCCCCAAAACTGGGCATAGCAGGCATAGTGGGGCGTCCGTATCTATCTACAGGTGCATCTAAACCGGGTAGGGTATCCGGTAATTCATCAATCTCATCTCCCCGTAGCTTCAATATAACGTCTTGGTATTCGCCTGCTATTGACGCTGCTATTGCTGCATCGCCATCTGCTTGGTTGCTTAGGTAGTGGGTAGCGGCGTTTTCATCGGCTCCTAGCTGCAGCACGCGTTTATATTCTTCAGGGTCAAACTGAGGGCGAATTGTCATGGCCACTGCCATATCTGCAGCGGATATAATGGGTTTAAACTCATCGCCTAAATCATCTATGTCAGACAAGATAAAATTAGTGGATTTTTGATACTCAGCTTCTGCGGCTTTATATGTAGTGGTAGCCGTGTTAAGGGTAGCTAACGCATTATTGTATATAGGCTTGTATTTAGCTATATCAGCTTGGTACTGCGCTGCCTGATCTTTGTTTTCAGCAATATAAGTATTTAGGTTGTTCTGCGCTGTTATTGCTGCATTGTATGTAGTTTCATCATTGGTATCATTATAAACACCTTTTAACCTGTTATATTCGTCCAGCAGGCGTTTTTCTTCATTAGCTATAAAGTTATTGCCCGTTATTGCTTTATTGTAATTGTCAAAAGCATCCTCGTAAGCCTCTTTAGCTGCAAGCTGTGCGCCGCCTGCTTCGTTAAAGGCATCTGCTTTTTCTTCTAACTCGGGCGTATTGTTAAATAAGTCATCAAGTTTGCGGTTTATGCTCAAACCTTCTGGGGAGTTTACCCAGTCTTTCATCTCTTTTTCAGCATTTACTCGGAATGATTCAAAGAATGCATCTGTAGGATCTCCACCCTCAAAAGCCGACTGCATACTACGACCTAACGCGTCAGTGATAAGTGTGGCTTGGCGTTCATTGAGGCCCATAGAGGTTTGAAGTTTTTCCGCTACAGGTATAACTGCTTGCCCGTACCCTTTTACCAAACCTGTTATGGCTTCAGCAGTAACATCCCCACCCTCAATAGCAGCAGTAACACCCGCAGTAATAGCATCCTGCACGCCGCTGGATAAATCCTCAAACGCAGTTCCATCTAAACCTAAACTATCGTCAATTTTACCTAAGACCGACCCCACACCAGCGGATACGTTACCCATAAGGAACGAGTTAGCTATCTCCTGCGGACTTTTCCCGTGCACCAAAGATATGGCCGCATTCTTAGTGCCTGCGCCTATAGCGTTTGCTACAGCAGGATTTATTAAGTTTCCTCCTGCTTGATTGGTTAGCTGCTGCAAATACTTATCTGCTTGGTTTCCTGCTATGTCACCAATCTGTGCCCCTGCGTAAGTAAGCACCATACTCTTAACAGCATCTTCAACACTACCGCCCTGCGCTACGGTGTTAGCACCCATCACTAGAGACGTTACCCACGGGGGCACCCCAGCCATAGTAAGTGCTACAGTGCCTATGGTTCCAATAGGGTCTTGTTCTATAGCGGTTACAAGTTTTTGAGTTGTATCTACAAGATCAATCTCAAGGAGTTCGCCCGAATCAAACGGGTTAATGTCAATCTCCCAGTCTAAAAGATCAACCTCACCAATTACGTTTTCAATTGACTCAATTACGTCAACTTCAAGAGGGCCACCGGGATCGTCAAATGGATTAAGGTCAATGTCAATACCCATATTATTTGCCCTCGCTCAATTTTATAGTTAAACCGTAGACATCTTTGTTTTTTGCTTTAACTAATTTTGTTGGGAACTTCCGCGCCAGCAACTTTATTATGGGTATATATGTATCGCCTGCTACAGTTGCTGTGTAGTAATCCATTTTACGGCGTCGTAGCGTATTTAAATACTCAGTGGCGTTATTTATAAAATTTTTGGCGGTATCCACGTTATACAAATACCCTACAGCCACATCTAGTTTTTTATGTTTGCCTTTACCTGTAAAAAATACCGTGTTGCCAAACTGGTCTATAGTATACTCAGGGGTTTGTGCAGCTTTTGCTAAAGCCAACATCTCAGCCTGTATTTGTTGGTTAGACATATTTCTAGCGTTATCAGCTAAAGACTTTCCAACAACATCAATACCGTCCAGCATTTCTTGTTTACTATCTATAACTGTTGCCATTACACATTACTCACGAATGATACGTCGATAGACGCGGATGGTATACCGGGGTGCGGGGATGTAGCGGCTTCTGTATGCAGGTTTAACTGAGTATCCCCTGTTGCCCAATATACTTCTATATAATCGTTTGCTGCAAGTGTTACAGTAAATCCCCAGTGTATAACGTAATCGTCGTTACCTTTTACGTCAAACATATGCCCCGAATACGCTATGTCGCTACCGTTCTTTTGCTCCCAAACAGTTACAGGCGTCTCACTAGAGTTATTGTGTTCTAGCTGCAACGTAACGTCAAACTTGTATACGCCGGGGTTTTGCACGTTAATTCTACTGTTGTTAGATAATGTAATCGCACTGTCGTATGCGGTATTGTTGAATGTAACTGCGTACCCCGTGTTTATAGACGAAGCTGTTTGATCCTGCGTGCTATAGAACGCTGCGCATGGGTTGTACAAAAACTTACCCCCAACATCCGTAGAGGTTAGTGTCGTAAGTACGTTGGTAAGGCGTCTAAAAAACAAACGTAAAACGTTACTTTGCTGATCCGTAAATGGTCTGTCATACACAGTAGGTGCTAGCGGCAGCGCAGGTGGGTCAACTTGGTCAATCTCGTTAGCCATTAGCGCCGCCCATCTGGCCTAGTATCTAAACGTGGTGTACCCAACTGCCACATAACTCCTTGTGCTGTAGATTCTACTTTTAGCACCATCTGGCGTCCGCGAACACGTACGTACAACTCGTCAGTAAACTGTTCTATTGGGGCCGTAGCATTGCGTGTTACAGTACCACTACTATTTCCGCTTTCAGATAGCGGGCTGTTATACCCTGATCCCGAGTTTGCCATAGGCTGTAGTGTAAGAGTGGCTGCGGGTGCGCCTGTCGTAGAGCCTTCAAAAGTCATATCTGGCAGCACGCGGCTCACTAACCCAAACCTGTTTCCATCACCAATATCAAACTGTGACGAAGATATGCTGGCGGTAATTGCTGAGTTGGCCCCCGTCTCGTTATCATCAATACCATCTTCATGGTTGACCAAGTTATTTGAGTAGGTAGCTGCAAGCGGAAAGTTCCTAAGACCGGAGTCTAACCACGCTGTGCGCCCTAAAGAACCATAGTACCAAGTGTCTTCTAGGTAGTTATATATGGCGTAGCGATCAATATTTGTTTGCCCTGTGGAGCAGTAGAACCACCAAATTTCATGGAACGCTTCACTTGTACCCGCAAAAAACTGGTCATACTGTAATGTGTTTATATCATTAAATATGTGGCGTTTTACATCACACCGTAACGGCTGGGTACGACCATCATACTTATAAAACTTATCTTTGCCCATCCAGTAAGCAACACCGTTGGCAAAGGCTACACTGTTTTGAGAAGCAATAGATATGTTATCCCCAACAAGCTGTGCGCCCCATACGGCAGGCGCTCCCACATACTGCATAGAATATAGCGCAGAGTCAGACCAAACTAGAACCTCTTGACGGGCTTGTTTGGCGGCTACAATCTCAGTTCCACGAGATAAATTAAGCCCGCCTGCTTGGTTTGTAGACGCAGGGGTCCAGTTTACCGCACTTTCTTGGTCTGACCACCGCACGAGCATGGGGTCTTGCGTAGCGCTGCCTTGGTTATTGCACCCAAAACAAAACACAAACCTGTTAATATCAGACACCAAAAGCAAGTTTTGCACAGTTGGTACGTCTGAT
>WLWF01002345.1_pt1 | contig 13878 bp, 21 predicted proteins | sample 6718331 | NCBI WGS metagenome assembly WLWF01 (sample SAMN12718692, study PRJNA515312) | sponge metagenome | isolation source: marine sponge | host: Mycale hentscheli | place: New Zealand: South Island, Marlborough, Capsize Point | collected 2003-05-01
GTTTGGTAGGTGTCTTCATTTACATAAGTTTTATTTTCTTGCATTTAAGGCTCCTTGTAAAAAGCTTGCCCATTCCATTCCCTTTTTATTCCAGTTGTAAAATCTTTTATAAAATTTTTGTTGTTCTTCTAAATGTTCTTGTATGAAAGATTCATGTAAATAACCAGCTGCTACTTCAATTGCTGCTGCAGTATCTTTAGCCATTGTTTCGTAATTTGTAGAGTAGTTAACGTACACTGGCCATTCAGCACATGTTTCATATAAAGCACCAAAATTATTACTGATAACATGAACACCAGAAGCTAACGCCTCTAAAGCAGACGCACAGGAGGTCTCTTCAAATATTGATGGATATACAAACATATCATAACTTGGCATTACTTCTCTTATATATTCATTGGGTTTGTAGCCAATATAATTTACATTAGCTAATTGTTCAGCTTGTTCGTAAAGTGGTTTAAATTGATCATCATTTTGTTTTTTAAATTCATCACCGTAAACTTGTGTTGAACTATAAACATCTAAACTAATAGAAGGATCTTTAATTTCTTGCATAGCTCTAAGCACTACGTTCAAACCTCTCCATGGTGTGCAGTGGTGAATTAATTTTATTGGTTCACCTTTTTGATAAATTTTTCTTTTTGGAAAAGCTTCAATTCCATTTTTAATAACGACAGATCTATCAGTTGGAATATCAAAAGCGTATCTAAATTTTTCATAGTTCCAATGACTATTAAATACATACCAATCGTATTCTTTGTGCCTTTCTTTATTTCTAAAAAAAGATTGTAGATTAGGTTGATCCCAAGAATTTTTTTGCCAAAGAATATTTAGTTTTTTTGAATCAATTGGAACTTTGCCTGGAATGGAAGTACATATTTGTACTTGGTCAAGCAGTTCTTTTGGAACATGCTTGTGGAGCATTTCCATTTGTAGCTCAGTGGCTCCTCGGGGTTGCATTATTCTTTGGTTTTAGCACCCATAGAAACTTTTGTCACCTTTATTTCGAGGTCTTGTCTAAAATCATCCACAGAAGTATCAGTGTTGGGATCAGCAACATCAGCATCAAAATCAGCTTTAGTAGCATACACCTGTCCAGTTCTCTTGTGTTTGATAATCTCTTTTGCTTCCGCAGGTATTTTTACGAGATCGCTCATTGTTTTCTTCCTTGTTTGTTGTATGGTTTATAATCTCTTTTTTCATTTTTGTTAAGTCTTTTTTTATGACGACCAGGACGTTTCCTAGGTTTATCTCTTTCTACAAAGTCTTTAAATTTTCTAGCCATTCTGATCTTCTCTTGATATTTCTAATATAGATAACGTTGCACTTATACCAGATATATCAGAAGTTTCGATAGATATAGAATCTCCTTCTTCTAAAATAATAGGACCTTTCGCTAAATTACAAATAGTAGGACCAGTGATACTTGCATAAGCCACTTGGTATGTTGTAGAAGCAGAAGAATCTGTTACAGCGACTTTTACTATTTTGCTTCCTGACTCATTAGTTACTTGTATATTTTGTATAATACCTCTTGCATTTGATGGAGCTGTGTAAACAGTTTCAGCAGTTGTTCCTGTCGGATCGTAGAAAGTATTATTATAAAAGTTTGCCATTAATAACCATCCTGTACTAATAATAAATCAAATGATGCAGAAGCGGAAGAGATAGAACTTGCTTTACCAGATACATAAATATCAGATTTTTCTGGTATCACGTTGATTGCATTAAATATAACTGTTGTCTGCCCACCTCTAACATCTAGAAATTGTTTTGTTTGAAAAGCCCCATTAGAACCTTCATTTATTCTTTGTATAAATTTAAATTCCATTTCTTGATCTTTACCAGATGATATATTCATTGATAATAAATAACCAGAGTAACCTGCAGGTATTGTATATATTGCCATTAGTGTTTGTCCATTACCTTCCGATATAGTTGCAGCAACATCTGATCCACCTGTATAAGTTACAGTAATGGTTCCTTCATTATTTCCAGTTGATCCTGCTGTTTCTACAGACATTCTAAATACTCTTAAAAAAGTTTGAGTAGTTGTAACTGTGGTTGTCCCATCCATATCAACAGTCTCTTCAGCAAAATTATAGGAACTATCTAAACCTTGTATTCTCAAAGTTCTAGCACCTGTTCCAGCCACATCATCATTAGTGTCATCACTAACAACATCAACAGTAACCGCAGTAGACTGATAAGGATAGTTGTTTCCTGTTTCCCAAATAGTTTCAAAAGCTCCTGAACCAATACTAGGATTATATCCAAACTTATTAACCATTGTATAACCAGGAACTTTACCTTGTTGAACAGCTAAATAAAAAGGTATGTCACCAACTGTGCTGCCACCTGTTATTGGATTTACATTATTACATCCAGACATTAGCAACCAAACCTTATACTATACCAACTCATTCTCTCAACTTCTTGTTTTAATTCTTCTTGATAAGATGTATTTAACTTATCTTGCATCGTTCGTAAAGACTGAGCGACTTGTCTTTGGTTTTCTTCTGTATATTCAGGAGTTGGTTCCGGTATTACTATATCTACTCTAGCCATTATTAGTATCCTGAATGTAGTCCACCGGCTCCAGACGTGTGTCTAGAGGGGGTTGAAGAAGTTGATTTTGTAGAAGTTGTCTTTGGTCCAGGATCACCACCTCCGCCTCGGTAAGTGTCTTGATTAGTAGGTTGCATATTTGTAATTCGTGGACTACTTGTGGTTATTTTTCCTTGCATGTCTCTGATAATATCTCTTTCAATAGCTTTTTGTGCTCTATTGTTTCTTAAGATACCGGCAAGTCCTTTTGCTGAGTCTGGTAATAAAGAACCTACTGTAAAAGCTGCTGTAAGAGGATTGTTTAAACCAATAAAATTAGAACCGACTGCTGATTTTAATAAATTTCCTTTTATTCCATCAAGTCCTAATTTTTCAATAGCAAAATCAGTTACTAATTTTTTACCAACATTTGTTGCCAGTCCTTTAATGTCTATAGGTGGATTTTGTGCCACAATATTATTTTCAACCATAAGGTTTTCGTTAACGGGTGCAGTGTTAATAGCTGCAATGCCATTTACATTAGATGGTTCATAGCCACTAAAGTTAGGATCTTGTGTTATAGCTTTTTGTTGATCTAAAATTCTTTGTGTTATAGGATCCATTAACCCCTCATTCCATCTGGTTGTACGTCAGCTCTAAAAGTTCCATATCTCCAGTTTTGATCTGTAGACGTATTAGCTATTTTTAAACTAGCAAACCTAGATCTTGCACGTGTATCAACTTTATCAGTTGAACCTGTTATTGTAAACGGTCCTAAAGGAGAAGATGCAGCATTATTAGATGGGTAATTTCTTAAATTTATCGTTATCTCTGCATCACCTGTAATTAATTTAAAATCAGGTACAAATCTTCTCATACTCATAAATACTTGTCCTTCACCTAAATTAAAATCACCTGATTGTATAAAAGCAGGAATAGCTGTTTTGTTACCTCCAGCATCTACTTGATTATTTCCTGTTTCATGAGCATAGTACACTGTTGATCCATTTATGTTCGTTACACCTTGTATTGTAGGAAAGGTTGGTGTAGCCGTAGATTTAAATTCAGTTGCATAAGGAACATCATATAAATTAGCATCTATCCAAGTAGTTCTAGCTAAAGATCCAGTTGTCCATGTACGATCTTGATAATTATAAGTTACACATCTATCAACTAAGCTTGATCCACTTTTAGGGTAAAACCAAGTAAGCTCTTCGTACAAATGATTTAAGCCAACATAAACTGACTCACCATTTTGATAATTAATACCTAAATTATCTCCTTTATTTGTAAATACAAAATCTTCAACTAGGCAAGGGAGAGCTTTAACTGTTCCATCAAAAACAAAAAATCCACCAGATTCACCCATCCAATATATAGCTCCGTTTACATATTTTATAGAGTGTTGTCCGATTGCTCCACAGTTAGAACCCACTTGTCTTATTGAAAAAGTAAATGGAGGACCTACAAACTGTATTACATACGCAGAATTATCTGTTAGAACTAAGGTGTAATCTTTACCTTTTACAGCTCCAACAATTTTAGTTCCTGAATCTAATCTAAATGTACCTGCGGTATTTACTGAAGTGGGTGCGTATTCACTTATATTTTCTTGATCTGAAAATCTAATAAACATTTTGTCTTGAGTTCCTGCGCTCCCGACAGTTGTTTCAGTTCCCAATAATAGTAAGTGTCTATCTCTATCTGAAACTAATGACATTACTGAAGCCGTTGGAGCTCCCGACACAACAGTTGCTCTTGTATCTAGTGCATCAGAATCTGCATTAATTGGGTTCCATTCAAACGTTTTTTTATTTTTTACAGTTGCAATAAGTTTTTGACCAAAATTATCTAATGACCAAGACGCAGGATCAATAGTAAGTGATTGAGATAGTGATGCTTGTCCCCAACCGGTATAATATTCAACACCCGCTCCAGATGAATGAGCAGATCTTGTCCCTGCAACATCTCTTGTAATTCCAGTTAAATCGTTTGAAGAAATACCTGTGTAAGAAATAAATTCATTTCCAACTTTAATTGTCCCTGTTGTAGGAAATCCAGTTGTAGATGCTAAGGTAATCGAAGTTCCTGATCCTCCAGTACCTGCTGAGTCATCTAGTAATGCACCATTAAGTGTACTAAAAACTTGTTGTCCACCTCCCCATAATGCAGTGCCCCAACCAAAGCCATATGTAAAACCTAATGCACCTGGTTTGAAATACGGTGTGACTGTTGCTGAACCGCTTCCGTTGACCGTTGTCCCTGCTGCGCTAGCCATTGTAATTGTAAAGGTATCACTAGTGGGCACTGTGATTACTTCAAAAGTATTTGTTTCAAAATCTGAAGCTACGTATCCAGCACCTGCTGGTGGGGTAACTGAATTAAAAATAAACAAATCTCCTGGTTCTAATGTATGTGAAGCTTTGTTTACTGTGACTGTAGTTGATGTATTTACAGTGCTAAAAGTACAACCAGTTAGGTCTGTGTCTAATGGAGTAATGTCGTAAAAAGCCTCTTCATAATAAACAACTAATAGTTTGTTAGTTCCAATTGCAGCGTATCTTCTACCATCAAGATCAGCCCATACAAACTGTTCTCTTGCTGCACCGACTAAGGTCTTATCAATTATTTCTTGCCACCCACCGATTTTTTCAGGAGAACCATATCTAAATCTTACAAAATCTCCATCAGTCCATTGACCTTCTGCTCCGGTTTCCGTGACTTGTTTGTTAAATCCTGGTGCTATCTCTACTTTTGTTAATGGCATAGCGCTATTTTACAACAAAACAAACGCTGAGTATAGACGCTATTTATTAATAATAATATTCCAAGAAAGTTCTTGTAATAATTCATCTAAATTTAAGTCTTTTTTCTTTGTTTTTTCTATATGTTGGTGAAGTTCTTGTGTATCAATTAATATCCAACTATTCTTAAAATCAAATACAATCTTATCAGCTTTAGATTTGAAATGGCCTACTTTACCATAGTCGTCTTCTTTGAATTTTATCATAGGACTAAGATCAAATTTAAATTTTTGATTAGATTTAGATTTAAGTATACCTTCAATATGCCAATGTTCTTGTTGAACTTGTTTTTTAGTAGCGTGTTCTATATCAATTAATTGATCTTCAAATTTAATCGGTTGTTTCATTGAATCTCAAACCAACCAGTCACGATATATTTACCGTGATCTTTAGAAATTATACCGCGATGGGTATGTGTAAAATCAGACGGCCAAATAACTAAAGTACCTACTTTTGCTTCTAGTTTAAAATTTTGATGCATCCATTCTGTTCCTCCATCAGGAACATCATTTAAATAAGCCATATATGCTAATTGTCTTTTAGCATATTTTGTAGAGGATCTTTCACAATGCCAACTTTTATAACCTCCGCCAGGGGGGTAATATTGAATTAAATTAGTTATTGACGTTCTTAATTCTGCACAAATATAATATTTTTTCATATATCTTAAAACAGCTTTGGTTAAAATTTTAAAAAAATATTTTATAGTTTCATCATTAGATTGATTATAAAATTCTACATCAATTGAATCTTTAACATCTTTATTAACTTGACTTATACCATTATTGTTAGTTGTCATTCCTGGATGTTTATATTCACTATTTTTATGATGATATTTTATTAACTCAAAACAAATATCTTTATCTATTTCGTAAGTATCAATAAAATTAATCATTAGATATTTTTAAATTAAAAGAGATAGAGTATCTAGAATCTTGTGACTGATTTACTTCCACATAATGTTCTATATAGCTTGGAAAAATTAATAATGTTTTTTCAAAAGGAAAAATAAAATGACTATCTGAATTGTAAATATTATTTTTTAATATCATTGAATCATAGAAATAAGACATAGCTATATGTTTATTAGGATTTTTAAAAATTATTTTACCTGAATTTTCTGGAACTTTTATATAATATACGCCTGAAAACTCTGCGCCACAATGAACATGAGCTACATTTGAACTATATTTATAATTTTTATTATGCCAAATATTTGTAATATTACATTGCCAAGGTGGTTTAATATTATAGTTTTGTAAATAATCTAATAAATGTTTTTTTATTTTTTTAATAAAATTTTTATAAACAGGTTTTTCTAATTTAACATTTGGACTTTGAAAACCTAAACTGTTTGATTTACTTTCACTTTTTTCTGTTTGTTCTAAGAAATCTGTTTCTTTTAATAAAGCTTGATTTAATTCATCATCAGCCAAATCATACACTCCTATTTTAGTAGCAAAAAGATTCATGTAAATTTTGGCCCACTTAACCACATAGAAACTGTTTTTCTTATACCTTGAGTTACGGGTTTTACCCTATGCATAGTAAAAGTTGGAAAAACTAACAAACTTCCTGGTTTATCAATACGGGGTATGTTCATTTCTCCATTTACAAACAAATCAAATTCTCCACCTTTAAAAGGTTCTTCCGATATATTTAATATTGCTGTTAATTTAAAATCAGAAGCCAGATGAACGTTCATGTCTGAATGCCAACTATATTCCCCACTATTTTTTTCGTTATATAAATTATAATTCACGGCATTTTCTTCTCCATAATTAAACAAAGAAAATCCAAATGCTATTTCATTTGCTCTCACACTGTATTGATACATTTTATTTAATATTTTTTTACAATTTTTCCATAACACTAAATCCACTTTAGATGTTTTAATTACACCTGGTGCAGGGCCATCATACAAGTTTGATTTATTACTATCTAATACATTATTGATTTCCTTTAATTCTTCTTGATTATAAATATCTTCAAATATGTAATATTGAAATATCATTTATTCCACCATAGTATAATTGTTTTTCTATCTTTTTTTAAAACTCTTTCTACTCCATGATAAACTTTTTGACCATTAAAAAAAGTTAACATGCCTTTTTCAGGTTTTATTTTAATACCATTTTTAGTAAAAAAGTAACCTCCTTCAAAATCATCATTTAAATAAATTAAACTATTATATTCAATATGTTCTCTATCTAAACCATTGTGAATATGTAAAGGAGAAAAAGAATTTACATTATGGTTTTGTATTTGAGCTTCATCTAATGATATATTTTTATTAAATCTTTTATTTATATATTTAGTTACTTTCTCTACAATAGGATCATCATTGATATATTTAATTCTTTCATTCCAAGGAATGAAATTATCTTTATGTCCAATATCTTTAATCATATTAAAATATTTATCACACTCTTTTTTTGATAAATAATTTCTACAAACATAAACTTTATCATCACCTGAAACAATTTTATCCATTTTTACTTCTACAATAAGATGGTAGACCTAAATGAGGTCTATTATCAAATTTATTTTCTTCTCCTTGTGTTTCTAAGTTATTATAGTGTAAAAACACTTGTGCACACATTTCACCTTTAAAAGGTTTTCTCCAATGTTCTAAAATACATCCAGAATAAACTAACATATCTCCTGGTTTTAAATCTACTTTAATACCCGGCTTATTAAGCTCTTCAGAAGGTTCTAAATATATAGACCATTCATCACCTCCTAAATTTAATGTTGTGGATATTTCACAACTAAACCTATCTTTATGTCTTTTAAGCTCGTCACCTTTTTTGTAAAGCCTTGCATAAGCATAAGTTTCAATTAACTTTAAATTAGTAATTTCTTCCATTTTAGGTTTTACTTTAGTTAATAAAGTTTCCATAACTATATCACCATAAATGGAGTAAGTATTGGGAATCTGTGAGTCTGTCCATTTTCCCCATTCTTCTGCAAATGGTGGTATAAGATTTTTTTTAAATAAAGTATCTGCCGCTTGTCTTTTTAATAAAAAATAATCGGTTACAAAAGAAGCAAGTTCTTTTGATATTGCTTCTTTAATTATGATATATTTATTTTCTTTAAAACTCATAGATAATTAATATTAATATTTACTCTTAAATTTGTATCTGTTTGTGTTGTACTTCTATGTTCATGATATCCATCAAATAGTAAACAACTATTTTTAATAGATAAAATTTTTTCATGATCTTTAATTTCAGTATGTCCATTATTTGTATTCACATAATATAATGCAACTTTATGTTCTTCTTTATAATCAGTATGATAATTATGTTTTATTTCTTTATTTTGATTTGTGTAACAGTTAGCTTTGACTCTTAATAACTTCTTAGGATTAATTTTTTCTATTAAAGGTTTTACAATATCTAAAAAATTACTCACAGGCCTATTTCCAAATTCTTCTTGATTCCAAAAAGTATGAAAAAAAGCAAATTCATTATCACCTTTTTGAGCTACATGACTATGATAATACCAGGGAAAAGTCCATCCTAATAATTTTGTTTCAATATTATCAGCAATATCTTTATCTAAAAAATCTTTTTTTACTTTATACATTTTATTTAAATGCATAACCACAATTCCAAACAACTAAAGAATAACGTGTTCCTTCTACTACAGGTTTAACTCTATGCCATACAAAAGATGGAAAAACAACTAAAGAGCCTTTTTTAAAAATTTCGGTACATAACTTAGTTTTATCTTCTTCTGGTTCTCCATTTCTAAAATCAAATTCTAATTCACCGCCTTCATATTCACTACCGTCATTTAAAGAAACAGTTACAGATAGTTTTCTAATTTTATTTTTTAAATTACCGTCCGTGTAAGGATTTATATGACTATCACAATGCCAACCATAATATTGATTTTCTTTATATATTGTAAATTGACAACTTTCAGACCAATCAAATTCAAAATTCCAACCTGCATTTTGATTAGCTGATCTTACATAAGGAATTACAAGATTATAAATCCATTGATCATTTAACCAAACTATATTTGAATTTCTTTTGGTAGTAATTAAACTTTTTAAATCATCCTCTTTTAATGATTCACCTTTTTTTAATTTATCTTGTTCTTTTCCAGTTAATGCAATACTGTCTTTTTTTTGTAAAGCATGTTTAATAATACCGTCACAAGTATGACCTGGAATTGCTTCTTTAAAATACCAATAATGATTATTTAAATTCATATCCTCTATATTTATAGATAAGATATAACAAAGCTAAAAATAAAAACAATATCTATTAAATATTAACCCAAGCAGAAGTATCTGGGTTCCAATAAACCTCTACGTTATTTGGACTTGTAGCTTCCCACCTTAATAATTCTTCATTCCAAATAATATCATAATACCTTTCATTTCCATCAGCATCTGTACCATCACTTGTTATAGAAGGGTAAGCAACTGGAGCTTCATATAACCAAGTTGTTGTATTTAAAGTCCAAGAATTATAAGGTTGTGGTTCATGAAAAACATCTTCAGTTGGTCTATAAATCCAATCTGGACCAGGATAATTAAATCTTAATGCTGTAGATTGATCTGCGCTTGGAGTCCATGAATTAGGTTCATAGTGAACACCATTCTTAGTATTGTACGAAACTTGAATCCAATTTTGATTTTGATCTTGATAAACATTTCTTTGATGAGCAACACCTGTTGCTTCATCTTCAACACCATCTTTTAAACAATCCTTATTAGCTACAGGATCTACTCTTAAAACAATATTATTTTCATCTACTAATGCAAAATGTGCCATATTTTAACTCTATTGAAACCTATACTTAATTACTACTACACCACCAGAACCGTTTCCACCAGAACCATTATCGTGACCTCCGCCACCACCACTAGCTCGTCCAGGTGTAGCTGATTGACCTGAGCCACCGCCTCCAGTTCCACCGTTTCCACCAACACCAGATCCACCAGATCCACCACCGTTTTGACCGCCGCCTCCGCCGCCGCCAGAATAAGTTGTACCATTTATTGGAGCTGATTGACCAGAGCCTCCATTTCCACCATTTGATGGACCATAAGAAGGTTGACCAGAAGCACCTTTTCCTCCTCCTCCACCAGAGCCGCCACCGCCTCCAGCTGGATAAGCAGTTCCTCCAGGATTTCCTTGACCAGGTGTACCGCTACCTCCAGAACCTCCGCCTCCGAAGTAGTCTCCACCACCTCCGCCAGAGCCACCAGAGTTTCCAGCGTTTCCGCCTCCTCCACCGCCTCCGCCAGTAGAAGTTATACCATTGAAAGAAGATGAGCTTCCATTTGCACCGTCAGACCTAGGACCAGTACCTGATCCTCCACCTCCGACTGAAACTGGATATCCAGTTGCTGAAATTGGTTGGCCTGAAGCTGATCGGAAGCCTCCGCCTCCACCACCGCCACCGTGGGATTGTTGAGTTCCTGCTCCACCACCGCCACCAGCAACAATTAAATATTCAACAGTATTGTTTGCTGGAGTATTAGATTCTTGTGTTACAGTAAAAGTTCCTGGACTTGTAAATGTATGAATTTTAAAATCTCCTGAAGTAGCAACAGATCCACCAGTAGCTTCTATAAAAGTAAGATTTTCAGCTGATCTAAATTGACCAAGAGAGATTTGCCCTGAACTTGGTATAGGACCGTTAGGTGCAGGTGCTGATGCTGGTACAAAAGACCCACCAGAATAATATTCAGTAATTGAAATTGGATTAGTACCACCAAATTCTGTTTGGACATCTGATAAACTTGTATTGGTGCTAGGAACAGCCATTTTAACTTTCCTTTTTAGTTAAACTATCAACTTGCGCTGAAAGTTTTTTTACTGCCTCAATAAGTAAACAAGTTAATCTGTCGTATTTGACAGCTTTAATACCATCGGGTCTTTCCGCGACAGCTTCGGGTAAAACTTTTTCTACCTCTTGAGCAATTACACCCACATCTTTTTTTCTAACAAAGTATCCATCTTCACCACCTCTTTGATCAATGTATTCTTTTTTCCAATCAAATAAAACACCATTTAATTTTTTTAAAGATTCTATTGGGTCTGGTATATTTGTAATATTTTCTTTAAGTGCAACGTCTGAAGAATAAAAAGCAGTTACATCATTTGTAGCTCTTATTTCTCCTGTAGTGCCTGAAGCTGCAGTTCCAACTCCAAAACTATCAAATTGAACATCGTTACCTGTGTCTAATGCTAAAGAAGCTCTTGCAGTAGCACCAGTTTCTAAAACAAAATTGGATCCATCACCAACAATAAAACCTCCATTAGTAACAGCTAAATCTGATAAATCTTGTAAATTTTGTGTATTATTAATTACTTCAACAACATTTGTACCATCAGCATAAACTAATACTGCACTTTTTTCTGTTGCTGAAAAAGTAAATCCAGTTCCAGAAACTGTTTTGAATTGAACAGTGAATGCTCCTGAAGTTCCATTAATCAAAGTGTAAACTTTTTCTATTGAATCAGGAATTGTAACTATTTGGTTTCCTGTAATGGTACCTGTAAATTTTATAACTGCGTTTCTAGCATTTGAAATAGTCGCATCTGTCATAACAAGAGCTGTCGTTTGAGCACCTCCTGCTATTGATATTTCTTGATAACCTGCAATTGCTTGTTGTACTAAGTTTAAATTTGTATTTGTTTTATCACCCCATGTACCAGCGTTTTCGCCAGTGACCATAAGTTCAAGTTTTAAATCTGTTGAGTAACTAGATGCCATAAATTTTGTCTCCTAAATAATTATAAGTTTACCTTAATCATGCAGCTAAATCAACCTCTGTCCATACATTAGTAACGCCAGGATCAACCTCTTGCCATGAAGTGATATTAGTGCTACCGATTGAAGAAGTCAACTCTATGCCAGTAGGTGTTACAAGAGCACTACCAGTAACAGTTACGGAACCAATATTAGATGTTAATTGTATACCAGAAACACCCACTATTTGAGCAGGTATTTCTTCAGCTTCACCAATACTAGATGTAAGCTCTTGTCCTGTAGCAGGTTCGTTTGTAGATTGCTCTAAAGCAATAGTGCCAAGAGACATTGTAGCCTCTGTTCCGGTGACCGGTACATCTTGTTTTGTACCACCGACTACTTGACCAATATTACTTGTTAATTCAATACCTGTTATATCTACAGTAGCTGTACCAGTGACATCTGCAATAGTTCCAATTTCAGCATCTAACTGATCTTCAGAAGCTAATACAAATATATCTTGGTCAATTTGAATTGAGAATGAAGGACTTGCATAAGTTATTTGTAATGCATCTGGTGCAGTTACAGTTACTTCAACATCAGTGATTGCAGTCTCTTCTCCTAAAGAAGCTGTTAATTCAATACCTGTACCTTCAGCAGGTATTACAGAATAGTTAACACCCCAACCTAAGTTTCCAAAAGTATCTCTACCCCATCCAGCACCAATTAAGAATGTTGGATCAATAGTCGTTTGGCCTGCAGAAGTTGTAATTTCTGAACCTGTTATTGGAACACCAATACCAACTACTTCTTCACCATTAAATATTTGAAGTTCTTGTCCAGTAACTTGTTGATCTACTGATGTACCACCAACGGCTCCTGCATTAGTTGCAGTTAAAGAAATTCCAGTTACATCAACATTAGCGTCAGCTTTTGTTGTGACTGATCCAATTGAGAATGATGCTTGAATTCCTGTTGGGTTTGCAAAGGCTCCTGATAAATCACCCCAAGCATTTTCACCCCAAGTGTCTCCACCCCATCCAACTTGTAGTTCTGCGTCTATTGTTGCTGTGCCTACAGAAAAAGAGACAGAAAGATTTGTGCTACTTAGGGATAAAGTTTGATCACCGAGTGTACCCCAGTTCTCGAAACCCCATGTTTGTTGTCCCCAAGTAGCCATATCATTTTAGTTCCTTAATTAAGCAATTCTTAAGATTGCAGCAGAAGTTGTAAATGCAGGGAACTGGATTGTAAATGTTCCAGATGTTGCAGTCTTGTCTCCACCGAAATCTAACACAGCAACCGCTTCAGTAGTGTTTGAACCACCGTCAGTTGTTGTATTGTAAATCAAAGCACCTCTAGCTGTTAGTGTAACACCAGTAAATGATAAATCAGCGTAGCTAGTAATTGCTACTCCTGATGATACTTTAACACCTTGGTTTACTAAAGCTTTACCACCTGCAGAGTAACCTGAAGATGAAACTTCTTGTGATGTTGAATAGTTAGTTGTTGATGCACCTAGTGTTGCAACTGAAGTATACATTGCTAATTTAAATGTATCTCCACCGGCACTATCAAAGTCGTGCTCACCAGCTAACAATTGCTTTTTGAATGAATTGCAAATTGCGTTAGTTGTTATTGCCATAATTGTTCTCCTTTAAAATTACGTATTTGGTGATGGTGAAGGTATCTTAATTCTAGGTACCCCATCATCATATTCCGCACGTCTTCTTCTCCCCATTTGTTGAAGAGCAAAATTCTGTACTTCTTCATTATACTTACTTTCATACAGCTTGTACATATC
>WLWF01002347.1_pt1 | contig 13866 bp, 16 predicted proteins | sample 6718331 | NCBI WGS metagenome assembly WLWF01 (sample SAMN12718692, study PRJNA515312) | sponge metagenome | isolation source: marine sponge | host: Mycale hentscheli | place: New Zealand: South Island, Marlborough, Capsize Point | collected 2003-05-01
AACAGAGGTTAAATATTTTGATATTCTCAAAACTCTGCTAAAATGTCCTAATCCATTGGAACAAACAAAAAATGCTAGTTTCTTTTTCATTTAGTATACCATTCTCTAAATGTATCATAAGGGTTAGAGTCTTTAGGTAAACCTAATTCTACTTTACCGATATGATCTAACTTGTAACTCTCTTGTCTTGTAGGTATAAACTTTTTATATAGATCAAGGTAATCAAGCATTGCAATGCCATATAAAGTATAATGTAATTGTGATCTACCTCTTACAACTATTTCTTCCGTGCCTACTAGATTCCAAGGCGATAATCTTCTTACAACTTTCTCATCTGTAAGTAATTTAATTCTATTACATAGATAAGGTAAATCAAAAAACTTTGTATTCCAACCTGTGATTACATCTGGATAGTTTTTCATCCAGAATTTCATAAACTCCATAATCAAAGACTTCTCATTTCTACATTTAATATAAGTTACATCTGATCTATTAGTTTTAAACTCACCTGTACCCCAGGTAATAATTTGTTTATTAGATTGATTTTTAACTGTGATTGCTAATAGTTCTTCTACTGGATTTTGTATATCAGGAAAACCATTTTCAGCAGTACACTCTATATCAAGTGTGAATATCTTTATATGATCTTTTGACCATTTTATTTCTTCAGGATAATTGTCTGCAATGTATTGATATTGATAACGATCCATACCAAAGATAGGTGCATTATCTGTATTGTAATTTCTTTTAAAATCTCTTGCTTTTTTAATACTACCGAATTGAATTGGTTTTAATGATTGACCTGTTAGTGTTTTAAATTCTGTATCTTGTTGTGAGATTGCATAAAGAGTAGGACTATAATCAATCTTCTCTTTAAACTCTTGTCCATCGTGTATGCCTCTAACAAGAAGTTTACCGTGATGTTCTATTACTGATTTATAAAAGTTCATTATCTCTTAATCTCACCGTTAAATTATTTAATTCTTTTGTCAATTGTATTTGACAACTCAATCTACTCACACCTTCAATATAACCTTTTTCATATTCTAATAATGATTGTTCTAACCCATTCTGTTTAATAGGTAGTAAATGCGACCAAGCATTTGTTAAATGAATATGACAAGTAGCACAAGCACAGTTACCTCCACAATCGGCAGGTATCTCTCTTAACTTTGCTTCACGAGCTGCTTGCATTAAAGTAGTTCCTTCAGGTACTTCAACACAGACTTTCTCGTTGTTAGTCCGTATAAAGTAAACTGTTATCACTTCAATGATGGTATACTTGTTTCTGTTATTAAACTTGTTTTAGGTGTTAATATCTTACTTGTATTTTGTTCGTAAGATTTTAATATTTCCTCTTTAGGATCAGTTTGAAAAACAATTTTATCTTTGCTAATTGTAACAGTATCACTTTTGCCAAACGCATTGTATAATGACATCATTAAAGATATTGGTTTTCCTGGTGCTGATTGTTGAGGTATTATTACGAAAGGATTTTTTAGACTAACTCCTTGATCGTTCTCACCTACTTTAGCGATTACGTCTTCGCCAGTAGAGAGTCTTAATATTTTCACTTCTTGCATTATTTCTCCTTATTGTTATAGTATAGTTATATCACACTTTGTTGCTTTTGTCAAGCTACTTTTTTTCAAATCCAACTTTATCTTGTTTTCCTTCTTTTTCAATAGGTCTTAATCGTTTACTTAATACAAAAGTTCTATTAGGATTGACAGCAACATTCATCTGTCGCATTAAATCTCTATTGACTAATAGGTCTGAACCTGATCTAGGTCTACTATCTAGTCCAACTTCTATATCTGGATATGTAAATCCATTAAATGTAAGTGCCATAGAAACTGTTGGTCTTGTTTCAGATGGTTCGTTTGTAGCGTTTGATCTGAATACTTTACTGACACCTTTTTTAGGTTTAGTATAAACTTTACCATTGTATTTCCATTTTACAATTTTGCCTTTAGATTCTATTATTTCATCTGCGTGTAAAGCACACGCTTCAGAACCGTTACCTGTATCAAACTTAACTCTAACTTTTCCTATCTCATCTACTTCCATAGTTTCTAACCAACCACATTCTATAAGTGATTGTCTATCCCAATGAGTTCTATCTTTTACCCAATCAATTACATAAGACATCATAGTTTCGCCATCTATTCTACCTGATGGTTCTGGATCAGAATAATAATCTTTGTACTGATAACCTTCGTAGTCAGCACCTGACCCTGGACTTCCGTTTATTTCTAATACGTAAGGTTTATTTTTATAAACTATGTGATCTACGCCACACATATATGCTCTGGATAATCTAGCAGTTTTTAATGCTAATTCTATTTCTTCTTCACTTAATTTATATGGTTCTGCTTCAGCACCTCTATGTGTATTTGATCTGAAGTCATAACTACTATGAGTTCTTTTTGTACTTGCAAATATTTTATTATCTACTACAAAAGTTCTTACATCAAAATCTGTTTTCATATATTCTTGTATTAACATTTCTGCTTCTAGTTTCCACATTGCCTGAACAGTTGCAACAAGACCATCATAACTTTCAACTTTAATAACACCAACACCTTGTGTACCTGTTAATGTTTTTAATATGACAGGAAACTTACCACCGATTTTATCTAATGCAGTTTTTAAATTTTTCTCGTTTGAAACATAAGCAGTTCTAGGTGTAGGTACATTAAATTTTTCAAACAATAATGCTGAAGTTAATTTATTATCACAAGTAAGCATTGCTGCTCTTGTGTTTATCATAAATGATTGTGAGTTTTGAAAAGCAGATATTAAAGATAGACCACCTTCATCTTGCAACGCACCACCTCTAACCATACAAATGGTATCTTTACCTATGAAAGTGTGTTTACCACCGTCACCATCATAGTTGTAAACTGTTAATGTATTTTTATCTTCGTCTTTGTCTGTTATGATTGTAGTTTTAGTATTGACTATGATACACTCTATGCCTTTTTTCTTACACGCTTTTGATATAAGATCAGCAGTTGTGTTTTCTTTAGGGTCATCTGAATCTGCTATTGTAATAATAGCAACAGATATAGGTTTCTGCTTACGCTCTAAATCTTGTTCTACAAAAAATTCTTTAAACTTTGGTATTTGCATTGTCGCTATCTGTTGTAACCTTTTTTCCTATGTTATATTTAGCAGATAAATTCCATTCTTTTTTCTCTTTAAATGGTAATACTTTTATCTGACTTAAAGGCGCCTTGTTATTTGCCTCGTCTTTATTAACTATATCAATTAGGTTCCAGTCTTGTAATAAAATAGCGATTGTGTTTCTTCTTTGTATATCGTTTTCAACTAAAGTTGCCTTCTTGCCATCTAAAGCAAAAAGTTCTTTAAAATGTACTATGTAATATTTACCTTGTTTGTGCAGTATATGACACGATTGAAATAGTGTTTTGTCTTTTCTACTTGCAACGCCGATTCTTGTTAAAGTTTCTCTTACTTTTAAAAAGTCATCTGGTTGTTTGATAGTTACTTCTAACATACTTTCAGGCGACCATTGTATTTCTTCACTCATTTTTTTCTCCCACCTTTTTTCAAGGATTCTTTAATATCTTCAATTTGTTTTTCTGTAAGTATATTGAGAGCGTCTTTAGCTTTCTCATTGCTATATCCGTAATACTCTTTCACATACTCTAAAGAAGCTAATTTGGATTGCTTTAACCAGCGACCACCAAATCGTTTTTTCTTTCTTACACTATTTATTAAAAACTGAAACTGAACCTGATTAGTTAGGAAGTGATAACCATTCATTTCATTTGCTTGAGGTAGAGTATCCCAAAACATAGATAAACAACGATTAATAATGTATGCTGGATATTTCTTAATCCAGGTTTCATCTGATTTCATTAAGTCCTCTTTGGACTCATTAATCGCTTTCAAGTAGTCTTTTAATTCGTATGCCATTATTTGTTGCGTCTGTTATGTCTGCCCATATACCAATCACCTGGTTCATAATTATATCTTTTACCGTGATGTCCTCTTATATCTGCATACCACATTCGCAATTTGACTATCGCTTTACGCCAAAATGTTCTTCGTGCCATTGTATCCTCTTTAATAATTTATTTAAATTTGCAAGTCGCCATTATTTCAGTCAAACAAGCAACCATATTTATCTCTTGGTCTGCTACAAATGCTGATTTATATTGGTATCCTGCTAATAAAAGTATTGCTTGAGGTACAGATTGAGGTTGTAGATGTTCTTTAGACGAGTCATAGATGATCCTAAACAGATCAGCAGGTGCTACTGACAAGTTATTCACTACCCACTTTCTAGTTTCGTTAAAGTCTTTCTTCTTCAAAGACGCAAATAAACTCTTTATATCTGCCTCTTTTTGATTGTAGAAGATACCACTATCAATTTTACCATTTACTGAATATCTTTGTAGTTCATTAATAGTTTTTCTGAAGTCTGGATAATACTTTTGAATTAACTCAGCAAGTACCTTTTTGTCATAAGATACCTTTTGTTCATCAAGTATTTTGCCTAGTCTATTAAGTAAAGCAGTTGCTGTCTTTACCTTTTGACCGTTGACTATCTTAAAATCTATTTGTGTAAATCTACTTCTTAATGGTTCAATAAACTTATAAGGATAGTTGCAAGTTAATATAAACCTACAATTCTTATAAAATGTTTCAATGAAATTACGTAAAGCAGGTTGTACTGACTCAGCATTCATATAGTCTGCCTCGTCAATTATGACTACTTTATGTTTTGATTCAGTATTGAAAGATACAGTAGAAGCAAAGTTTTTAATCTTATGCCTCAAGGTATCAATTTGTCTACCTTCATCTGAACCATTGATTACGATATAATCAGCATTTAGTTGTTCACATAAAGCACGAGCAACAGTTGTTTTACCTGTGCCTGCTGTACCTGACAACAACATATTAGGTATTTCTTTTTTCTTTAGAAATTCTAAAAATGTCTTTTTAGTTTGCTCTGGTAGAATACAGTCCTCTATTGTTTTAGGTCGGTACTGTTCAACCCATAAGAAATCCGCCATAGTCTAACTCCTTAAAATTCAGAGTCAGGTTCTAATGCGATCCAATATTGTACAGGTTTGTTCCTGTTAACAAAATGACTTATCTTTTGTTGTGAGATTTCTACATCATAATCATCACCAATAATCTTTAAGTTTTCTGCTTTAAAGTAAGCATTAAACTTCTTATCAGTTTCTCCGATTACTTCAGAATAGTCATTTGAAGATTTATTTTTCTTATCAGTAGCAACTAACTTAATGTTTTTACCATCACCTACTACGGCAACATCTGGTAAATTTAATGTAGTAATTGCTTTCTGCAATCTAGCAAAATCATCTTTCTTTAAAGTAAAAGATACATACTGATCTGGCATATTGATTGCTTTTGTTGGTGCAACAATAACTGACTTATCAGCAAAGAAATATTTGATTGATTGTTTATTGTTAGAGGACGCTATAGTTACATTTGAACCACCATTAAATTTTAATGCAGGTTTTTCAAACAAATCAACTGCCCTTAAAAATTCAGGCAAGTCATATATAGCAAACTCACTATCAAACTTCTCCGTCACCTCTGCTTCTGCCAAGATGTTTTTCATTGTAGAGATAGTCTGTATTTTGTTTCCAGGTTTAACTAGAATATTCTGGTTAATATCTGAAAAGTTCTTTAACACCGATATGGTGTTTTCACTTATGTTCATAATTATTCACTCCTTCATAATTTATATAGTGTTAGTATATACTAAAAAGGCGAGGAAGTCAATGCTGCCTCGCCTCTGGTCTCTTAAACTACTTAATTTTAATAGTTCTAGCCTTCTTATGTTCTGGAATAACTCTCTCCATAGATACACATAATAGACCATCTTTCAGTTCAGCACCTTTGATTTCTACATCATCAGCGATTGTGAAAGACTTGGTAAACATACGTTTAGCAATACCCTTATGAAGTACACCGTCATTATCAGATACTTCTTTTTCATCTTCGTCCTTTATAGACTTGATTGTTAGGATGCTATTCTCAAACGATACATCTACATCTTTTTTACCATACCCTGCAAGTGCCACTTGTATATCATAAGTGTACTTACCTGTCTTAATTATATTGTATGGTGGATAGTTATTAGCCGCCATCTGTGGTAAATGATTGGACATATTATCGAAATGGTCGAACATGTCATCAAACCCCACTGTGAATGGTCTAAGGCCTGTAAAAATTGAATGAATTGCTTTGTGATTTGTCATATTAATCTCCTTTGTTAAGCAAGTTTATATTCGACACCTCTAATGAGCGTATCATAGTTATTTATATAATCATTATCTATCATATTTCAAGTGGTAGTTTTTTGTATATTAGAGGCTATAAAAAACTACCAAAATCGAGCCGCAGCTTAAGTTCTTTTGAGTGTTGAACCAGGCGCAAATGCCAAACAAACACATTTAGGTTAACGCTAGCGCTCCTAAATTCTGGTGGGCTGAGGTAGGTCTCACCCTCATTATACTAACTTATCTTACTAAGCCTATCACCGTAGTGCTACGAAGACCAATGAGCCCGAATTAGGTGGGGTTTTGATATCTCAGAGCCCCCTAACTGCGGCTTGTAATTTATTGCTATGCAATGGGTCAAGCTACCCTCCACGCCCCAGGTCTTACGAGTTGCCTGGTATCACTATTTATTCATATTATAAGCACAGGCATGGAATTCTATCTTTGTTGTTCAAGTTTCTTCATTTTCTTTTTGTAGTTCTTGATACCTTCTTTTTTCTTTTCCCTTTTAATTTCTGACGGTTTTTGATAGTATTGTCTTGCTCTCAACTCTTTAACAATACCCTCTTTCATAACCTTTTTCTTCAAAACTCTCATGGCTTTTTCAAGGTTACCACCTCTAACTTCTACAGTTATACTCAATTTAAATTACCTCCTCTCCTACTAGTAGTAAGAAAAAGGTGGAGGGCACTACCCCTCCACCAAGGACTTACACTATGATTGATAGATTTAGATGGCGCTATCGTCATCTGACTCACTATCATTGTCATCCATTTGTGAACTCATATCCGCTTGTCTAGCTTCTTCGCTTATCTGCTCAGCAGTAGCGCCAGCGTCAACCTTTGTATATAATTCAATAAATGAATTCTTTGTATCATCATCAAATCTGTTAGTACAGACTTCAACCGCTTTCATCTTTTTACCAAAGATAGCATACGCTTGAATGATGTGGACTAATCTTCTAGTTGATATAATCTCATCAACACCACCATCAAAGTAGGTCTTTCTGATTACATCAGCCCATGTTACCAACTTCTTACAGAAATCATCATCTGATTTACCAGTTGAATTCTTGTAAGTGTTGACCAAGATTTTTTGCTCAATAGCAACACTTGGATAACTTTGTTCAAAAGTAATCGGAAATCTTTCTAAGAAAGCTTCGTTAAGAACATTAGTACCGATAAACTTACCGTCATCACTACCTTGACCTTTTGTATTGGCAGTAGCAACAACATTAAAACCATTGGCAGGTTTTATGAATCTGTTAATCTTTTTAACAAAGACACCAGAGCCTTCTAAGATTGGTTGTAAACACATAATCTTATTAGACGCCAAGTCAATCTCATCAAGAAGTAAAACAGCACCTCTCTCCATGGCTTCGATTACAGGACCATTTTGCCAAACAGTTTGACCATCTTTAAGTCTGTAACCACCAAGTAAATCATCTTCATCTGTTTCGATTGTAATGTTTACTCTGATTAATTCTCTTTTGTTCTCGGCACATGCCTGAGTAACACCCATAGTCTTACCATTACCAGATAGACCAGTAATAAAAACAGGATAAAACATCTTGCTTTTAATGATAGATTTTACATCTGGATAATTACCAAATGATACGAACACAGGATCCTTTTTAGGAACAATGTCGCCAGTTAAAGAAGAAACTACATAAGCGGCTTCTGATACTGTTTCAGTTTCAGGTGCTTTAGTAGTCAAAACTTTTTCAGTTTCAGGTACAGACGCCTTAATAGTAGAGGCAGTTGAAACCTGATTGGCTTCAGTAGGTAACCTGAATGTTGATTTGCCAACTTTATAGTCAGCGTTTTTGATTAACCATTGAGGTGCATACTTACAACCGAAATGGGCATTGGCCTCTTTCAGTTCAGCAGTTGTCAATTCGGCAGTACCAAATTTCTCAAAAGCGTAATCTACAAATTCTTGTTGTTTAGTGTTTAGCATAGTGTATTTGTCCTTTCTCATTATTAATATAGGTATATTATACAGGCCTTTTTTGTAAAAGGCAACCATATAATGCTCTTTTTTTCAACTTTTTTTTCGTTACCAGGTAACGGTTTCCTAACATCTATCAAATTAATTGCCATTTTTTAAGCAACCTCCTTGATAAATTTGTTCAAAACAACTCTGGAAACCAGACGATTCGCCATTGATTTACCAAAGATTCTTTTGAATTCTGATGGTGTACCTTTCTTAACTTCAACATTATCCATATCAAAGTTTTCTACACCAAGTTTTTTACCATCCAAGATGAAGAATTTATCATAACCTTTGTGGTCAACAGCAACTGCTTTATCTCTAGTCATTTCTTTTCTCATCTTAGCATATTTAATTTCTTTATCATTCCAATCTTTGTAGTCGATATATGATTCTAAGTCCCACTTTCTAATTCTTTTAAGAACATAGAAACCAATCACATTACACTTGTGTGCTTTCTTAATGTGGTCAAGTAAGTTGGCAGTCATATCTCTACCGTAATCATTAGTAAATTTAGTTTTACCAATTTGATACACATTAGTTTTATTGTATTCTTCATCACTATATGGGTCACCGCCACCAATGATTTTACCTCTACAATAATTACCAGCACCATCTGTAAGTGTGATAAAAGTTAACTTCTCAATGCCATACTTTTTAGTAAACATTGGAATTAATTTGTTTATGTAAATTAAAGACTCATTCAATGGTGTATTACCAAGATAGTATTGACTTGGTATACCATAACTATCATGTTGAGCATAATCATAGTCATCAACATTGTTCGTATGAAATCTACTGTATCTACTATTTGTATATCTGTCATTGAAATAATGTGCCATATGGTACATAGTTTTCATTGCAAGGTCAGATTGTTTTTTATTCATTCTGTGACTTATGCAATTTACAAGATTGAAATTATCCATTTGGTATTCACCAACATTAGTTGACCAACCTTTTCTTTCAACTTCATGGTAACCTCTCTCACTTGTAAAGAAGTAAACTTCATAAGGTATATTAACTTTTCTACAAAACTCAACAAGGTTGATTAATTGTTTTACAGTATTCATAAGTACATCACTCATGGATCCAGACCAATCAAGCAACATCATCATACCATGATTCTTACCATCAGGAATGATTGTTAACTTTTTGAATATGTCTTCATTGTATTGATAAGAAGGCAATTTCAATGGGTCAATAATACCAGTTTTATCTGTACTTGCTCTTTTATAAGCAGTCGCAGCTTTTTTCATTTCAAATTCTTTAACAAGATACATAACAGTTTTCTTGTTTTCTTTGATGAAATTTTTGTAGTCTTTATCTAACCAGTTTAAGTAACCTTTAGTAGTACCATATTCTCTCAATGATTTAACTTTGTATTCTTCCATGTCTTTTAAGAAAGTTTTCCAAGAAGTCAAACAACTAGCATTTTCAAGAATAGGAGTAGGTATCTTACCGTATCTGTAACCTTTAGCACCTTTATCTTGTAACTCTTCTTGCTTCTGAGTATAGGCGTCATCTGTAATTGCTTTTAATGGTTTATCAATAAAACCATCACCGCCTCTACCTTTAGCAAAAGCATTTGCTTTTTCTTTATCTTTAGTTTCTTCTACTTTATCTGAATTACTAGATGAACCGTCACCAGATTTATTAGAATCTTTTTCATCATCTGCTTTTTGGTCGCCAAAATTATTGAAGTCATTTTTTTCATCATCAAAGTCATCATTTTGTTCAGCGTCTGAACCGTTACCTTGACCACCATCAGCGTCATCATATTCATCATCAAAGTCATCTTCATCATCACCAAGTTCATAAGATTTTGCAAGAATATGGTTATCAAAATCAGGCAGTTTTTTCATCTGCTCAACTTGTTCTTTTTGCCATTCTAACATCTCATTTGCAAGAGCAAGAACATCTTTAAAGGTAACTAAAGCGTCAACTTTATCTAACCAATAATTATCTTGTCTGTTAAAATCAAAAGGCAATCTTTGTAATGACTTAGACCTTAGATTAATTTTGTCGATAATCATAAACTCTTTATTGATATCTCTACCAGAAATACCAAAGAAGTTTTGTTTTTCTAAGATATCAAAACCATTTTTGTAATTGTACACAACACCTGGATATTTTGCTTGAATCAATAAATCAATTCTACAATCTTCTAACACATTAACATATGACCTTAATTCAGCATTATCAATACCTTGCCATTCTTCATAGGGAGTCCAAAGAGCATGGGCACATTCGTGAGCGATAAGCATATCGTACACATCACCAGATTTTTGTTTGAATAATGGTAATGTTAGTACACGGTTCTTAACATCAAAAGAAGCCGTCTTAACTTTGTTGTGTTGAATTGTAATATTTTCGTTAGCAAGTAATTTTGCTAGATTTGATTTTACTTCAAGATTTAGTGTCATAGTGTTTGTGTCCTTTTTCATCATATGTGTCCATCCTACAGGTACTTTACTCAAAAGTCAAGCGTTTTTTAAACTTTTTTTAAAGTTTTTTTTGTTACCTGGTAAGGGTTTCCGAATACACACAAAATAAAAGCGTGTTTGTCGCAGCTATTTTCGCTCAATATCCTCTTCGGAACACGATTCGCCATACTGGATTTCAACAATTTTCAATGGTGATTCGCTTTCATTGGCCAACTGGTGCCATTCTCCTCTGGAAATATGTAGGTTATCAAACTTTACATACTCACCTCTTAGTTCAACATCTGTACTACTATCTAAAGTATATACGGTGGCAGTTCCTTTTGATATAAACCAATGCTCTGACCTATTATCATGTCTTTGCATAGATAGTCTTTGACCTGGCATAACTACCAACTCTTTGACCTTTACTACATTCATCTCATTATGTAAGACTTTATAGTAACCCCATGGTCTCTCTGTATGTGTGTTTGTCCACTTTTCTAGTATTGCACTAGATGAATTTCTTTTAGAACCACCGACACCAAATACAAACTGTACATTTGTACCTTTAAACATATCTAATTCTGGTATATTTTGTTTGTTTCTATCGCCACCATTTGCAAATATGATTTCTGCATTGGGATAAAAGTGTTGCACTTTTAAAATGGCGTCTATAGCTGAGTCATCATCATCATCAAAACCTATGACATTATCAACACTCTTTGTATTCATTAATACTTGTTCTCTCTCATAGTATGGTAAGAAAGCTTGTCCTTTTTTTCTTTCTAACCACTTATCTGAGTTCAAACCAACTACTAATACATCACCAAGAGCCTTGGCGCATATCATATATTCTAAATGTCCTGAATGAATAGGGTCAAATCCACCTGTTATAACGACAACTTTCATCTGTTGTCACCAGAACCATGGATTGTACCTTTCTCTTTTCTTTTTTCTAGTTTTACTAGATTATCGCTTGCAATGTCGGAAAGCTTAACACCAATATCGCTAGCCAATACAGCGATATACCACAGACAATCGCCAATTTCAGCGGATATGTCTTGCACCAATCTTTCATCTTTACTATTTGAGCCATCTCTTATTATCTTCTTTACTTTATTGGCTACTTCACCTGCTTCACCGGTCAACCCCAATGTCGGGTATATAATGGCCTGTTCTCTCGGATATATTGCCGTTGTTAAAGCAACCTTTTGATACATGTCAAGGTCACTTACTTTTTTGTATTTATTAGACTCGTTACTTTGAGCGCCTAAATCTAATTCTAATTGTCCAGTCATGGTATTATCTCCCTACCTGTGGTAAATATTTTGCTTTGGTTTCTTCCCATGATAGATAGATTATATCATCATAGAAGTGTGTTTCAGTTGACACTCTGTCTTGTTTCTTTAGACTGGCCAACCGTTTCTTAGCATACTTGGTCTTCCATAACTCTGTTAATGCTTCAACTGAATTGTCAAATTTTCTAGTTAAGGCAACCTCTGTATGTTCTTCTCTTAAAAATTCTCTTGTATTTGTAAACAACTCACCAAAATATATGCCTCTGGCGTGTTCAGACTTTTGTAGTTTCTTATCAATACCTAGTTTACTGTAGGTAAATGCTCTACTTCTATTTCTATGGTCTCTCTTATGAGGTTGACCACTAGGTTTCTTTGCAACATACCATTCAAAGTATTTGTATGTGTGGTTCTTCATTAACCATTGTTGTATCATGGTATTGGTTGTTTTCTCAGGTTCATATGATACTGAACCAGCAGTCCAACCCATTTTCTTCCAATGTTTTAGTCTATCATACTGTGATAATGGTATAGTCTTTGTCTTACCATATAGACTTGTAGTTGTAACACCTACTAATTTATCTTTGTATTGATGTTCCCATGTCTGTTCAACTGTATCTGATAAACATAACAAAGCTAGTAGTTTACCACCAACCAGATTATATCCAAGTGGTTGTATTGGTACAATTGTACTACCGATACAAGTATGATTAATCATTCTTTGTGTCTTGGCTTCTCTTTCCCAACCAATATATTCATCTCTAGGTGTAAGGTCTAAGAAGTCACTACTCATACAGATAACACCAAGATATTTCTGTGTTACTTTATCTCTAACTAAAAAGTTTAGATTTCTACCAATGTTACTGTTGTTTTTCATGGTAGATAAAAATGTTCTTAATGCATTCCAGATTTCAGAACCTTTGGCATTTGTATGTGATTGTACTTCAGCACCATCTGTCCAAACTAATTCTGGTTGTAGATTTAAATATTCTTCGGGGTCTTCTGGTAACCAAAAGTTATTCTTTACTTCTTGTATGACTGTTGCCTGGTCTGGTCTTAACATAGCAGGTTTATCATCAAAGAAACTATTTGTTTCTACTGTAGGATATCTAAACTTTACCTCTTGAAATTTTTGATACAATGTGTACTCTTGCACGGTCATAGCCGATACAAAGGTCAAATCTTTAATGATTGTATCTTTTAATGTGTCTGTGTCAATATCTGGTATTTTAGACAAATCTGTATTGTCTTGCCAACTCTGCCATTGGTCGTCTATTGACATTTCTTTGTTCCACGAATAACCCATAATGTATATAATACTCTAACTAATTAAAAATGTCAAGTCTGGTTCTTCTCTAATACTTTATTTACTTCTCTATATCTTTTCATTCTCTCTATTTCCTTAAATGCTTTCTTCTTAGAAACTACATCCCAAGTACCATTAAATACAGGATTAGAGAAGTTAATGATTCTAATATTAGAATCTGCTAGAACGTTTTGATTCAGGTTTGTAAATGTTGCACCCCAATTAATAGTGATGGTATTTGTACCATCAGCAGTCATTGTAAAGACGCTTGCAGCAACAGAATCAAATCTATTAGTTAAGATCCATCCAAGAGAACCAGATTCACCAACAGAATCTCCTTTATAAAGGATATCACCAGCTTCTGGAGCATTACCACCATAAGTTACATTTTGAGAAGCATAGAAAGTATCTGCTTTTTGCCAAGGAACAATATTAGAAGGTTGTCCAGCAGCAAAGTGTGTTCTAAATGTGTATGACTGACCATACTGACCATCAGGTTTTGGACGAGCATTAAGAATAAAGACTGCAGATCTAATCTTATTACGTGCGATAAGAATATCGCC
>WLWF01002349.1_pt1 | contig 13863 bp, 11 predicted proteins | sample 6718331 | NCBI WGS metagenome assembly WLWF01 (sample SAMN12718692, study PRJNA515312) | sponge metagenome | isolation source: marine sponge | host: Mycale hentscheli | place: New Zealand: South Island, Marlborough, Capsize Point | collected 2003-05-01
TAATCATAAAGGACTTACTTAAATACATTAAGCAATATGTAGATGAAAAAAAGGAAAGGGAAAATAATAGATGGTTTTATTAAAATAATCCATTAAATGGACTATCGTCCATGTACCATGAAGGTTTTGCCTTAGCAATTGTATCCATAATATCTTTCTTTTGTTTATTGACTTGTTGGTTCTTTTTCTTTTCTTCTTTTCTTTTTTTTCTCACCATTTCATAACCCATGATTGCGTTTAACTGAGCATTTTGCAGGTCTTCCATCGTGAAATGTGTAGGAACAGGTTGCTTATCCTTCTTCGCTCGGCGCGGTGGAGGTTCTTCTTCTTCTTCTTCACTTGATGAATCTTGAACGATAGGTTTCTTTACCTTTGTTTTCTTTAATTTCTTTTGGAGTGCATCCAATTGTTTTTGAGTTTCCCTTTGAGCAAGCACTTCTTCTTGGTCTTTGATTAACTTCTCTTGTTCCCTTTTGAGCCTTCGTTCCTCAGCAAGGAATTGTCTTTTAGCAAGTGCCTTTTCCCTCGCAAGGGCGAGTTTTGCAAGATGTTCTTCTGACATAGGTTTCCTTTTTTTCCGTTGTTTCTTCGGCACTACTGGTTCAGGTAATAAATCCTCTTTAACTTTCTTCACTTGTGGTGCTTCTTTCGGTTCTTCAATAGACATACTTATATTATCAGTATCATCATCAAAAATATCATCTTTACTTGGTTTAGGTTTAGGAACAAACTCAGGAAGGTCGGGAATTATATCCTCATCATCATCGTCTTCCAAGGGCACATCACGTAATAATTCTTCTTTTTCTTCTTTTACTTCGGCATTAGTGGGTGGTGGTTCATTATCAATAATATCAATATTCAGGGAATCTTCTAATTTCATATTAGTTATTAATAATAAATATTTAAATTTCATGAGATAAAAAATAAGTCATTTTTTATATTTATATATAATTATGGAAATCACATTTATGGTTTTTCTCTTATGTGAAGCACAACGATGGTTGTTCCTACTAATGACTCCGCGAGTGTTTCATCAGCATAACATAATGATACATCAAAGGAATTAATTTTGAGGGGTGCTGAGTTCTTGAGGTCAAGGTATATCATATTATTAGGTTCAAGATACAGGGGACCGACAGCATTAACTCCGTCAAACCTCGGTAGATGTGCAATTATCTTTGACCTTAACCCTTGATAACTATTAATGGATTCCTGACCGAAGTTCTCCAAACGAACAAATATAGATTTAGAGGTAGTCAAAATCGGGGGACTAAAACTATCTATCGTTCCATTTGATAGTTTCACACTTGAAACTGATGGGAATCCTAAGTAATTGGATGTATTCGCACCCCTTGTCGCAATATTCAACTGACCTCCATATACATTTCCTGGTTTCACACATAATATATGTTCGCGAAAAGTATAATCACCTAATGTGAGCCCTGGATAAGTAAAAGTCACAGGAGTAGCAGGAGTCACCCCATAATCATTAAAAGGTCTTTCATCTAAATCACGAGTTATTATTGTTTGTGAAGGGTCGGCACTATATGCTTTATTAAAGAAATCATTTTCTGAATCATCATCTGATAAGAAATTGTAATTTGGGAAATTACCTGAGCATCCATCAAATTGAGTAATAGTTAATTGTTGGAGAGGTGATGCTGCAAAGCGATTATTAATTTGGAGGGTCGGTAAGAGTGCTTGACAACTTTGATTGACACATTTAAGATTTCGTTCTTTACCCCTTGTAGCATCATAAGTTACTAAATTATAATCTGTGGCGGTTCCCGAGTTTCTTACAATTATAGTGACCTGTTGTCCCTCCAATTTAAATTTAACCTCGTCTAAACCAAGAGGATTTGTAGTTAGATTATATCCAGTTACAGGGTCAAACCCTGCTGATGCAACGATAAGAGGGTCTGTCCCAGTATCAACTCCACCAACTCCTGTACCATCGCCATATTGAAATCTTTGTTGTTTGATGAGTCTGAGGTTTTCAGGTCTGCGTCCATTAGAGCCACGTAAGTCAGTTCTATTCATCACAGTATGAAATACGGTTAATCTGTCTTTAACATCAAGCCCACCAAGACCCGCATTTGAAGAGTTCGTCCAGTCATAAGCAATACCATAATCATTAAATGAACTCATCCATGAGTTGGAGTATGAACCATTACCGAAGGCATAATATGGAGGTTTAATACGAGAATTATTCACACGGATTATATTTCCCTCGGGGTCATATGTTATTGAACGGGAACCACGAGATAATCCAACAGAGAATTTAGCATATCCATCAGGGTCGCCTACGGGTGCTGCTCCTCCTCCTGCATTTAAACATCCACTGAAATCAACTCTATATATCCCACCCTTTGAATGAAGTGGTGGTACATTACCTATAATACTTCGGGTCAAACTGAGTATCCTTCCATTAGGAAATCCCACCATCGCTGTGTTTAAAATTCCGTTCCCAAGAAGAACATTATATGACCATTGAGGTTCTTCTGACCTTGGGTCAGTATTATTAGTCAATTGATATAATCTTTTGCTTATATCTCTGTTTTCTATGACACCCGTCTGTTCTCCTGGAACATTCGCAGGGGGAATGACATCAACAGGACCGAATCCTGCCTTGGGTCCCGTAATATCTTCATCAAAGGTAAAAGTAAAACCTTGAAATGCTCCCACTCCCGATGACTTTACAACTGCTGTAAATCTATTTTTAAGAGATGGTTCTGATATCATATTATTCACTGATGTTTGAATATCATCTGATAATTCATCAACTCCCACAGATTTCTTCACGGAACCTTGAAATATTGGAACTCTCATTGGATAATTTGGTGAGTCTTGAAGAGAAGGCATAGCAGTCCCAGTTGGTATAATCTCGGGACCATAATAATGATAAAAGATTTTCCTTTCATCCCCCACAACAATTAATCCATCCATATTGACTTTCACAGATTGTAAGGCAACCTGAGCGTTTTTTGGAATAGTGACATTACTTGTCATAGCATTACGAAATGAATATGGTTTATTAATATTATCCTCTTCACCGACATTCACATCCTCATCTGGATTGTTCTTACAGATAATTAGAGACATTTTTAATATAATATAATATTATAATTTGAGTAAAAAAAATATTGTAATAAATAATATAATGGTTAAGAAAAAGACAGCACAAAAGAAAAGTTTTCTTCCACAAGAAGATGCATCCGCACCCTCCTACATGAGAAGTAATATCCCTCAACCACCAGAGAAAAATACTAAGAAAATAAATCCTAAGGAAATCTTTGATATGAAGAAGAAAGTCAAGAAGTATTAATATGTAAAGATTTGGGGTCATTTTGAATTTCTAAAAGGGGACATGTAATAATTTTAAAGGGGTCACGTAAGTGCTAAAAGGGGTCACGTAAGGCATATGCTGTGTTTTAAAGTGATTTACAGGTTTAAGGCAAAATATCTTTTATTCCCAATTCTATGATATAGAGAAATTAAATTATGAAAAATATAATATATTATATAACATACCATAGCAAATATAGAATGTGAGTCATCAAACATAAATCATGTATTTACTTTAACTCACTATTAAACGATACATTCACACTACGTGTCGCCTTTTAATTAATACATATTACCTATTAAATAATCTACATATCATGATATTCTATTACATATACCCCCCTTTTGACCCTATAAATTACATACCTTGAATATATTGACGATGTAAAAATATTATTTTTTTACATAATATTTAAAAATAATATCATATAGTATATTAAAAGATGGAACAAAGCAAAGATAAAATGTATGCTGAACTCGCAAAGAAAATATTACCACTCTATGATAATGGGAAATATGATATTGAACCTGTCACTGAGAAGGAAAAAACGGATATGACGAATCGCAGGAGAGAAATTAAAAAAGGACTTATACATCTCATGGAATCTTCTGATAAAAAGGTAATATCTCATCGCAGGATATGTGATGCATTATGGACTCACTGGGATAATTGTAATCCTGATAAAATTAAAGAACTAAGGTCATTATTACATGCGAAGAAAAGGGAAATTCAAAATCTCCAAAGTAAAGTCAATAATTATGAAGGGAATAATGTTGATAGGTGTCCTCACTGTAAAGCAGATAAAGATGCAATCAGGGAAAAGATATTAATTGAAGAATTTGATGATAATCATTTGATGCATCAAATCAAAGAACGAGATGATACTATCAAAGAATTTGAAGATAAATTAAAGAACTGGGTTCAAAAATATCAAAAGCAAAGTCGTCAAGCACAAGGATTTAATGACCAACTCCAAATCATACGAAGAGAGAATGAGATTACTCCTCTGGCTGATTGGAGAAAGATGATGGAGCATCATAATGAAACTCTAAGTGAAAATAAAAAACTCAAAGATAAAGTGGATAAATTAGAAGAGAAACTATGTTGTCGTGGTGATGTAAAGATGATGAAGAGAAAGAAGAAGCAAGAGAAAATGAAAAAAGCAGAAGAAGAATTTAATAGATTAAAGGCAGAACTTAGTTCATGTTCTGATTGTGATTCAGATACAGATACAGATTAAGGTATTTCTTCACTTTCCTGAGATAATGTCGGTGGAATTATATTTTCTTCTTCTGATATGCTGTCTTCCACAATAGACTTATCTTTCTTTTTATCTTTCTTTTTATCTTTCTTTTTATCTTTTTTATCTTTTTTATCTTCCTCATCTTCTTCATCAATAGGTGGCGGTGCTCTTTCACAATCAAAAAGATAACATTTATCGCCTAATCCAATTCTACATCTACATAGACATCGCGATTGCCACACAACTAATAATAATGAACCTAATGCTCCTAAACCGAGTACTACTGCTTGTGCTAAGTCTGATATCGTAAATTCTTCCATAGATAATCCCATGTTCTATTAATATAATATATATAATACTTTTTTTTCTTTTTCTTATTTTAAATTTTAATATTAATTATATTATAAATTATGTCTTACTGGTCTGCTGATGAAAACTTAGTGAAAATAGATGAGGAACAAATCTCCATTCCCGCCGACCAGGGTTTAAGTCACACTGTTGATGCAAACTCCAAGAAGGTGAGTTTTGTAGTTCCTAAATCTACGGAATTTATTGATGGTAAATCATGTTACCTTGAATTTGATGCTGTTATTGAAGACCCAGTTGTCGGTGCGGGCGGTGGTGTCACCCGCCTCCAGATGGATGCTGCTGGATGTGGTATGATGGTACAAAATCTTCGTATCTATTCTCTTGATGACCGCGTGCTTCTTGAAGAGATACAGGAATATAATCAGTTAGTTTCCCTTAAAAGTGATTATGATACTGATGAATCATTAAAGGGACATAGGGCTATTACTCAGGCGGCGGGATGCTTTAATCCCCAGTGTTCTTCCAGTCGTGGTGCGAGTAAGTCTGAATATGGTAATCTCCGCAGTAATCCTTGGTTCAAGACTCCGAGTGAAGAAACGAAGACTGTTGCTTACGACCATGCTACTAACAAAAACTCTGTAAAAGCATGTGTTCCCCTTGACCTCTCGGGTATTTTCTCGGGTTCTATTTTCCCGAACATGATGGTTGGATTATATATTGAGATTGACCTTACTCCTGCTCCGCGTATTATCCGCCAGTTAGACTCGGTTATTGCTGACCGTCGTCGCACACTCAATCCTGTAATAGGAGTTATAAGCACAACTGCTGGTGCGAACCCTGCTGAACTTGTGGGGACAGTCGCCGCAGGGACGAATGCGACTGTTAATTCTGTATTTGTCCCGTGTGATGTAAATTCTCAACAATTTGTAAATATGTGTCCGTTTGTTGTGGGCGAGGTAATTACCTTCCAATCCCATAGTGGTGCGGCGGCAGCTCGTTGTTCCTTTACGAACGGGCATGCAGGACCTGCTGCTTCATTTGTTATCGCTGAAATTGAAAAAATAAATGTTGATTGGGACCCCGCAGCACCAGCCGGGGGTGGTAATGAAAAACCATATTTAAAATTAACTCCGACAGTTGCTACTCTACAACTCGCTGCTGCTGGTGGTGATTTAATTGGGGAACAAGTCGGGGCGGCAGGTGCTCCCTCACTACGACCTCTTGCTAATCAATCCGCGGTTATTTCTGTCGGTTATGAAACTGCTCCGAGTTTATCTCTATCGTATAAGATTGACAACCTCAACCTTGTTGTTGCGGAGGTTAAACTTGACCCGAGATATAAACAGCAGATGATGGCGAAGGCACGAGAAGGTTCATCTATTGAGTTTGATATATATTCGGCGACCAACTATAAAAACTCTATCCTTGCCTCTGAGAAACAGGCGACATTCCAAATACATTCGGTAAATAGTCGTGCGAAGTCGGCTGTTATTATTCCTACGGATGCAAGTATCTATTCTAACATGCAACTTGTCTCTTCTACGGGAACATCTAATGTAACTGAAAATGTTATGGATACCCGACTCAATCAAGTTCGTTCTGGTATCCAAGGCATCTGCGATGACCTTCAATCGGTTCAGTTCCAGATTGATGGGAAGATGGTTCCTTCGCGACCTGTTGATACTAAGAAAGTTGCTACTAAAAATTCTATCTCTGCTATTCATTTATTTGAGATTGAAAAAGCACTTGATAATGCTGGTATTGCCCCGAGGTCTTTCCAGAAGTTTATGGAGAATTTTGTAATTGGTCGCGGGTTCGGTTTGAACGGCGGGGTTGAAGACCTTCGTAGTAAAGACTTTATTGTGAATCTTGACTATGGTGCTGCTGCTGCGAAGAATAAGTTATTTTCTACGTTTGTATTCCATATTCGTAGGATTAGTATTAAACAAGGGTATGTCACTGTCACGATGTAAATACTTCGTTAAATAAATACTTCGTTCAATAAAATTATTATTTTTCTATCATCATATTTTTTAACTTGTTTATTATATAAAAATGACAAGCAGATTCTTAGAGTTACGTCCTGATAATCTTGATTCAGATGGAACTATTAGTTTTAAACAGGGTTTTCCTGTGTTATCCTTCACGGTTCAGTCGCAGAATGCTATTCTTGACCCACGAACAATTAGGGTAAATGGCGAGGTTCAGTTTAATAAAGGTTTAGCAGCAGGTCTTGGTGTTCCTGTCCTTGAAGCTGATGGTCAGTCGGGTATTACTATGGATAATCGCCTCGGTGTCTTTGCCCTTTGGGACCAGTTAGTTGTTCGCCACCAGAAATCACAGCAGATTGTGGAACACATTCGTCATTACAATAGATATATGAGTACATACCTTGGTCTTTCTTCGTCTATGCAAGATATGACGGGACATCTAAATCAAACATGTTTAATTCAACCGAACTCAGACTCTATGTTTAGGAATGTAGTTTGTTCTACTGTGGGGACAGCAGATGGAGCATCACGCCCTAATGAGTTTTCGTGTCATCTTCCGTCAGGTTTCTTAAAGGGTGGGAACACTATTAATCTTATGGAGACATCTTTCGGTGGATTCCGTATTGAAATCCATCTAACTCCTGATAGTAATGCACTTTTCAGTAGGAATGGAACTATTAATGTAGCGAACGCGGAAGCACATTATGTATTGAAAAATCTAAGTCTTACATGTGAAGTTATGGATATTCCTGAGGATAGAATGGCGGAGATGTCTGCTCAGCGTGAAGGTGCTATGTCTTTCTCTACTATTTCATCTCTATATGCGACCTTTAATACATCTAATGCTCAGATTCAGTATGATGTTGGTCTCAAAAATTTACAGAGTGCTTTTGTCACCTTTTGTCCCTCAAATCATATTAATACACTTTCTGCGAATGGTCTCGCCACAACTTATCCTGCTCAACAAGGTGCTGCGGGGACACTCGTTCATAATACACGAGTTCAGTTCCTCAAAGGTGGTTCTAAGTATCCTCTGGATTATGATGTCACGACTAATAAGACATCTGCTCTTAATGGTGATATCGCGGTTGCTGGTGCTGCGGCGACCTTTGGAACAGCTGACCCTCAACTCGCCTTACAATTTGCCGAGGCGGTGATTCCAGAGTATATGCTTGCTCGCACATCTCTATCGCCGATTAATCTTAACCGCACATATTTTATGCAGAATGCTTTTGAAACAGATTCTTATAAACAGCATCGTAATGGCGGTGCTCTGTTCGGTATCGGTATTAGATATAGTCAGTTTAACTCGGGTCAAGACTTTTCACAAGAGCAGTGGGGATTATCTCTTTCTAACTCTCTTGTTACTGATAATCCTATCTCTCTATTTATATATTACAAGGCGAAGACGACTGTCGTATTTGATGGTTCGGGCGGTATAGAAGTTATTCAGTAAGGAAAACATTTCATAAAAAAATATCTAACATATTATAATGTTAAGCACAGATGAAAAAAAAATAAAACAAAAACAATATTATATTTTAAACAAAAAACTTATCTTAATGAAAAAGAAGCAGTATGACTCTATATGGTATGAATGTCCTTGTGGTGCGAAGTATATTATGAGTCATCGCAGAAGGCATCTGGATTCACAAAAATGTTTAAAATTTTGGGCGGAAAATATAAATAATATATAGTATAATGATTTCTTTATTCAAAATAATATTATCCTATTGTAAAAATGATATTACGGAAGCAGAAAAGATATTACAAGAACTCAGAGAAGATGCATTGGAAATAGAACAAGATGTGAGTTCAGAAGATGAAGATAAATCTTATAGTTCAGAGACTGAGGTAGAAACAGAGGATTATGATGAAGAAGAGATGGAAGAAGAAGTATTAACAATCGTAAGAGATAATGAGGGACATTATAAGTTGATGTGATTTTCTATATGTATTTTTTTTATTAATTCATTTTTCAAATTTAAATATTATTAATATCATAAAATAAGATGTCAGGCACCGTCGTTCCCGATTTACTAAGATTAAAAAATATTCCCACTAACTTACAGCAGCGAATAGAAACGGACGTTTTGGAAACTTCCACCTTTCAGGAGGCGACTAATACAACTGCTGGATTTGCGAGGTTTGACCTTCAAAAGAAAGGGTGGCTGCACTCACACTCAAAACTATTTCTATCATTAGTTCCTGCGGCGGGTGATACAGGGGCATTACCCCCGACTGTCGGTATTGGTTCAGTTATTCAGCGTGCTGTTCTTAAAGTCGGTAATGCTGTTTTAAATGAAATTACCGATTGGAATTTTTTACATGAGGCAAAATCTGCACAGATTAATAATGAAACAGGGATTGCTCGCGAACAATTTACGACTGGTAGATGTATGGCGACTGAATTTATTTACCGCGAACTGCTCCCCGCGGGAGGTGGTAACCTTGTCCCAGTTACTTTCCAGAGTCGTGCTGATGCTAACAAATATGGTATGTCAAATGGTCGTGATTATAGCCGTGATGATGCTTTGGAAATAGAAGGGGCAGACCTGAGACCTCAACCTGTATGTCAGATGGTAGGTGGTTCCGCGGCGGAATCTCCTGTATATTCGGTAGATTTATCTGACCTTTTCCCGTTCCTTGCGACACATTCTCTTCCTTTATACATGATAGACCAACAGATGAGTATTGAATTACACTGGTCGCCGATGGTTAATAAGCGTGTCATTCTTAATGCTGCTGCTACTGCGGATGGTGCTTTTACGATTGACCGCAATGAACTTAAATTCTGTGCCGATTACATCTTCTATACTGATAGTGACCTTATGCAAAGATATGCCGATGCTAATCCTCGTATTGAGTTTTCTTTCCCTGATTATCGTCTTTCTAAGCAGACTGTCACGGATGTTCAGTTAGGTGCTGGGGTTGTCACAAATGTTGGTATGGCGAACAGATTATGTAGCCGAGTCATTACGATGGTTAATCAAGATGATGGCACAGACCAGATGATTACGGGTCCTTACAAATCTGTATGTCCTCCGCGTAATGGTGGAACTGGTTTGACGGGTGCTGTTGAATATAATGTTCGTTACAATGACCGATTTGAATTCCCTACGAGCATGACTAATAAAGCAAGATTATTCTCTCACCATACTCAGAGTGAAGGATTATTATTCGTAACTCGTGATGGATATTCAAATAATGGTAATAATGGATACACAGCATTTAAGTATTTCAATCGTGCTCAAAATGGTAATGCTGGGGTTGCTGGTAATCAGTATTATCTTGCGACTCGCCTTACAAACGGGAGGGTCGGCGTAAGAGGGATTGAGTTACATTACAAGGCAGCGGCTATGGTTGCTGGTGATTACACTCTTCGCACATTTATTGAATATAATCGTCTCGCAAGTCTTGAAGGTGGTCTATTTACGATTATGAATGCATAAATGATTTTTTTATATATTTATATTTTAAACATGGTTTCAGTAAAGATAACAGCATCTGATAATCCAAAGAAAAAATTAAAAGCAGTCTTTACAAAGGATAATGGGAGGACAACTACTACTCACTTTGGTAGTCGCGGGATGGATGACTTCACGATTACTAAGGATAAGGAACAAAGGAAGAGATATAGAACCCGTCACCAGAAGGATTTAAAAACGGGAGATTATACAAGAGCAGGATATCTTTCGTGGTATATCCTTTGGGGACCTTCTACAAGTCGTCAAGAGAATATAAAATCATATAAGAAAAGATTCGGTTTAAAATAAAAATATATTATATATTAAATGACAACTGAATATTTGGATACAATATTAGTGGAGTGCGACAGACAAAGTGCATCTGTAAAGAGTTCAAGTGATACATCAACATGGACTAACAAACAAAATAGTACATTAATGTTATTACCGAATGATAAAGTATCAGTATATAGTTCTTATGTGAATGATGTTGGTTCTGGTCAGGACAATCCTATTGAGTTTAGGGGAAAGTCTTTAAACAAAACGAAAACTATTAAATATACATCAGTGACAGCTCAGAGTATTAAGTATGTTGCCGATGTAAAAAAAGTCTATGAAATATATGATAATGTGGATACGATAGAACAGACTATTGAATTAAAAGATAATGAAGCATCAACTATTATTAATTTTTATAAGACGATGGATGGTTTAAATTATATCCAATTACCTCGTAGATTTATACCGACAACTTCTGCTTTACTTGCGAGTGCAGTTAATGAAGATAAATTTTGGGCGTCACCTGATTCATCAAGATTGGGTAGAACACTTCAAGAATTTCCTATATTAGACCCTGCGGTAGGTATAGTCAAACAAGACTCAAACTATTATGGATATGTTCCTGATGATATACGAGGATTTAAAAATTATGAAATACCTGTCCTTCCAGCGACTACTCCTGTTATAGGAGAACCTATACATTTTATTTTAAAAAATGATAACACGAGATATACTATTATGGAAAAAACGAGGAATATATCACCGAATCAGCCAGGATTAGTCTGGGGAACAGATGCTGAGATTGAAGTAGCAAAACAAAAAACATATCATCCTCCCTATTATGCACGAGAACCTGAGTTTTTTGATTATGTTATAAAACGAGAAAGGATAGATTTAAATACGAATGTTGGTTTTTCAGCAGCAAAGAATATTGCCGATTCATTAACAAAACAATTCCAGAGTACTCGTGAGTTAGAAAGAGAAGATTTCCCACAGAAGGACATGCCGACACTTGCCCCAGGAGTAACAGCCCCTGCTCTTGATTTTGTATTAAATAAACGAGTAGAGTCAAATACATATAAAACATTTGAGGCGGGTAATGAATTTTTACAAAAGGATGAATGGTATAAACGGGCACTTTATAATGGTCCCACAACTTCCTTAGCAGATGTGACCGCCCCTGCGGATGGAGTTCATTTAGTCATAGAGGCAGGGTCTGTTCCTCAGGTTTATGGAGTTCAAAAGGAGACGGACGATTTAGCATCATATTATTATAATGGATTCAGGTTTATCGCGTGTAAGAGACCTGAGATATATGAAACAGGAAGTGAATTAAATGATATTTTTGGAATACCTACTTCTGAAAACTTATCAAGGGCGAATAAACATACAACGGGATTAGTCTTGGATATTCCTTACTTTACGACAAATGATGGAACTGTAACGGGTATCATAGTTGAACCACGGACACCTTCACCACAACTTCTTAAATTTAAGGCATTTTTAGAGTCACAGAAAAACTATCCAGAATTATTTAGTAGTGAGACAGTCAGACAGATACTTCCACCTGCTCAGAATAATTATTTTAATGTGGCGACTGGTGCTTCATATATTAATCATTCGGGGAATAGTGCTGCACGATTCTGTCATATGGATACATTCGTTCATGCGGATGATACACGATATGCTAATTGTGATGTTGTATCGTTTGACATTAATAGATTTGATGACCCAGCAAATCCATCGGGACCGAAGAATGAATTTTGGAAATTAGGGCAATCATATTATAATTATGCAGGAACATCTCAAAGGGCAGGAACTCCACCTGGTGACCCTGCGACATTTAATAGGGATATTAATAATGATAAAACTCAATCAAGTCCTTTTTACTTTCACTATGATAATTCACAAATGGAGGAATTTTATAACGACCCTTGTTCCAAAACTAATTTCACCACAAGTAAATTTACGTATGGAGCATTTGGAAAAACAATCACGGGTGATTTAGTAAGTAATAATACGAATCATATTATAATCTATCCAAATTTACTAACATGGGATAAAACTGCTCAACCACCAGCTCCCTCTATAAATGTGGGATTACCCGATGTATTTTTCCATACATATGGAGGTGGTGAGATTGAAATTAAAGCGGGAACAAAGATGGGTTTTGACAGGCACTGGAATGCTTGGGGAACTGCGATGATTAATCTTCAATCGGGTAAAGGTAAAATGGGATATGCGAATACTACGGTGAATGGAGCACTTCATCAAGGTTCAAATCCAGGGATTGCTGGTTCAGGTATTGCTCAACCTGAGGTTACATTTCCTTTATTTGGGGGGGTGGGAGCAGACGAAGAAAGGACTGAAAATACTCCACAACTTGATGCAACTCCTTATAATAATAAATTATATTGTGGAGCGGACAAACCTCTTCTTGGTTTTAATGGAAGTTATTTTTACTTTGAAAAATTACATACTCCTTTGAACCGAGGGAATGTAGAGATGAAAGACCCTGCGGATGCTGTATTAAATCCTAATTTTAATGCTGCGGAAGGGGCACCTGATGTCTATAAGATAAATCCAGAGCAACAATATGAAATGTATTCACCTGCTCAGTTTCCATATAATCGTGCATCAAGTTATTATTTGGCTGGTTCAGCGGAAGAAAGGAAATTGAAAAGATTGAATTTTAATTTGGAACCTTTAACGATATATGATACTACAACTGGTATATATATTGAAGATTTTGGATATACAGAAGATACATGGGACCAAGGTCTATGGGGAAGATTAGGTTTTACTTATTCTCAGTTTAATGCTTCATCTACGACACGACTTACACAAGTAAATAATAATAATTCATCAAGTTTGAATATAGTGACTACGAATGCTGAGATTGATTGTGTGGATACGAAGTCGTGGGCACAGAATCAATATGGGGTGACTAAGTATAATGGTGAGGCACTTGTAAATTATACGATACCTGTGTCTGATACAGCACATGGTGGAGCGGGACATCCTAATCCTGTTCAATTGATACGATGGATACCTCCTGTAAATCAAGAGGCGACCTCTGTGCAAATCGCAGCACAGAATTATCCAATCTCTATGAATAATGGATATTATAATATTCGTAGTGATATTACTGGAACATCATCCTTTGTGGATGGGACGGGTAATACTCGTATGCCTATTGTCTCAATTGTATCAAAACAAAATCCTGTC
>WLWF01002350.1_pt1 | contig 13861 bp, 14 predicted proteins | sample 6718331 | NCBI WGS metagenome assembly WLWF01 (sample SAMN12718692, study PRJNA515312) | sponge metagenome | isolation source: marine sponge | host: Mycale hentscheli | place: New Zealand: South Island, Marlborough, Capsize Point | collected 2003-05-01
AAATACCTTTTCTTAATTACTGATGGTGATTCAACAACATTCCAAATCTTCGATAAAGAAAATATGGAAGATGGTAAAGTAGATTTCTGGGGGTTAGTATAAACAATATGAAAAAAACAACAAAGACCTACAAATAATAAACGACCTTTTTTCAGTAAAGGGAATGCCCAAGATAGATGTAACAAACGCAATACATCAAATATCAATTATAGAAGAACTAAAGGGAAAGTTGGCAGAGAATGCAGTAGGTTATGATAATGAGCCAGTTACTGCTTGCCCCCACTGTTCAAGTCTATACCTGCGTGACGAAGGAGATAAGTTAGAGTGCTTCAATTGTGGACATGAGATTGAAGAAAAAGACGTAGTAGTATACAAATCAATATTCAGTTACATAACAAGGAATGAAGATAGCGAAGATTAACACTAACCTGAGGAATTACTTCTACCACTGGATCAACTTTACTACTCCCTTTCATAGATTAGGGAAGACAGAGAAGAAAGTCCTAGCAGAGTTTCTATATTATAGATACCTACTAAGTCAAGAAGTAACATCTAAAGAGCTGTTAGAGAAGCTGTTATTCGATCCTGACACTAAAGAGAAGATATGTACTCATGTAGGAATACCCAAAGCGAGAATCCACCTGATCATATCTAAGTTTAGAAAAGAAGGAATCATGACTGGTAAAGACATCAACAGTAGGTTTATACCGGATCTAAAAGCTAAAGACAAGGAGTTTGTCCTAGCATTTAAATTCAATATCACAGGAAATGAAGAAGGAGTTTATTCGAAAAAGGGTAGAAAAAAGACTTCGTAGGATAGCGGAGAAAGAGGGGATCACTTATAATGAAGCATATAAAATCTTTAGATCCCAATTCCTCTTCACAAAACAAATGATAGAAGGTTACGATAAGGAGTGGTTAGCCACTACAAACGAAGAAGAAATTAAAGAGTTGGTATTCAACTTCATATATATTGGAAAAATACACAGTAGTCCAGCGCTGCAAAAGTTTGGAAATAATAAGAACATTAATAAGGGAGAGAAAGATGGCAAAGAAAGCAACACCAATCAAGAAGATTAATTTAATACCGGTAAGTAATAACATGATTACTACCGCTTATTTAGTAAAGCCTACAGAGACAGGACTTTACGTAGGGAGTAAGAAACCATTGTTCCTACCAGTACAGCAAGTATTGGCAATAGGACCAAGAGTAGAAGATGTGAAAGTAGGAGATTGGATCTACTTAGACTACCACAGATTCGTTAAGCACGTTAAGAAGCAGAGCCAGATCAAGGCTGGTATTGGTGGTCAGGATATGATCGAAGAGCAATTTGAGCCGCCAGGGTTCGTAGCACCAGGAGATGACGGGGCATACTTCAAGATCACAGACCGTGAACATGAAGGAGTTATAGCAGACATGGCGTTGCTACCAAAGGAGATGAGAGAGTATATCACTGTTGAAACCTTTGAGAAGAACCTAAGATCAACAGAACAAGAAGCCGCTAAAGCTAAAGAAGCTTTCGATAGAGCAAAGGAGATGTCTGTTGAGCATAAAGAAAGCATCGGACCGGCTGTTATTGCAGAAGGCATAGTAAGAAGCTAATGAAACTATTTCAATTAGATGAATCATATAACGTGATATTTGAACCGCAAGTTGCTCTAATCAAGCAGTTTGCGGCAATTATCAAACGTGATCGTACTAAGACTAAGACACAAGCCAGCAAAGAGTTGGCTTTTGTCTTTTTCTATTGTGACATAAAGAGCGATTATATGATACACACTGATCCTAAAATTAGAGAGCAAGCTATCAAAGCTGATATTCAACTAAAGGATTCATGGAAGATTGACAAGAAGATGGAGGAAGCTATTGAGTTCTACGAGAGTATGAGTCAATCAGTGACTGCAACTATCTTGAAAGACAGTACGTATGTGGCTGCTAAACTCTCAGGAAAGATGAGAGAAGCCGTAGACGATGAGGACCTTGATATCGGAGAAATGGATAAGTTATTGAATGGTATTAAAAAGATGCCAGACGTAATTAACTCATTACAAAAGGCTGAACAAGCGGTACTTAAAGAGATACAAGAAGAACAAGGTAAACTTGGTAGTAAAGAAAAAGCATTATTTGAAGATGGATTATAAGAAAAGTAACATAACTATGGGCGTAGGTCTTTATGAACAGATGAACACAGATCATACATATAAATATGATTCATCCACTAAGCCACTAGATGTGAATCAACTAGAGCAGTTGATGAGGAACATGACAGTAGCCAATGATACAAAGAGGCCCTTCCATTTATTTACAGGCGACGAGGGTGCAAAGGCATTTGACGCAGGACTGCAACAGTTATACATAGAAGAGAGAGTATTTTCTTTATTCCCTATATATAATGTTAAGGATGGTACTAGACTACCACAGAATACTATCACATCAGAAACTATAGAAACAATATATGAATACATCGAAGGACTTGAGGAGTTACGGGAGTAACCAAGAGGTGTCATTAGGATCACAGTTTGTTAAGCACCATTTCACCAGTATAGCACCAGCATACGCTAATGAGGGAATGCGGTGGTACTTTGAGGATGATTCAATATCAATTGCTTTGGTATTACAAATGAACGACATGATACAATCATTAGAACGAACACATGATATTTAACGAATTTCAAACAGACATAGGGTCCCTTTTAGAAGAGGACCCTAAGTTGTATAAGAGCATCATGGAAACCATAAACACTACGCCTTTCATAAGGCACTGTGTTTCAGGACCAGAGGTGCGAGGCTATGCTAAAGACAGGCCTAGAACTAACGATGGTACTAAGATTATCGTCGACGTAACACATCCACATCTCATAGAAGATATGGATTTTTTCCGTGAAAGAGCTCTCTTCTTTGAGCAACACGGAAAGTATAGTAACATATTTCCATCTAAGAATCCATTCTCTGAGTATGCCAAGTTCTGGCGAGAGGAGAAGCGTAGGTTCAAACATGGATTAGTTAGAGAGAGTGACGGTGAATGGATACCGGGATACCTATACTTCTATTGGAACTATAGCCCTATCTGGCAGGTATCTAAGACAGGTAAGGAGAATGAGTCAGGTAAGTCTAAGGGTGAAAGGGTAAGAACATTCCCTAAACCATGGCTAGGAGATTACTTATTCTTCCACTACTTCGATCAAGCACGTGAGGCAGGTATGCACACCAAGATGCTTAAGTCTAGGGGTGTAGGTATGTCATTTAAGGCAGGAGCATTAGGACCATGTAACATGATTATATATCCTGGTTCTGGTAACCCTAACTTCTACCTAGCATCAGACAAAGGTTTCCTATCAGGCGATAAAGGTGTATTTGGTAAAGTGGTAGATACACTTGACTGGTTATCAGAACATACACCATTCCCACGAGTAAGACTGATAAATTCACTTAGAAGTATGGAGATACAATTAGGGTATCTCGACAGACAAGGTAAAAGGCAAGGTGCACTATCAAGTGTATTTGGCATCTCCCTAAAGGATAATCCGGATAAAGCAAGGGGTATCCGGGGGCCCATGATCTTTTATGAAGAAGATGGTCTATTCCCTCACCTCGAGAAGGCCTGGGGTGTAAATCGTCCTGGTATGGAGGCCGGTTCAGTTGCGACCGGGATGATGTTTGCGGGTGGAACCGGTGGTACTGAAGGTGCCAGTTTTGAGGGTTCAAAGAAGCTCTTTTATTCACCCGGTGCCTATAACATATATGGTGTACCTGACTTTTACAATAAGAATGCACAAGGGTTTTCTAACTGTGGTTTCTTCTGGGGAGCTTATATGAACCGTGAGGATTGTACGGCAGAAGGAGGAGAGCCTGATATATTACAAGCACTTATACAGATAATCGCTGAAAGGCTAGAGATTATAAAGGCTTCTAATGATCCAAGTGCTATTACACAGAAGAAAGCGGAGCATCCGCTAACTCCTGATGAGGCTATTATGAGGACTGGTGGATCTATGTTCCCTGTAGCTGATATTAGTGAGTACTTGATTCAGATCAAAGCAGACGAAGCTAGGTTCTTATCATCACACTATGTAGGGAAGTTAGTATATGATACTGACAACTCTGTTAAGTGGTTACCAGATCCAGAGAAGTATCCTATTAGAAGTATAGATACCACTAGTAGAGATAGAGCAGGAGCGATTGAGATCTTTGAGATGCCTAGATCAGATAGTACGGGACGCGTACAAGCTGGTAGATACATTGCAGGGATTGACCCTATTGATCAAGATGAAGGACAGTCATTGTTTTGTATAACTGTAATGGACGTTATTACGGATCGTATAGTCGCACAATACATAGGTAGACATCCTAAAGCAGAGCAATGCTATGAAGAAGCTTTAAAGTTGCTAATTTTCTATAAGGCGCAAGCCAATTACGAGAATAACCTTAAAGGTTTGTATGCATATTTCAAGAACAAGAATGTATTGCATTACTTAGCTGACACTCCTGAGATCCTAAAAGAGATGGATATGATCAGACCTAGTGCTAATCAGTCTAAGGGTACTAGAGCTACTGCTCCTATAAATGCATGGGGTAGGCAATTACAAGTATCATGGATGCTAAGTGAGCATAGTCAAATAGATAAAGGACCTGATGAAGATCCTGAGATTGTGTTAAACTTACATAAGATACGGTCTATCAGGTATTTAGAAGAATGTCAGGTGTGGAATCCAGATGGTAACTACGATACGGTGTCTGCAATGGGAATGCTCTTTATAATGAGAGAGGAGAAATTGAGACAAATACACTCTATTAAAGAGGATGAAATCGAGACAAAGTCAAGCTGGGCGGACAGTTCGTTCTTTAGTGGTAAGAAAAAGAACAATAGAGCACAGTTAGCTGAGAAGATGTTTAAGCGACGTAGAGAATCACGTTAAGGCTATTTGATATATACCCGGTGATGGTGACTGACCCGGGTATTTTTTGTATATTATAAACTTAATATCTGAGCAATATATGAATAAACTTATTAACAAGGGACAACCTCGTCAGAGAATGCCCTATAAGAAGAAGTCTAAGAAGTGGCGTCAAGAGAATGTTGACCAAGCTGAAAGACTCTCTATATACTATAATGCTGGTGTAAGGCAATCAATTGAGAATCGTATTAGAAACTCAATGCTTTATAGTGGTCATCCTTCTATGGATGATATGGCACTAGCACTTAATCCTAATGAGGTCTCTGGGGAGTACATCCCTGATAGAGTACCTCATCATCCTATTATGGCACCTAAGATCGATGTATTATTAGGTGAGGAAATAAATAGAAATTTCGATTACTCATTTGCAGTAATCTCACCAGACGCTGTTTCTCAGAAAGAAGAGGAACGTAAAGGCGTTGTTGAGAAATCACTTCAAGAGTTAGTCGCTACTAATCCAAACCCGGAACAAGTAGAGGCTCATATGACTCGACTGCAGAAGTATTTGAAATATACCTGGCAAGACTCTAGGGAGCGTATGGTTAATCTCTTAATGAACTACTATTACGAACACGAAGAATTTGATTCAAAATTCAACGAAGGCTTCAAAGATGTCCTATTGCACGGCGAGGAGATGTACTCATGCGAGATCGTGGGTGGAGAACCTAAACTAGAAGTTCTAAATGGACTTAAGGTAAGAGCTTTGCGTAGCGGTAGATCTTCAAGGATCGAAGCCTCAGATATGATTATTATTGAGGATCACTGGAACCCAGGTAAAATCTTAGATCACTTTCATGAAGAATTAAAACCTAAGGATGTAGATTACATCATGGGCTATACTTCAGCGACAGGAGGTGATAATTATTCAGACGATTATAATAACCCTAATTTGTTCTTTGACAATGGTACTGGTAATATAGAATCAGTATTCGAATCATACCAATCGATTGCCCAAGTAAATGGACACACGTTTGGTTCTAACTATTCAGATGAGTTAGGAAACATCAGAGTGCTTAAGTTACTATGGAAGTCACAGAAATGTGTCTACAAGGTAAAGTACTATGATGATATGGGCGAAGAACAACACAGAATAGAAAGCGAAGAGTATATCCCTATTACAGAGGAGGGGGAAGAAGTTACTAAGCTTTGGATAAATGAATGGTGGGAAGCAACCAAGATTGGTAAAGACCTATACGTTCAGATGCGTCCTAGACAAATACAATATGTAAACCTAAGTAATCCAAGTAAATGTTACCCTGGAATTGTAGGGGAAGTTTACAATACCAACCAAGGCCGTGCTGTATCATTAGTTGATAAGATGAAAGACTATCAATATCTATATGATGCGATATGGGCCAGACTAAATAAAGCTATTGCCAAGAACCTTGGTAAAATCTTACTACTAGATATCGCTGTAGTCCCAGATGGATGGGAACCAGAGAAGTGGTTGGAACAAGCTACAAATTTAGGGGTTGGTGTAGTTGATGGTTTCAAAGAGGGAAATCGAGGACCTGCTCAGGGTAAGCTTGCTGGAAACCTAAATGGTTCTACAAATACGAGAGCAATAGATTTAGAGACAGGAAACTACATCCAACAACATATCAGTCTATTGGAATTCATCAAAGCAGAGATGGGTGAGATTGCTGGTATCTCTAGACAGAGAGAAGGTAATGTTGCTAATAGAGAATCAGTAGGTGGTATAGAAAGAGCTGTTACACAGTCTTCACATATTACTGAATGGTGGTTCTACAAACATGACCAAGTTAAGAAGAGAGTATTAGCTACTTTCTTGGAAACTGCAAAGTATGCATTAAAGGGTAAAAACAAGAAGATAAATTATCTTCTGGATGATTATACCAAACAAGTGCTAAACGTTGAAGGAGACTTAATCAACGAAGCTGAATACGGCTTATTAGCGACTGACTCACACAAGGTTTTAAAGATAAGAGATGCTGCTGAACAAATGGCACAAGCTTTTATGCAAAACGGTGGTAGATTCTCAACAGTGTTAGATATCTATAACAGTCCATCAATGGCTGATATGAGAAACAAGATTGAGCAATCAGAAGAAGCACAAGCTGAACGTGAAGCTGCTGCAGGAGAACAAGCTGCACAGATGGAACAACAGAAGCAGGCATTTGAAGAGAACAAGTTGAACAGAGAGGATGCTAGACATCGTGAGGACAACTTACTCAAGAAATATGAAATAGACGGTAAGATGTTGATCGAGCGAGAGAAGCTTGGACAATCAGAAGCCGGTAATGATAATACGCTAGATCAAGAGAAACTTAGTCTAGATGAAAAGAAAGCTGCAGATGACTTACTAGTCAAAATGAAAACACTGCAGCAAGACTGGGAAAAAGCTAAGCTTGCCAGTAATACAACGAAGGAAGTTGCTAGGATGAAACCTAAGCCAACAAGTTCGAATTAATTTTAAATAGAAAGATATGCCAGGATTGGGAGAGGATGGTTTAGATCTTAACTTTGAAGACTTACAGTTTACACATGAAGATTTAAATGACGGAGAAGAAGCCATTGAAGAAGGACAAGAAGACAGTACAGAAGAAGGCGCGGGCGAAGAGCAGGCCGCTGAGGGATCTGAGGAAAGCGGCGGAGAAGCCGTACAAGAGACAGAAGATAATGACGCAATCACCGAGGGAGAAGACCCAGAGATCGTAGGTGAGGGTTCAGCGGAGGAGACGGAAGAAGAGCAGACCTCTCCCCAGCTTTATTCCACACTAGCATCTACGTTAGTTGAACAAGGAGTGCTAACCTCCGTTGATGAGTCATCTTTAAAAGATATTAAGAGTATCGACGAGTTTGTAGACGTAATGAAGGACCAGATTAAGTCCCAAGAGTTTGCAGACCTAACAAGTACTCAAAAGGAGATTCTTACGGGAGTAAGAGAAGGAGCTAGTGACGATACGATCTCACAGTTCAAAAATGCAATGACACAGTTAGATGCTATCTCAGAAGAGATGATTTCTACAGATGAAAATGTGCAGAGAGATTTAATCTATCAAGATTATCTTTCAAAAGGATTTGCTAAAGAAAGAGCAGCACAGATGGTTGATCGTTCCACTAAGTTAGGATTACTTAAGGAAGATGCATCAGAAGCGCATGTGAATCTTAAAGCAGTAGTAACTTCTAGGTTCGAAGCTCAGAAGACTGCAGACGCCGCTAAGCTTTCAGAAGCTGATGTGGTAGCAGAGAAACAAGCAGAAGCGCTTAAGTCTACTATATTAGAATCCAAAAAGATTATGGACGTAGAGGTTCCTGAGACAACTCGTAAGGAAGTTTATTCTGAGATGATGAAACATGTCAGCGTTAACCCAGAGACGAATAAACCAGAGAATTCTCTAATGAAGTATCAAAGAGAGAATCCGACGGAGTTCTCACAGAAGCTTTACTTCTTATGGAAGGCTAGCAACGGTTTCACGAGTTTAGATTATTTCGGAAACAAGAAAGCCTCAAGTAGTGTAAAGGATCTAGAGAAAGCTATCAAACAGTCGACACACGTTAGTGGTGGGGGCGATCCATCATATAGTGATGATATAAATACTTCTCTACTGGATATAGGTGATATCATCTTACCAGGAGACGAGTAACAAGAGAATAGCAGATGATTACAATGTACTCGATCATCAGCTAGTTCAGACCAATTGAAACAAAGAGAGTACAAGTAAAATTAAATTTTTTATAAGATGAGTATTGCAAAGTATGTAATGACCAAAGGAAAACATTGGTCTGGCTTAACAACACGAAATCACTTAGGTGCTATTTATCAAAGCAAGCCTCAAGTGGCGTCAAAAATTACAGGTGTTCTTTTACAGAGTGCAGGTCTTAAGAACTTGGATACAGTTCTTAGCCAGTTCCCAGTAAAATACATCGATGATGAAGGAGACTTCACATGGAAATTAACTGGTGCGCATGAGCGTAACATCCCACTTATTAGAGCTGAGGTTGATGGCGTTGCTATCTCTGGAGGTGAAGTAGGTGTAGGAGCCGGTAGAACTGAGATTGACCTAATCTTCCCAGAGAAGTGGTTCACTGATGTTCACGTAATCGCTGGTAACAAGCCTGACTTGTATCAGTACAGAATTCTAGGAGAACCTGAGCAAATTGCTGCTTCTGAATTCAAATACAGAGTTGAAGTATGGGGTGGTTCAGATACACTTTTAGGTGTTCCTGGTGACGAACTTATTGGTGGAGAGAGATTCTCTATTGAAGGTGCGCCAGTAGAAAGAACTATGTCTATCAAGGGTGCTGACATTAACTTCAGTTCTCCATTCATTCTACAGAACACTGTTTCTCAACTTAGAGTTGAGCACACTATGCCTGGTAACATGATCAACTACAAGTCGAATAACGGAGACGTATTCTACGCGAAGATTGAAACTGTTGACAAAGCTGGTAAGAAGCACGTGTCAAATGTATGGCAACAAGAAGTTATGTGGAGATTCGAACAACACGTATCTAGGCTTAAAGCTTACACAACTATGTTTGGTAAGTCTAACAGAGCTGAAGACGGTGAGTTCTTAAACACTGGTAAATCAGGATTCAAGATTGAAGCTGGTTCTGGTATCCGTGAGCAAATGGATGTATCTAACGTTGTATTGTACAACTCTTTCAGCTTAGCTGTATTAGAAGATATGCTTCATAACTTATCAGAAGGTAAATTAGATTTCTCTGATCGTAAATTCGTTTTACGTACAGGTGAAAGAGGTGCTGCTCAATTCTCAAGAGCTGTCGACTTAGACGGTTCAGCTTGGGACAAGATCAACGCTCAGAACCCAGCAACTGTACAATCTGCTTCTAGCAAATTGCATAGTAACTCATTGAGTGCTGGTTACCAATTTACTGAGTACAAATTTGCTAACAGCATCCACGTGATGGTAGAGGTAGATCCAATGTACGATGATAAAGTTCGTAACAAAATCAAACACCCTAAAGGTGGTGTTGCTGAATCTTACAGATATGATATCCTTTATATGGGATCTCAGGAAGAACCTAATATCCAAAAGATCGCTGTTAGCGGTATGGAAGATATCAGAGACTACCAAGCTGGATTCAGAAACCCGTTCACTGGCCAAGTTGGTGGTGGAACAATGGGTAGAATGGAAGATAGTGCAACCCTTACAGGTTACTGTATGCTAGGTGCGATGGTTAAAGATCCATCTAGAACTGCATCACTAGTTCCAACAATCTTATACCAATACTAATTGGTAGATTAATTAACCGGCTCTTCATTGGGCCGGTTATATTTATTAACATAATTAAAACACTTCAAGATGGGAGAGACATCAGAAAAGTTTGACTTGCCAGGAGGTAAGGTCAAAATCAAATTTATCAAAAGAAAGCAAGGAATGGCAGCTAATGTGAAAGATAACCACATTATCTCCGGAGGTATGTTAGAAGGATCATACAGAAAATTTCCTGTACCTATGCTTAGAAATGGGGGACTAAAGAATATACTTACTAAAGGAGAGAAAGAATTCTTCGAATCAGAAGTATACGACGGTCAGAGTTTATCAATGTATAGTAAGTTCTGGGATGACTTTTATGTCACACTAGAAAAACTTGACACACAGTTAGACTTAGATGTACCAGAGGATTACATCAAATATAAATTATTGTTAGGATGGGACAAAGTTATCGCTCCATCACTTAAAGTCTTCAAGAATGCACCAACAGCTCAGTACCAATTTTACTTGGAAAGAGAAGGTGAGGAAGAAGCAATTGCATCTAAATCGTTGTCTAGCACTAAGTTGGCTTGGAAAAACTTCAACAAGATTGAGGATAATAAAGATGTACTAGCAGCAGTTATCTTCCTAATGACAGGAAAGATCGCTTCTCAGAATGCTAAGATGACTTACTTGAATACTCAGGTAGAGCAATTAGTAGACGGAAGAGCAGAGAAGTTTAACAACTTGATTGCTGATGCACAGTTCGAATCTCAAGTATTAGTAGCTAATGCTGAACGTGCAGGGATTATTAAGAAGGTTAAGGGAGCTTACGAAACTGAAGATGGATTAGCATTGACAGATATCGGACAGCCAGCAACAGTTAAAAACGTTGTAGCATTCCTAAACGATCCTAAGAACAACGAGGTTAAAGAATTAATCTTATCAAGATTAGATAATCTTAAATAAATAAATATATGACTACAGCGGAGTTTTCAAATGAATTTGATATATTATACGACAGTATAGCTTCAGCAAGTGCTCCGGGACTTGATGAATATGAAAAGTCAGTGTTCTTGACGAAAGCCCAGTTGGAATTAGTCAAAGAGTATAATGGACCAGCGAACAAATACAAACAGTCGTTCGAAGGTTCTGATAAGAGAAGAGCAGATCTTAGAGAGTTAGTAGTAGATTATTCAGTGGCACCAGTAGCAATGAGCAACGGTGTAGAGGATAACTCACAACAAGCTAACCTTCCAAGTGATGTATTCCTAATTAAATGGGAAACCGGGTTTTACACAAAGCCCGGCTGCCCAAAACAAACGGTAGCTATTGTACCTATAAAGTATGATGAGTACCATGAAAAGAAGCGAAATCCGTTTCGCAGACCAAATAAAAAAGATGGATTCAGATTAGACATCCAATCTATAAATGGTGTAAAGATAGTTGAATTGGTGACATTAGAACCACTCGACTCTTACCATATTAGATATGTCAAATATCCTACTCCTATCGTTTTAGCGGATCTTGGCGGTATTTCCCAACTTGAGGCTTTGACCATCGACGGTGAGTCAAAGCGAACAGAGTGTAGTCTCGATGTCGAGCTACATAGAGAAATTTTGGATCGAGCTGTAGAATTAGCAATGGTAGCCTATCGTAAGGATAACCTATCAGCGCAGGTACAGTTAGACCAACGAAACAATTAAATTTTAAATTATGAGTTTTTCACCAAGAAACGTAAGTCAACTTTTAGTAGCTGACACAACAAGTGTTGATTTAGCAGCATACAAAGCAGCAAAAGCTGCTGGTACAGTAGGAGCATTCTTACTACAAGCAAAGCCTTTAGCCGGATCAGGTTCAGGAGATCCTGTAAACATCGGTGCACAATTGATCGCAGTAACTGCCACAGGTGGTGATGCTGTATCAGAATTAGTAAAGACAGCTGATATTGATAGTATCACTGAAGGAGTATTAGAAGCAGGAGCACTTAAGATCGTAACAGCGACTTACCCAACTCCAGCTAGCTTCGCATTGAAAACATTCAATGTAACTATCACAGTTAACGATCATATTGGATCTCCATTGAATGAGAGATTCATCAATGCTTATGTAGCATGTGATGTTGACGGTAACTTCATTGACTCTTCAGGAGCATTGGTTGCTGGTTCAACTAACGCAATTGTTGCTGAGTTGGATGCACTATTAGCTTCTACATTGATCAAGAATAATGATCCTTTCACAGTTAGTTCTGCAACTAATGTATTAACTATCTCTCAATTATCTGCACAACAAGTTGTAGGTGTTAAAGATGGTATCGCTGATCCTTTCGTAGTAACAGGTGGTTACAAAGAAGATACTACTGTAGGTGGTACTTTCGTAAGTGTACCTGCTGCTATCGCAATCACTCAAGAAAGCAAGATCGACGATCTAGTTCAATTGAAGAACATCGAATGGTTCAACTCTGGATACTCTAAAGATCCTTACAGAGAGACTGGTTACCCAGCTTCATTCCCTGTAGCTAAGAACTTAGAGGCAGCTGGAATTGCAATTGGAGACGCTATCGTTGTAATCAACTTCCATAAGGATAGAGATGCTACAAACGTAGAACGTCAGCACAGACAACTTATTATAGTTGGAGCAGGTGCAACAGCATTTAAAGCTGCACTAGACGCTGTGACTGTATAAGTCATACCATTAGTGTAATTAACTTAAAAGGGTTGAGTTGTTTTGACTCAGCCCTTTTTTTATACCCACACATATGATTTCGAGATTAAAAAAATATTACATAAACAATCCTACTGCCACTGATCAGATTATTACTCTTACGGAACAAACTACGTGTGATGGGTTTGTATCAGTAGATGGTACGCAGATTGCTCCTGCATTAAGCACAACAGAAATAGAGTTCCCTAACGATGGAACTTTTACTGTTTATGTGGATGCAGTAGATGATGGAATAGCATATTACTATGCTGGCCTATTCGAGAGTCTTATACTCTTCATTTCAGCTGCGTTATGTGGCGATGTAGGCACTAACTGTATAACTTCACCTAATTGTATAGGCGAGGTTCCAAACTACCTTAATAATGCGATTAGCAAACTTCTTTTATATTATTCAGTTAATAATCCTAAGTATGATGATGCTATGCTTACTTCTTTACAGAAAATTCATTGCTCTGCTAAAGTCGTTGAGGATAGGCTCAGAAAAAGAGAACAATACTTAGGTTCATCTAATACAGATGAATTACTTCAAATAGAATTAGCCCACTTATACTTAGAGATGTATAAGGTGGACCTTACCGGGGAATTACCCGGAGACCAAGAAGATCTAAAGGATCTATACGACTATTACAATATTTCTTACTGCATACAGCGATTAGGAGTTAATGATTGTGAGCCACCTGCGCCATTGCCAGGAGTTGAGCATGAAAGATTCTTCTCAGTTGCACCATCTACATTTGGAACAGGTGTTCCTACAGATGTAACAGTATCATACAGATTCACAGCGAACGATGACGTATTCGTATCTATTATAGATACTAACGTACCTAATGTAGACATTAGCAAGTTCGATGGATTCACTTATAACGAAGTTATATCAGGTGAAACTGCAGGTAAGTCTTATTACATAACATACTCTTACCTTAGAGGTGGAGCAACACAACAGAACACAGTGACAGCAAAGACAACAACATATCCGCCACAATGGTATGGAGGTGAAA
>WLWF01002351.1_pt1 | contig 13860 bp, 8 predicted proteins | sample 6718331 | NCBI WGS metagenome assembly WLWF01 (sample SAMN12718692, study PRJNA515312) | sponge metagenome | isolation source: marine sponge | host: Mycale hentscheli | place: New Zealand: South Island, Marlborough, Capsize Point | collected 2003-05-01
AGAATTTAGTGCGATTTTTTGAATACTTACATCAGTTGGATACAGATGTGGTTTCATTTGATTTTAATGAATTTAAAGCGGATTTAAAACAGGGGTTGTATTTTGATTCCTCTATTCCGCAAGGGTATGGAGTGGGAAGTTCCGGGGCTTTAGTTGCTTCTATTTATGATAAATACGGGCAGGATAAGATAACCGTATTGGAAAACTTAACCAGAGATAAGCTGCTAAAGTTAAAAAAGATTTTTTCCTTAATGGAATCTTTTTTTCACGGTAATAGTTCGGGCTTAGACCCGTTAAACAGCTATTTGAGCTTACCCATTTTAATCAATTCCAAAACCCATATAGAACCGGCCGGAATTCCGTCACAAAAAGAAGGGAAAGGTGCGGTATTCTTACTGGATTCAAAACAAGTAGGAGAGACACAGCCCATGGTAAATATCTTTATGAATAAAATGAAGAATAAAGGTTTTAGGAAAATGTTACATGAAGATTTTGCCACATGTACCGACGCTTGTATAGAAGATTTCTTATACGGAAATGTAAGATCCCTATTCAGCAATGTCAAAAAATTATCAAAAATTGTATTCGCCAATTTTAAGCCTATGATTCCGACACCGATTCACAATATCTGGAAACAAGGCATAGATACGAATGATTATTATTTAAAACTATGCGGTTCCGGAGGAGGAGGTTATGTTTTAGGATTTACCCAAGATTATGAAAAGGCCAAACAAAAACTGCAGGACTACAAACTTGAATTGGTATATAGGTTCTAGTTAAACAGTTGTGATGGCGAATTCTTCTAAGATTTCTTTGCCTTATAAACTATTCAGCCTGCTTTCAGTAGTAAGGGGATACAATATCTTAGTATTGATGCTGGCACAATATCTGGCGGCAATTTTTATATTTTCTCCTGAAAAATCCGTACGAAATGTTGTACTGGATATACATCTTTTTTATATCGTTTTAGCTTCCGTATGTGTAGTAGCTGCAGGCTATATCATCAACAACTTTTACGATGTTAAAGTAGATCAAATAAACAGACCCATTAAATCCAAAATAGATAACTATATAAAACAGGAAACAAAATTATCGCTGTATTTCTTTTTAAATTTTGTAGGATTTTTAGCTGCATATTTAGTATCCTACAGAGCGGCTATCTTCTTTTCGGTATATATTTTTGGGATATGGTTGTATTCTCATAAACTCAAAAAATACCCTTTTACAGGATCTTTGACCGCAACTATTCTGACCATAACACCATTTTTTGCGGTTTTTGTGTACTTTAAAAATTTTTCTAACATTATTTTCATACATGCTGTTTTCTTGTTTTTGGTGATCATGGTAAGAGAATTTATCAAAGATTTGGAAAATATTAAAGGGGCCGTTATTGGAAATTATGATACTTTTCCTGTTGTTTACGGAGAGAAAAAAACAAAGCAATTATCGATATTGCTGTTAGCTTTTACATTCGTTCCGGTTGCCATTTTATTTACCTACCCGGCTATAAGTTATATGAAGTACTATTTTTATTTTGCTGCAGCAGTACTTATGTATGTTGGTTTTTACCTGTGGAAAGCTACTACACGGATTCATTATACCCGACTGCATATCATTTTAAAACTGCTACTGTTAATAGGAATTTTTAGCCTAATATTTATGGATACAAGTTTAATTTTAGAAAAGGTGATCGATCAGCTTGATTGATTTGAATGAAACTTGAGTACCTTTGCAAAAAAATAAAAATGAATTCAAATAAAAACTCGTCGAGAAGACGACAGATACATAAAAGAAACATCTTTCAGAGAGAGAAAAGACATTGGAAACCTGATGAATCTTTAGGAATTAGGTTAAACAAATATATTTCAAATTCCGGGATTTGCTCCCGAAGAGAGGCAGATACCTATATAGAACACGGAAGTGTTACCGTTAATGGAAAATTGATAACGGAAATGGGGTATAAAGTACAGCCAACAGATGTTGTTAAATTTGACGGGAGCATCATATCGCCGGAGCAAAAAAAATACATATTATTGAATAAGCCTAAGAACTATATTACCACGATGGAAGATGAAAGCGGTAGAAAAACAGTTATGGAACTAGTAGCCAATGCAACTCATGAGCGTATCTACCCGGTAGGCAGATTAGATAGGATGACTACAGGGTTATTGTTATTTACGAATGATGGAGAATTAGCCAAAAAATTGACTCACCCTAAACATAACGTTCGTAAACTCTACCATGTTTCTTTGGAAAGAAAATTAGATTTGAAAGATTTACATACCTTAAAAGGAGATGTAATCATTGAAGGGAGAAAAGTATTTATCGATGCCGTTTCTTATATAGAAGGGGAGCAAAAAACAGAGATAGGAATAGAAATCCATTCGGGGAGAAATAGAATTGTCCGTAAAATATTTGAGCATATAGGGTATAAGGTCATAAAATTAGACAGGGTTATTTTTGCAGGCTTAACCAAAAAAAATCTGCCCAGAGGAAGATGGAGGACACTTACCGATCAGGAAATAATCAATTTGCAAATGATGTGATACCGATTAAAGTTGAAAAGTTTACAAACTTTTTCATTTTTTAGGTCACTCCGTTGGTATGGGCCAGACGGACCAGTTGCATATTGGTTTTGGCATCAAAAAGGTCGCGGAGTTTACTCAACCGAGACCTTTGCCGAATTGATTTGACAAAAAAGTTCGACGCCCGAAGAAAATTTTCAACCGGAATAACCTGTTGGTTTTGAGGATTTAAAATTCAAGGTTTCATCTTTCCAAGCCCGGATTTAAGTGTTGATATCGATGTCTCATTTCTCCTCAAAATTTACCTTTAGCCATCTTTTATCATGTTAGTTATACAACAATTTGTTTTACCGTACCGAAGTACTTACAATTCTATTCATATTACCCGGTAGCACCTCACTACTAAGATGCACAATTCTTCAAAATTTGTATGTGTGAAAAACAGAAATAGCTATTTTTTACCACTGCATTTTTAAGGGATACTACTACCTGCAGTATAAATAAATTTTTTAACTCTTAATCCTTTGTTGATGAAATTTTTAACATTTCAAACAAAGAATATTCTAATTTTATATCCTTATTGATATTTGATGAATTGAAAGATTCTTTAATGATTTTTTTTATATTGAACTCGTTTAGACCTTTTGGGTTTAAGCGAAAATTAGAAGTTTTTAGCTCTGTTGAAGGCTTTTTTGAGTTGCATAGCAGTACTACGGAAGGAAAAAAGACAAGAACAGAGCAGAAAACACCCATTTTTTAGCAAATCCAAAAGGTCTAAACGAGTTCATTATTAAACCCAAATGGGTAAAATTTTAAAAGATTTATAGGGTAATTTTAATTTTCTTCTTTAGCTCATTTCCCAGATGATCAACAACTGTTATTACATAGCTCCCTTCTTTAGGTTGAATCCCCAATTCGTGAAACTTTGTAGTCTTCCCCTGATAATGACCATCTATATACCAGAATAAAACAGCATTTTCATCAGAATGAGTAACTTTTAAAACAACATCATTCCTCTGGCCATTAAAATCTTTAGGCAGGTATATTTTGTTTTGATTTTTCGGATATATAAATGCCATTAGCTTTTCATTTACACGCAAACAAGAGTTTTTAAAGTCCGGGAGTTGTTGATAAAAAGGGTTTTTCTTTTTATAATAATATTCCATTACCGGAGGTAAAATAAACCAGGATTTTTGCACAATATCCGTAGCCTTTTCACACGAAGTATTTACCAGGTACTCTCCGGTTTTATTCAGGTGAACTATTTTGTGATATGGACATGGTTTGGAATGTAAACCTGTAATAGAGACATCTGCCGATATTTTCTCTTCACAAAGTTCGGTAGCTCTATATCCGCTTTTGCTGCATACTTCTTCCGTGACCATTTCATTTAGAGGCATATCAAACCATCGGCTTTTTGGAAGTTTATCAAATACTTCAAATAATATGGGAGCTGCTGTTTGAATACCGATCAGTCCGGGTCTTCCTTCCCCGTCTGCATTGCCTACCCAAACACCCACTACATAATCTTTGGAAGTTCCAATAGCCCAGGCATCTCTGTAACCAAAACTTGTTCCTGTTTTCCACGCAATCTCTTTTGAAGAATCAAAATATTCCCAATTCTGATTTGCTCCCGGCCTGTATACCTCTTTCAAGCTCTCAAAAGTAAGGTATATAGATGCTGCATTTATCAAATTTTTTTCCTGCTTTATTTTACCAGGATTCATTTTTTCATCAAAAATATAAGTGGGTTCGCAAAATTCATTGGAGTAGTATCCCAATGTTTCATTATAATGGTTAATAGTAGAGGAAAAAGCAGCGTAGTTTTTACACAAATCCCACAGATTGCTCTCCGCGCCTCCCAGAATTAAAGTAAGGCCATAATGGTCAGGAGGTTGGTTAATATCATGAAAATTTAATTCTTGTAGGTAATGGTGAAATTTATGTAATCCGAATTCTTGTAGCATTTTTACTGCCGGAACATTTAATGAACGGGCAAGTGCTTTTTTTGCGGAAACGGCTCCGGCAAAATCCCGATTAAAATTTTCAGGCTGGTAAGTACCTATTTGTGTAGGTGTATCCGGAATTAAAGTTTCAGGTAAAATAATTCCGTCATCTAACATAGCTCCATATAAAAAGGGCTTTAAAATACTTCCCGTGCTCCTGGGCTTATCAATAATATCCACATCTTTTTGATGTTCTGAAGTTGTGGGCGTATTCCCTATATATGTGAAAACCTGGCGTGTTTTTACATCTAATATCAAAATTGCAGCGTTGTATATTTCATTTTGAGATAATTTTTCATAATGAGCTTTTACTATTTGATTGACTTGCTTCTGTAAGTAATAATCAATAGTGGTTTTTACTACCTTCCCCTCTTTCTTTTTACTGATTTTTTGTAAAAGGTGTGGGGCTATTTGAGGAATAGCATAGGGCTTTGACGGCAGCTTTTCTTGTATGGATAATTGATAGGTCAGAGAATCTATAATGGAGTTCCGCAATAGTTTTTTCAATAGTTGATTTCTCTTCTTTAATAGCTTTTCTTGATTTTTCCCCGGATACATCAAACTCGGTGCATTGGGTAAAATTGCCAATGTTGCAGATTCTGCCCATGACAAATCCCCGGCACTTCTGTTAAAGTAACGCCAGGATGCTGCATCTAACCCAACAATGTTACCTCCAAAAGGAGCATTGTTTGCCCATAAGGATATGATCTTTTCTTTGGACGCTCTAAATTCTAACCGGGTAGCTAAAATAATTTCTTTGAGTTTTTCCATATAGGTTCTGTCAAATTCTTTCCTCGACAATCTGATCACCTGCTGGGTTATGGTACTTCCGCCTCTTTTTATTTCTCTTTGCTTTGCATTTTCTATCAATGCCTTAATGATTGATATGGGATTGAATCCCGGATGCCAATAAAAATATTCATCTTCAAAATGAATTAAACAGTGCCGGAACTTTTTTGGTACTTGTGCGTTTTCCGGAAATCTCCATTGGCCGTCTTTAGCAATTTTTGCACCAAGCAATTTATCTTCTCTACTAAGTATGACCGTAGATGTTGATTCTCGAAATAATTTTTCCGGCAGGCAAAAGGCATACCAAATCATGCCTGCTCCCAAAATAGCTAATTTGATAAAGTGCTTTTTTATGTATCTCTTATTAATCCTCAATTAGTAGTCTTATTGAGCTTTGTCAAACGGAATCCGCTTCCCTGTCAATACTTGTATTCATAGGTATTATGATTCGCACGCTACAACACAGGAATGTTATAATTTTACTTTATAACCGTAACCCATTTTCCTTTACTCCTTGTCAAATAATCATGATCATACATGGCCTCTACTTGTAGTCCGGGTACATAATAAGTACCCAAATAGGATGCATTTAACAAAACGGAAAATGTCTTACTACTGTTTTTTGTTCCTTTTCTCGACAGGTCAAAATAGAAATTCACCCGATCGTCTCTTATATCCGTATACCTGGCCTTACTGTCTGTACCGCCATTATAAGCGGCAAACCTGGTATTAATGATTTCCCAGCCCGAAGGAAAAAATTGTGAAAGAGCGATATCACTCACCTTTTCATTGTTCAAGTTTGTTACCGTAACGGTTGCTTTAAATTCGCGACCTTGTTTCAGTTTACTGATAGTAACGGGTGTTCCGTCGGGCAGGGAATATTGAACATCCGATGATAGTCCCCTGCTTACTGCCAAATCACCTCCCAACGGAAGCTTCCCTTTGGTTATTATACTTACATAAATGGTATTACTTCCCATATTTTTTAGTTTCAACTGATAATCCCCGGTATGGATATTCAGACTTCTTTCAATGATACTTTTTGAGGTTTCGAGTGTTGTTTTTTCTCCTTCAAAATGATATCGAGCTTTGATAGATTTTCCACCGTTTTTAATCATCATTTTCCCCATGACCAGCAAGCTATAAGCCGTTGTTTGTGTACTCATCCATTGATTACCTGACAAATCTTTGGCAATTGATTTCGCTAATTCAAAAGTTTTGGGGTCATCCAATAAAAGCATTGTTTCCAATGCCATGGCTTTATTTCTGGTTACAGAGCCGTAGGTATATTGCGTATCTCTGTCATTAAATTCTATACCGGCTGTATTTGTCAGTTCTTCACTTGCCCGGCCCTGACCGATCAGTGCATAGGCTGCTGCCAGCCTCCATTTGGCTTCATTGGAAAGATCTTTATACTCTCTTAATCTGTTCATCGCTCCCAAATCAGGATTTCCGGACAGTGCTAAAGTGTACAAACGATATGCCTGGTTCATATCTCCCGAATAGCCATCGGGAGCAACTCTCCACTTCCTGGCTGCCTCTTTTTGATAGCGTATCCAATTCTTCTTGAATGAAAAGGGTAGTACATATCCTCTTCTTTCTGCTTCCAGCATAAAATGACCCGCATAAGTAGTTCCCCAATCGTTAGAAGAGATTTCACCCGGCCAATAACTCATGCCTCCATTGGGTCTCTGGAACTCACCTAATCTTTTAATTCCTTCTTTAATATGATTTTCTATATGATTTCTTTTTACCGTAGATAAATCAAACAAATCTGTCATATATAACTGGGGAAAAACACCGGATGTTGTTTGCTCCAAACAACCATGAGGATACTGAATCAAATATTCCAACCGTTTTTCAAAATCAATAGGCGGAATGGATGAAAATTGTAATCTTCCGGAATTACTTCCTGTTGTTCCGAAAGTTGAGAAATCTAACGTTACTTCCTGATGAGCTTGTATTACTTTATTGAGTACTCTTGATGTAACAGGATTAGGGTTTATCACATCGACTTCCACATGGTACTTAGCTGTATTCGCTCCTGACTTTGCTTTAACCAGGATCGTTTGAACTCCTTTTGCTTTGCTTATATCCAAATTAAAGTAAGCCATTTGTTCTCCTGTTTTGCTAAATGCTACAGATGCTTCTTTTTTACCTGTAACTTTAATTCCGCCTGATGTTTGTATGCTTACGGATACATTTTTAATATGATCTTCATTCGCAAAAACGGTAACCGGTAATGTAACTTTCTCTCCCGGGCTTAGCTTTCTGGGTAAAGAGGCTAAAGCCATTAAAGGTTTTTTTACTTTTACGGTTTTATCTGTATTGCCGTATGCTTCGTCATCAGTATTTCCGGCAACGATCATAGCTCTTACGGAACCTATATAATTTGAGAGTTGCAATGTATGTTTATTTTCACCTCCGGGTTTTAAAACAAAAGGCCCTAAGTGTTTTACTACAGGTTTAAAACGGTTGGCTTTTCTATTCTTTGATACCTCTGAAGTACCGTCCCCGCCAATGGCAAATACCTGGTCGATACTTCCGGAATAGGCCCCGAGAACATCATCGTATATATCCCAGGTTCTTACTCCCAGTGCTTCTCTTTTATAGAAGCTTTCATATGGATTTGGTGTTTTAAAGCGCGTAAGATCCAGTAAGCCTTCCTCAACAATCGCCAGTGTATAGGTCATTGGCTTTTGGTTTTTTTCAGAAATGGTTACTGTAAACTCCTTTTCCGGTTCTATAGTATCGGGCATGGAAATTTCAGGCATCAATTTTTTACTGATGTCTTCAACCTTAATGGGAATAGTACCGTACAGCCGAATAGGCAGATCATTTTCTACCCTTGAATGCGGTTGTAACAGCGATATATTGACAAAAAAGTTGGGAATCATATTAGCAGTAATCGGAATTTCAACTACGGTTTTTCCTTTTTTTGTATCTGCCCACAAATGTTTTATTACTTCGTTTCCATTTTCCAAACTTATCAAAGCTTTGCCTATATGTGCGGAAGGCAAGGTGATTTTAGCCGTTTCTCCTACCTGATAGCTTTTCTTATCCGAAGTAAAAACAAGCATTTTAGCTGCTTCTTTAGTATCCGAAGGAGTGTTCTCCCACCAATTATCGTAGAAATACATGACCCTGCCTGTCGCATGTCCGCTTACCGGATCAATTACACGGATGAGGTATCTCCCCCGATCACTTTTCGGAATAGAAATAGTAATATGTGCTTTCCCCTGATGGTCAGTATCAATTTGTAAACTTTTATATGCTTTGTGATAAGCGTCGGAATGATAGCTTGATAAATTATCTCTTCCTGAGTTCCACCACCAGCGCCACTCTAGTTTATACAGTTTGATTTTTACATTCTTTCTCGCAATCGGTTTCCCTTGATCAGACAGTGAAATCACATCGAAACGGTAATTTGTTTTGGTATTATAAGATCCATAAGTGTCTTCTTTGGGTGACTGAAGGCCGACAAATGAAGAATACGGGGCGAATTTTTTTGAAAATGCATCGATCGAAAAGTCTCCTCCGGTCTCAAAAGCTTTCGCCAGAAAATGGATACGTAACATTCCGGGTGCATTTTTTCCTACCGATAGTTTATTTTTGATCTTGGCAAGTCCGGCATCATTTACTTTTCCATCAAAGAGGGTTACTTCTTCGGTTCTGTATTCGCGTGTAGGATCGTGAAATACATATTTTTTGTAACCGTCAAAAACTGTAGAAGTGTGAACAATTTTAGCTTTTATTTGTGCTCTTATATTTCCGGCCGGTGCTCCGTGTAACCAATTTAACTGCAGGTTTCCATTTATTGGCTTATCGTGAGAAAATATCTCTTTGTCAAAATCCAAATGAATTTTTAACCTGTTTGGTTTTACGGCCTCCACATGTAAGTTTTTGGTAAATTGGGCACCTCCGACAGATACTTTCGCCCGATACATTCCCGTAATGCTCTCGACAGATGTCGCAAATGGAAATGCATAAAACCGATTTACATGTTTTGTAATTACTTTTTTATAAACCAACTTTCCATTAGGGTTTATTACTTCTATTTTAACAGGATGTTCTTTTGGGAGCTTATTATTGCTGTCATCCAAAACAAAATTTAAATGAATAGAATCGCCGGGCCTCCAAACTCCTCGTTCGGCATATATATACCCTTTCATCCCTTTTTGTGTTTTAGCTCCCGAAACATCAAATTTGCTCAGAGATAAGGAATTTCCGTCATTAAGTTTGATATATGTAGTATTTCCGGATTTAGTAACCACTGCAAAATAAGCTTCTTTGTCCGAGTCATATCTGGCAATACCTCCTTCATTGGTGGTTAATTGATGAAATTTCTGTTGCTGATAATTATACAAAGAAATTTTGGCCCCACTGACAGGTTGGGCTGTCAGGATATCTGCCACTGCAAAAAAGTAATTATTTGTATGCCCTCTTTTGACAATGACTCCTAAATTGGAAGCAATCAGGTTTTGAGAAATATATGCGTTGTTGTAATAGGCTTTATGGCAAGGGTTATCTCTTTGTTGCCAGTTGTAATAGTAGTTTCTGTATCTGTATAATTTGTTATTCCAGTATTGTTCTTCTTTTTCTTCTTCTCCGTGATACACCTCCGTTAATTCTTCTATTGGTTTCATTTCCGCTCCTTCCTCACATCCATACAAAGAGTATTCTTTTCTGAAGCTCAATTCAACCCTGTATATTGAACCTGCATCTGCTTTAAATAATTTAGACAGATCAATACTATAAGCCTTCCAGTTTTTGGTATGCTCTGATGTATTTTTTATTAATTGAATTGTTTTTTTAGCTACTCTTCTCCCGACTCTTCTAACCTCATTCTTACTATTCAGGTTATTATTCTGGAGAAACTGCAATACATTATCTTGATAAATTTTGATGATGCGAACATCCACCGCTCTGAGGTTTACAGCTTCAAAATTAAATTTCAGATTATCGGAATCAGGTAAAAAATTCCCTGAATTAACTAACTTTACAGCCGGTTTTAATTCCTCAAAAACTAATGAAGTACTAAATTGTTCCTTCAACTTATAACCTCCTGTATTTTCTATTCCCCGAAATACCTCTATAACCGTGTTCCCTGTAACCTGTTCTCCAAAATATACTTTCAACAGGTTTCCATTTACTTCAAATTTTGGATTGCTTATGTTTTTTACAGTTACCAAGCCATTAAAATTTTGGTCTTTTTTTAACGGATCGGAAAAATTGACGGTAATGTATTGCTGGCCTTCCCTAAAGACATTTACACGGGTTACCCGGAAGTTATTTTTTCCGGGAACGACAATAGTATCTTCCCCCGAAACATCTGATTTAATGCCTTTCCCATTCCACGCAATCAATAGGGCATCATCATTTTCAAAGCGTTGTATACTGTCTAACTTGAAATTAAAAAAACGGCCTTCAGGATCAGAATTATCCCATACTATGTTAATATTCTTTTTTCTTTGAGAAGCCTTTACCAGTTTTTTAGCAGCTTCCAATTTTATAATATCGGCAGACTCCAAAGTACCTTCTACAAATTGCCAGTCTTTACTGTAAGACTGTAAGTTATTGACGGAAATAGCAATACCCGGCTTTATCGTTTTACATTGAAAAGTGTAAGTCTTCTTGTCTTTAGGCACTTCTTCAAATACCTTATCCATTTGTATGGTAACAGTATATTCCGTATCAGGTTTTAAAGGAGAACTTGGTAAAAACCGGAGAACATTGCTGTTCTTCAATACCAAATTGCCCGCTACCTCAGGATAAACTGAAAGAATATCTTGAGGAATATGGTCTTCTCCCTTCCATCTTTCAATTGATTTTGTAAAGTACAACTCCAAAGCATCAGAAGTAGAAATAATACCTGTTGTCGTGTAGTTTATGTAATTTCGGTATTTGTATATGTTATCCGGGTTTTTCTTGTTTTTACATGAAAAAACAAAAACGATAAGTAGTGCTGAAATAGCGATTTTTGGCATTGACATAGCTCAAAATTTTTAGTTCCTTGATTAGAAAAATTCTTATTTACGGTTGTAAGTTACTAATTTTTATTGAGAACTCATCTTGAATGTTTTGATATAGTTGTTTCTGATTTTCTTTTACTGCTAACACGTAATCTGCTTTTTTATCGATGATTATCTTTGCTATCTTCTCTTGCCAACCCATTGCCTCTATGGTTACTACTGTATTTTCTAAACAGCGTGCCTTTAGCAATTCTGGAATTGCAGTAATTTCATTTGACTTTTCACTGGTTTTTACTTGACTTGGAACTAAATTTTGTTCACTAGCCCATGCGCTGACAATATGCTAGGGTGATTTCTTACCATAACTTTTTGCTCCTCTGAGGGTTTTATCATCTACTGCAACGACCTCTTTGTCATTCAACTTAGCAAGTTCTTTAACCCAATCTATAAAACAATATTCAAATTGCTTCGGATTGATAGCAGAAAATACTCTGTTGAAAGTGTCGTGAGAGGGGATACCCTTATCTGGTTTGAGAAAGGTTTTGAGAAAATCTTCTTTTTCCAGACCATACTGTTCCATTTCATTCCACGAATCCCCTCCACAAATCACAGAAATAATACCAATAAGGAGGATGTCATTTAAATGGTGTCTTTCCTCAAATCACGACTAGGATCGTCTACTTGACTGAAAATAGTTAATAGTTTATTGTTGTTTTACATTGATGTTAAAATATTGATTACTAGTATAATATACAAATAATCAATCACATAAACAACAATTATTTGATTGAATGTCAAATATTTAAACCGCTCTTTAACATATAGAACCCTATAGAAAAATAAGAATAAAATCTAACTTTCAGAAACTTTTTACGGTGCGTTTGCTCTGATTTTTCAATTCAAAAATTTGGAGATAAAAAATAATTTACATACTTTTGTTTTTGTAATCTGAAGTAAAAAGAGTTGTGGCTTAAAAAAATTGATAGCAATTGTATTTAGTAACCCCGCCTCTAAGTAGATCTTTTTTCATTGTACCGTTTTAACACTGCCTTTTTTTTAGTATCAAACAAAAGGCATAACATATCATTTTAAAATAGTAATTTTATTTTCGGTTTTTACTTTTTATATTGTATTGTGTTATTACAGAGTAATAAAAAGTGAAATTTAGGAAGAAAGGAACATTTTGTAGTCAGTTATAAAAATGTTAAACGAATATCAATGTAAACAGAAGCAAAAAAAATGGTAAATAAATGGATTTTAGTATTTTTAATTTACTAATTATTACCGGTGTAATTAACGGGCTGATCTTTGGAACGGTTGTTTTACTAAACCCAAAATATCAATCGAAACCCAATAGAAATATAACTCAGGTAGCCATATATCTTTCTTTAAATAATTTGTATTATTGGCTAGTTGATACAGGTTATAGTGTCAACATATCTTTTTACGAATATTTGTACGTTCCCTGGAATTTACTAATACTGCCATTTTATATCTATTTTGTTGTTTCCTATTTGAGAATTGAACTCAAAAAAGGAAAATTATTTTTGATTCCTTTTTACGTATTTTTTCTTTTTCATGTCATCATATTAATTAATGATTTAGTACTTGGCGGTTTTTTAAATAAAGAAATCATCCACCTGTGCTACTACATAGAGGAGTATGTTTCAATTTTATATACGGTTTTTCTTATTTATAAAACATTTGAATTAATAAGAAAATATGAAAAAAATGCTGTAAACTCTCTTCATAGTGATGTGGTTATTAGTACAAGATGGTTGAAACAGCTTCTAATAATAGGTGTTATTGTTTGTTCAATATGGGTTTTTTTAACAATGTATAGCCAATATGGAAACCTCAGGCAATTTGATGTTATTGGAAAATATTTTTTATGGCTTTCCATCTCTATTTTAATTTATTGGTTAGGCTATTCTGTTGTTTACCATAACCTTGTCTTTAGACAAAGAACCGATTTAAGAAATACAATTGCGATTAAAGAAAAGAAAACTCCAAAAACCGCATCAAGCCTCAAAATAAATGAAGTTAAAGATTTGATAACAAAGGAACTGCTTTTTTTAAATCCTAATTTCAGCTTAAGTCTTTTATCGGAAAAATCAAACCTAAGTGAAGGATATCTCTCACAATTGTTTAGCGATCATAGTGAAGTTAATTTTTCAAGTTATGTAAACAAACTCAGAATCAGTAAGGCTAAGGAATTTTTAACAAATCCTAAATTTAAGAATTATACGATTGTGTCTATTGGTTTGGAGTCAGGGTTTAACTCTAAATCTGTTTTTTATGACGCCTTTAAAAAATACACGGGAATGACACCTTCCGAATACAGAAAAATGTCCTGATATCTTAGAAACTAAGATAGTAGGATATGGTAATCGTTTTATATTATTTTATTTGTGGCATTACCAACTTTTATTTTATGAACAAATTAAAATTTCAAGCAAAAATTTTTTATTCACAATATAAAAAAACAATTAAATTTCAGGCTCAATATAATGTTAAATAAAAAAAAACAAAGAACACTTAAACTTGGGTTAACTATATTAATTTTTA
>WLWF01002353.1_pt1 | contig 13846 bp, 13 predicted proteins | sample 6718331 | NCBI WGS metagenome assembly WLWF01 (sample SAMN12718692, study PRJNA515312) | sponge metagenome | isolation source: marine sponge | host: Mycale hentscheli | place: New Zealand: South Island, Marlborough, Capsize Point | collected 2003-05-01
AATACTATTAAAAATATTTTTAATTTCCAAAGTGTTAAGTTCAACTGTAATTTTTTTATCTTCTTCTTTAGAAATCATATTAATAATTCCTTCATTTAAATTAAGTTTATCCTTCGCAGTATATTTAAAATAACCACCCGCTGGGAAATTAAGAACAGGTGTGGGTTCTATCCCTGCTTTCCTGTCCTTCGCTGATTGCTTCTCCCACATTAAATTGCCTCCCTCATCTACCCTCTGGGTTGTATTATCAACCCACTCTCTGTTATATAAATCTGGTATCGGTAAAGTATCCTGATGTGGCATTCTATATCTTTGCGTTAGATATTTAAAATAATAATAATTTTATTAAGTAAATGATTGACCAATCTCATTCCAAAAAAGATTTATGTGATATTATATTAATATTTAAATTACCAATTCACAATCTAAAAAATAAAGTTAAGAAACAAGTTGCTGAAGAGGTATTGATTACCCTTAAATCTATTGATTCAATAACACCCAATTATGATTATTATCAGGTAAATAATGTGCCAGAACTAATAGATTATCTACAATCACCCAAAAAGGAAAATAATATATCACTTAAGGAACGAGAGATTGCTATTTTAAAGGCAAAAAGTCTTATTCATTATAGTAAAGGATGTGGTGGAACCTTTCCAGCAAGTGATTACAATGATTTAAGTGAGGTAGTTAGTGATGCTGAATATATCAAGAAGTATGCGGATATACCAACCTGCCGAATGGCAATTAAGATATTAAATGATAATAACAATTTAGGGTATTCAATTACCCCTGAATTGTCATACAGAGTAAAGAAACAATTAGAAAAGAAACAGAATGTGAAAGCAAACTCCCAAGCAAGATTTAGTATGCGTAGGGGGTCATTCACAATTACCTTTGATTAGGGTGGTGGGGGGTGAGGGTTTATGACAAAAAATATAGTGTATCTTAAAAATTAAAATATAAAATACATTTTATTTTTGTGCTACATCTCCTCAACCCCTACACCCGATTTATTATACCTTACCTGGGTCTTTATTTCCCGGAGGGATAAACCTGTGGTTATTTACCCTTCTTCAATTTCTGTTTATTATACCACTCCTTCTGTAATTTCTTCATCTTCTCTTTCTTTTCCTCAGGTGTGCTCCAAGGCACATTTTGATTACATACTTTTAACCCTTGTTCAATATAAACATCATAATATTCCCTCTCTCTCTTCCGTAATTCTTCACCCACTAAACCATATTCCATCTCTACAATACTGGCATCGTAATTCCCAGTGGTAAATAAATTACCATAAGACTGATTACCCCACTCCCATTCCTTCCTATGTCTATACTTTCTTTTACATAGATATTGTTGTTCTGTGCTTCCAACATATACCTCCTCTGGAAAGTCCTTGTTCGTAATCACATAGATTTTACCCCACCGAGTTTTGTCGCAATTTGGCATAGTATTACTAATCAGTATTTCTTTATATAGTTTTAACAGATATATTATAGAAAAAGTAGAGAAAAAGTCATATAAAGGATTAATGTATAGTATTACTATATACTAAATGGACTTAATTAAAAAGAACATTATTTCATTCGGTGAAAAGCGTGGGAGACCCTATGCCGATTCATCAATATCCACTTACCTGAGAAATATTGGAAAGATTTACCAGAAGATACACCCAGATAAAGAAATGAGTGATATGAATTGGGCAAATGATATTGGAGCAGTTGATAAGGCAATTGCTGACTTCAAACCAACTACCCAAAGGAACTATTACAATTCTATCATTATTGGAATGATGGCACTTGATAACAATGATAGTATATCACAAAGTGATATCAATCGGTCAAAGACCGAGAGTATTAGAAAGGTATATGAAGGCAAAAGAGATATTCTCAATGCTGAATATGAGAAGACCAAAGGGCAACCAACTGCCAGTCAGGCAAAAGTGATGGAGAATGTCAATCAGCAGACCATCCTTGATATGCTTGAGACTACAAAGGATAAGGTAAAAGAGAATAGGATGGACCATATTGCCTGGATGATGTTTAAGATACATACTGACCTACCATTCAGGAATGAACTATCAAGGATTAGGATTTTAAGAGAGGCACAATATGAGAAGGAAGCAGATAAGACAGAGAATTACCTACTGGTTGGACCCAAAAGTAAAATGAGGTTCATTATGAACCAAGGAAAGACATCGGCAAAATATGGTCCCAGAAATATTAATATCACTGAAGACCTTAGAAGTAATATACTGGATTACCTCAAATATATTGACCTATTCAAGCGGAAGTATGTTGAACCAACATACCTATTCTCTTGGGCAACTGGCAAACCATTGTCCAGAAATGATGTATCACATCTACTCTCTAACTTCTCTAATAAGAATATTGGACATAGTGTATCAACTACACTAATGGCAAAGTTATTTAATAATATACCTGAAAATGTCAATGAAGCAACAGAAGATGAAATAAAGGCAGTTCAGGAGAAGGCACTTGCCAGAGGTCATAGTGTGAAAGTGAAAGCATCCATCTATAACCCACAGAAAATTATTTAAAAGATTAATACATAGATAATAATATATTAATATGAGTAAAATGAACAAGAACTTAAAAGTCGGGGACAATGTTAAGATTACTGGTGGAAAGTATAAGAAGTTTGAAAGTGGGGTATTGACTTGCCTTAAACCTACCTATTGTGATGTTGATTTCGGTGGTAATGGATTACATAAGGTTAAGGTTGATTATATCTTCCCAATTGAGGAAGGGGTAATTGATATGCCAGATATTGACCAACTGGTAGATGTTGGACAGAACCCGGATGATTTCATTGCTGATAATCCAGACCTGATGAAGCAAGAGCAGGCACCTATTAAGGTTGAAGACCTTGACCCAGATGAGGAAGAGTTTGCGAATGCTATGGAAGACCTTGAAGTTAAGGTAAATGAACTAACAAGTGAGAATAAATATATTAATAGTGAATGTGCTGTCTTTGAGGCAGAGCGGGACCAGGCAGATAAGAAGGTAATGGAACAAGATGAACTCATCAAGAAACTCCAGAGTCGCAATCAATACCTGGAAGAGATTTGCCGTAAGTTGCTACTTTAATTACCACAAGTAATGATATGCCCAGTAATTCGCTGTATTCTTATCTTTGACTGCTAAACTACCATCCTTTTTTGTTATTTTTGATGCTCTGGCACGATAACTCTTCCGTTTTTCGGCAGATGCTGTGCCAGAACGCCAATCTTGTGCTCCTTTCTGCCCAAAGTGTATTAATCTCTTACCACCTGAGGCACTTTTAACATACACTGAGTATTTCTTACCTTTTGCCTTAGAGGGAAAAGGTTTGTATAATGCTTTACCATCACTTTTTGCTTGTGCCATACTCTTTATTACTCTTAACAGATTTTTTTTTACCTTTATGTTTTTCCCATAAATCTTTATCTGCTGTAGATTGAGTTTTACCACCCATAACGAATGAGTAGATGCGTGCCTGACCCCATTGCTCTGCTGACATCTTACCTGCTAATGATTTACCACCTGGTTTATTACCAGTTTTGGCATTTCTAACTGAAGCAGGATTGGACTTCCTTGCCCCCTTGCCTCTATCCATTACCTTATTTAAGATACTTGTAGATACACCCGTTAATCTACTTATTTCGGCAATTGAATGTCCTTCATCTGGTTTAAATCCATACTTCTTATTGAACTTCTGCTTATTCGTTGGCATATTATTAACAATATTTAGAAAATAAAAATAATATCATAATATTAATATAAATGAGTTCCAGTGAAGATGTTATTAATATTGAACCAATGTCAATTGACCAATTTGCCGGAAGTGTGGTATTAATACTTGGTGCCGTTGGGTCATTATTGCTGGTAATATGGCAGTCTAAATGTGCCTGTAAGTGTAGAATTGGATGGAGCGACAAGTGTTATATCTTTGACTGTTCCAGAGAACCACCATCACCAGAGGAAGTCAAGGAACTGGCAAATGAACGCCAGGCAATGGGTCCTGCCGGCGAGGCAAATCTTGAGCGTGATAAGGTAAAGAAAATACCAACGGAGGATAGGTTAGTGCCAGAAGAAATCCGCAGAGGAACATTCCCGGAACAACAAGTGTCAATAGAGGTAGATGAAGTGCCAGTGGAAGAGGAGCAGATTGTGCCAGGGGTGGAGGGTGGAGCAAAATCATAACAAAATTATAATGTAATTTTATTTTTATTTTTTAAATATACACTTTATTTTTGTCATACATTTCCTCTACCCCCCAACCCGGGTAGATGAAGTGCCAGTCAGGGTAGTTCTCGTTTTCTCGTTGTCGCTAAACCCCTCCCATTTTTCAGTCTTTACATAGTATTCAGGCATCTACTCACTGGAATCAGGGGTAGATTAGGTAGATACACATAAAAAAAAAAGAGAAAAAAAAGCATATAAAAGAATAGCACACATAGATATATATAGAACTATGAACATCGGGGCATTCGTAGAAATTGTAGAGCAGGAGTATGGACCCATTTACAGGCGTATCAAGGTGCTGGATAACAAGAAACCAGACGGCACAATCAAGAAGGAACCGAAATGGGAGAGGAACCAGATGACCAAGGAGGAGATTGACTTGTGTCGTGGGTATGAAGTCAAGCACCAAGACCACAACAAGGTCTTTACAGATTACAGCATCTACCTGAAGCACTGCCCGGACCTGTGGTGTGTGGATGTTGATACCAAGGATTGGGGCAATGCTGAACTTGTCCAGCACCTCGTTGATGTGGGGTGTTATTCCACCGAGACCAACAAGGGATTTCACTTCTACATCAAGTGCCCTGATGTCCCACAATTCACCAATGAGATTGAGGTGTTTAAGGACTTCAAGGGAGACTTCCTTGGCAGAAATGTTGGATGTAATGTCTGGGAGAAGAAGACCCGGACGATTGAGGGCAACCACTTCACTGAGTTCTCTTGGGATGAGTTGTCCCAGTATATTGACACTGAAGTGTTGAACCAACCCTCTCCAGAGGATAAGAAGAAAGAGAAGAGAGAGAAGAAAGCAAAGCAGTTGAAGAAGAAGAAAGAGGCAGAAGAAGACCCAGACCCATATGGTCTTGAAGATTTCACGGATGATATGATACGCAACTTCCTTGACCGCATCAATAACAGCGAAGGCAAGTCCCGCCACTATGATGACTGGTTGAAGGTTGGTATCTGTCTGTTTAACTGCTATAAGGGGAAGAGCAAGGGTAGGAACTTGTGGAATGAGTGGTCCAGCAAGTCCCCCAAGCACGATGAAGATGAACTGGATGAGAAGTATGACACATTCAAGCAAGAACATCCAGACCCCGCCGGATGGAAGACATTGCGTCATATGGCGGACATTGATAACCCACGAAATCCGTATCAGGCACTATACGAACAACGGGGTGAAGATGGTATGGTTATTGAGATGAATAAGAACCTCTGCTTCAACCAACAGACAAGTGAATATATCCGCCAGTTTGAGAACATCGGCAGGCACGATGAACACAAGTGGGGGACATTCAAGAAGAACCAAGCACAATCTTCATATGACAAATACAAGTTCTTCATTACCCTTGAAACAGGCAAGAAAATCAAGGTCAATCCGTTTGATATATGGAATGAGAACCTCAACCGCAGGGATGTCAAGAGGATTGTGTTTGACCCACGCCCACAGGCAGAGCAAGACCCAGATGTATTCAACATATGGCAGGGTTATGTGATTTCGGCAGAAGATGCCTCTATCTTTGATGAGGAAGACTGCCAACCACTGCTTGACCACATCTTCAACATCTGGTGTAGGTGTAGGCAGGACCATTATGACTATGTGATTAACTGGTTCGCTCACATCCTCCAGAAACCCTGGCAGAAGATTTCTGTCCTACTGGCACTTCAATCGGCAGAAGGTGCTGGCAAGGGTGTTGTATTAGAGATGATTGGGTTGATTATGGGCAGTGCCCACTTCAAGGCAGTTGCGAATGTCAATGGACTGATTGGAGACTTCAATGGAGAACTGGAAGGCAAGTGTCTTATTGACCTTGATGAGGCAGTCTGGGGTGGAGATGTCAAGACTTCCAGTAAGATGAAGAACCTTATTACCGAATCAAGGCAACAGGTTAATAAGAAGCACAAAGAGTCATATGAGATTGACAATTCAACTGCCTTTATGATTACCACCAACAATGAACTATTCGCTGGTGTGGAGAAAGGTGCCCGCCGATACGCCTGCCTCCGCCTGGATGATAAGTTCGCTGGAATTGCCAATGATGAGACGGACAGATACTTCAGTGAAGTGAGGGGTGTTCCTTCTGGAGTTAAAGAACCATCTCCTGCTGTTGTAGGGGCATTTGCCAAGTATCTCTACAAGAGAGACCTTAGGGGATGGAGTGCCCGTAGGGTTCCCAAGACTGACCTGCTCCAAGACCAGATTGAGCGTAGTTGGGCATCCGTTGTCAAGTGGTGGTGGGATATGCTGGTGGATGGCAGATTTGGTCTGCCAGACTGGGAGAAGGCATACAAGAACCACGATGGTATGGGAGAACAGATTAAGAGAAATGAATACACCCCTGAGATGGAATACTACGGACACATAGTGGAGGGTGTCAATGGTAGGGTGGTTATGGAGAAGTATAAGGTAATCTCTGGCACAAGGAAGTTCTACCGACTGAAGAACTTTCCCGGGTCATTAATGCCCAGTCCTGATGAAACCAAGAAGCAGTGGTTGCGTCGGGTATATACAGAGAGGGTGCCATCATACAATATGAAGGAACGCATTGAGACCAAGGATGACGGAACACCCAAGGAATATACACTACAATGGGGTGGGAAGGACATTGTAGAGTATGAGGTTAAGGATAAGGTAGTGTATAGTGGATACTATCCCAAGTGGTTGTATCAAGTGTATCTTGACTGCTTCAAGAACCGCAAACTGGGATATGGTAATCCAGATACCTACAACTCATTCTGCCAGAAGATGAGAAAGTTGTTTGATGTCAAGGTCAAGAAGCACGGGTCTGCCAGTGCTCAACAAGACCAGACTTGGCAACTTGTCAAACTGGAGGATGTCCGTCAGCAGTTCAATGTGTCCCAGCAATATGAATACCAGTGGAATGAGGCAGAGGAAGTTGTCCCTACTCAACCAGGTGGTAAGTTGCTTGAGGGTAGTGGGAAACCACTTGCCCCTGGTCAGGGGTTGAAGGGGTATGCCCTTGACACTGATAGTGATGAAGACCCTGTCCCTGAGTAGATGCCTGAATTAGTTAGAGTAGATTAGATTTGTATGTATATTTGTATAATAAATTATATTTTTGCCACTGGGTAATGATGACCCGGAAATAAAATGACTGGTAGGGGCGAGGGGTGGAGGAGATATACTACAAAATAAAAGTGTATCTTATAATTTTATTTTTAGATATACACTTTATTTTTTTGTTGTTTTCGCTCTACCCTTACGCCCTGGGTCTTTATAACCCTCAAACACTTGTTGGGGTCTTAATCTTTTATCATCTTCAATTGCCTTTTCCACCTTAAACTGGCACTTGGGGTCTGGGTCTATTTTATTCGGGTGAGTATTAAGGGACGATTGGGGTTTTGGTTTGCCTTTTTTGGTCATTATATTAAATTAGATATTTTAATCATATAAATAAAATAACATCTATATTATAAAATGAGTTTAGTTATTTGTAGCAATCGGGATGATAATTACACTTTTGTTGATACAGAGGGTAATGCTAAACAGGAGAGAACAGGTCAAGCAAATCCTGCCAGTTTTGCCAATCACTTCAGTAATACATTTACCATACCAAAGAATGCCGAAGTGGCAGTCCAGAGTGTAAAGATTGAGAGGAAAAATCTACTCAATCTTAAAGAAACCAGATACTTTAATTTCTGGATGGGTAAAGAACTAACACAATCTACTAATTATAGGCACTCTACCAATCTCCCTATACTATGTAGTATTAGACCGGGTGTTTATGGGGTAGATAAATTGACCCTTGAATTACAGAAAGCAATGATGACTGAAGGGTTTAATCTTCACCCAGATTATTATGGTAATTGTGATATAACACCCACCTTTGATAGTTCCCAGGGTGGAGACGGATGGGAAGGATGGAAATATCTATTTAATACATCGGGTAATCAAGAAACTCTAAATAATGCTGATACTCTACTTGACTGGGGTGATTGTGGTAAAGACTCAACTGCGGGTGATTACACTATTACGAATGCTTCACCCGGAACCGGTGCTAAGGTATTAAGAACTGCCAATACTCCTGATGGAGAATTAAAATATGTAATTGGTAAGGGTAATACTTCTGGTCAAGCAATGCCCATTTCACAAGTTCAGGGTATCTATGAGTTTGAACCCTTTGGGTTTTCAACTCAGCATTACTGGGAAACTGGATTGTGCCGTGCTGTTAATAAGGAAAATCTTGCCCCTGATTGGATGACATTTGATGACGCATTGGTAGAGTCTTCCACAGAGGAAAGTGGTTTCTTTGACTATAAGATAACCTGGGCACTACGCCCCGATGGTAAATATGGGATGTTCATTGAGCAGGCAATTGTTGATGAAGGCACAGCGACTAAACGAGACCCAGCATTAGGAGAGAATTACGGAGACTACAGAATGGTTGAGGTAGGTTATTTCGGTGTTGCTGGTTCATCTGCTTGGAATGTTAAGTTAGATGAAGACAACTGCCAGGCGGGTCTTAATACAACTGGTGCTTCAACTAAGTTTAATAAGTTCCGTTTTGTAGTTAAGGGACAGGATGTTCATTTACAGGCATTTGGTAGTAATAAGACTATCCCTGCTGGGCAATGGTATAACATTGTAAAGACATCCTCCTCTAAGGTATTAACTGACCCAGAGTCGGGACCAGCAACCTATAGTGATGGTAGTGATTATAAAGTCCCTTCTTCATTCAAACCAGTTAATATGAACCAGTGGAACCTTTATCCAAAGGTTGGATTAACTACACAGAATGCTTATATTCAAATTACCCAGTATGGAGGACGGGCGAATAGTGGTATCTTTCCCACCGATGATACACCCGGAACAGCATTCTGGGCAAGAACTTGGGACCCAGATACTGACAATAAGTTCTTTGGTAGATTAAATGACATTAGAGTTAGCAAGGGAATGGATGTTGGACTTATGGTAAATGGTATCCACGATTTACCTACTTATACCCCCTATGAACTTGACACCAACAATGAATCACCGGGTCATATACTTGCCATTCTACCTCAAAGTCAAAGTGATACAGGATATGATGAGTTTGATGATTATGTATATTCATCCGTTAAAGGTAATTCATCATCCATTCTGGGTTTTCCTTTACAGACAGCAGTATTAAATACTAAGCAGGGTGTCTCTTACAGGCAAAATCTTAGCACAACTATTCCTGCCCCGTCAGCAGGTTGGGTAGTATATTCTACCTTGAAACCGGTATTCTCATCAGGAACAGCATTTATTAGATGCCCTACATTGACCCACGAGTCTCTTAATATGGCAAAGGAACTACCATCAAAGATATTGTATCATATCCCCCGATTTAGTAATAGCGGTAGAGAATATGGTAATCTCTTCTTTGAACCTGCTGAAAAGACATATATGTCATTGAAGAACACGGAAGAAATAAAATTAAATGAATTAAAGTTAGATATTGTAAATACCAGCGAAAAGATTATTGAGGATTTAACTGGAACAACTACAATCTGCCTTCATTTTAGAAAAGCAAGGTATTAAATAGAAAAAATAGATAATTATTAAGTCTATATTTTTCTATTTGTTCTATTATAAATGACCGACGCTGAAATTGATGTTAAAATGCCTGAGGCACCCCTATCCCCGATGCCCAATATTCAACCAGAGGACCCTTTAAAGGATAATGAACACCCGTTAGAAGAACCAACTGATGATGATGATGAACCAGTTGAGGTTGATATGAAGATTAAAGAGATTGTGCCTGATAATGAGGTATTTAATGATGCCTCAGGTCAAGCACCTCCCAAGCGTAAGAAGCGTGAAATTAGTGAGAAGCAGAAAGCACACCTTGCTAAAATTAGAGTAAAAGCATTGGAAGCAAAGAAAGCAAAAAAGGCAAATAAAGAACCACAAGCGAAGCAGTCTGTGAAATCTGCTAAAAAGGTATATGAAAAAAAGGTAGAAGAAGACCATTATGAATATAGTGCCAGTGAAGATGATGAACCGGGTAATAATGACCCAAGAGGGTCATTTCACAACCCCAGAGGGGTAGTTAAAGTGCCAGCAAATAGTTCTTTAATTACCCTATCTCAAGAACAATTGAAGCAATTACAATTTGAGGCAATCTATGGATATGATACTATTAGAAAAGCAAGAAAGGAAGAGAAAAAGAAAGCACAGGCACAGAAAGAGCACGAACAGAAGACCTTTCAGGCAGTAAGTAGAGCAATTAATAGACCAGTAGATGATGATGGATGGGGCGTATGCTTCCAATAATACCCATAGATAGAAGGTCTATAACAAAAAATGGGTTGAAGGGTAGAGCAGATAGACCCTAAAAAAATAGTGTATCTTAAAAAATAAAAATAAAATATACACTTTCTTTTTGTGCTACACTCCCTCCACCCCTCACCCCGATTTTCAGGTTTTTCATTTGCCTCTATAATAGACCTCTATTTTTTCTATATTTTTCTATTTGACTTTATTATATTTCATTTAATATAATAATGAGCAAAGAAGATGAAACCTTCCAACAGGATTTCCCTAAAATCCTTAAAGTTCAAGACCCACCAAAGGAAAAGATTAAACCTTTACATCCTAATCTACCCCAACCACCTGCTTTACTGCTAATGATTTCCCCGATTCGCACTGGTAAATCAACTATCATTTCAAACCTGCTATTGAACTCCCATTTCTATGGTCAGGATTACTTTGATGAAGTGATGTGTATTAGTCCAACAATTTATAATGATAAGACATCCCGGTTCTTAAAGAAGGCATTTGATTGCTATGACGGGTATGATGATAAGATTATCATTGACCTTATAAAGAAACAAGAGGGATATGCTGATAATATGGATGAAAGACCTGAAGTAGCGGTAATTTTAGATGATATACTTGGGACTATTAGAAGAGAAGCGAATGTCAATCATCTGGCAAGTAGATTTAGGCATTATGGTATTAAATTATTGTTAATGAGTTCCCAGAATTATCGGTCAGTTAGTCCAGTTATTCGCTCAAATGCCACAAATATGATAATTGGTAGTCCATTTCCCAATACGAAAGAGTTGGGCAAGATTGCGGAGGAGATAGGAGACCAATTTGGAGGGTATGATAATTTTTTAAAGATATACTATACAGCAACACCTGAAAAGTATGATTTCCTCTACCTTGACCTTCAATCCAACCCGCCCTTAGCATATCACAATTTTGAGAAGGTAATTGCCCAGGGTGGTCAGCACAGGGAGGTTGATGCTGGTGATGTAGTTGGATTAACAAGTGCCCCTGAGGTAGATAAGAAGGCAATGAAGAAAGAAAGTGAAAAAGCGAAACCGAAATAATAATATAAATAGTATTATAAAATGAGTGATTGGGGTATTAGTTCAGCGATTGAACAATCTAATAATCTAATTAGTGAGGGGTTATCATCAGCAAGAGAGACCAGAGAGCACAATAGGAATGTAGTGGCATCTTATAATCAGCAGATAAGTAATATTACCAATCAAAAGACTGCCGGTATTTTACCAACGAAAGCGGGTGATGAAGGTGCGGAAGGATTAGCGGGTATTCAAACAGCAGTTGCTGTTGGTAGAGAACTCAAGTCCGCACGGACTATGGGATTGGGTAATTATTTAGCATCTCAACCTGGTCAAACGGCAGAGAATGTCCGTTCCGCAATCAATACTGGTAAATCAGCATTAGGTTTAGGCACATCATCTGCCAGAGATGCTCTTATTGCTGGAGGTCGGGGTGCGGTAATGAATAATGTAGGAAACTTGTCTCAGGAGGGTGAGTCATTGGGTGTTCTACCTGGTGCTATCAAGAAGGGATTAAGTGCTATTACAGATTTACCAGATAAACAGGTTGCTGGATTAGCAAAGGGACTTGGAGCAGTTGCTGGAATTGCGGGTGCTGGATTTACAGGATTAGAAGATATTGCCAGTGGTTCATTCGGTGGTAGTGAAGGGGCGGGTGCTACGAGCACATTTAAGACTGCTAATAAAGCGTCATTAGTTGCCGGTGGTCTGGATGCGATGGCACTTGCTGTCCCAGTATTAGCACCTGTGGCAGGTGTTGCTGATTTAGTTGCTGGTGGGTTAGGAATTGCCGGAGATATAAGTGAATCATCAATGAAGAAGAAACAGGCAAAGACAACTGAACAAGGTAATTTATCAACCGGAACCTCTAATGTTGTAAGTGAAGGTTCAGCGGGTCAAATAGCATCAGCATCTACTCAACAGCGAACATATTAGGCAAAAATCAAAAAAAAGTAAATAAATAACTTTAATAATAAAATAAAAAGTATATTATAAAATGAGTTTCTGGAGTGTAGATGACAAAATACCTATTAGGCAGACCAACATATCTGTTTATGCTGAGCACGGGTTAGAATATAAATCTTCCCAAAAGATTAACTTTCATATACCACCCACTATTCCTTATTTCCAACCAAGGGAATGTTATTTAGAGTTTGATGTCCAGATTTTATGTCAAAATGGAGTGGCAGGTCAAGACCCAGTAAGATTGACCCTTGATGCTGAGACTGGTGGTCATTCATTAATTAGAGATATCCGTATTCATTCCGGAGGTGCTGGTGCGGTGCTACTTGAAGAGATACAGAATTACAATACACTTGTAGCATTAAAGTATGATTTTGAGTCAAATGATGTCCTCCGCAACAAGCGGGCACTTACTGAAGGGTGTTTAACATACGACCCGGACAATCGTGGCACTTGTGGAACAACCAAGACTGAAATGAATAACCACAAATCCCAACCTTTTACCAATGGTTTTAAAGATGCCAGTGGAGAACCTATTACTGCTCCATCTAAGACAAATACTACTTGGACTACTGATACAGATAGCAATTTCAATAAGGTTAAGTGTCTGCTTCCCCTTAATACAGGTATTTTCAGTAATAGCAAGGTATTCCCGGCACTTCTAACTGAAGGTTTAAGAATTGAAATTATCCTTGAAAGTGCTGGAAGGGTTCTTCGTATCCCAGATACAATCAACCCCTCTCGCCGTGGGGCACTTGGTTGTCGTTTCCATACGATTGATGGTATTGATACTAATATTGCGAATGCTACTGGTAGATGGTCCGCTGGTGGAGCAACTACAACCCTCTATGTGGCAAGAGATAATAATATGACAACATTAGACAATTGTCCCTTTGTTCCAGGGCAGAAGATTGCCCTGGCAAGATGTGCCGGTGAGCGTGAGAGTGCGAGTGGTTTAGAGTGGAAAGCGAAACCTGGGTCTGTTCTCTTTCTAAATACAGATGCTGATATGATTATTGATAGTATTGAGATGGTAGCGGGTGATGGAAACCCAGGAACTGCTGGTGGAAGACACGGATTAATAAAGATTACACTTGATGCTTCAATTACAAATGACAGTGCTGACAATGTTCTCAATTCTGCTGGTTGGATGATTGTTGATGCTTCTGTTAGGGACCAGGTATCTTCAACAGGTGTTGCTAATTCTACCGATTTTAAAGGAGACTACAAACTATCCAATGTCCAGATGGTCATAAGGCAGATTGATATGCCCGCTGGATATACTAATAAACTTATGATGATGATGAAGGGAGGAGGAACAATGAATTATGACT
>WLWF01002354.1_pt1 | contig 13844 bp, 19 predicted proteins | sample 6718331 | NCBI WGS metagenome assembly WLWF01 (sample SAMN12718692, study PRJNA515312) | sponge metagenome | isolation source: marine sponge | host: Mycale hentscheli | place: New Zealand: South Island, Marlborough, Capsize Point | collected 2003-05-01
TGTCTGTGTCCCAAATATATTCAACATTTGCTGATCTTAACATTAGCATTGACATCTGGGCTCTGGCATTTAAACCCCAGTAAACAAAACGTGGTTTCTCGTTATTTACAATTGCGCTCATTATAATCTATAGAGTTGATATCTTTTTAAATACAAATAAAAAAGTATGTGCATTATTTGTGTTATTTTTTAAAGTATATGTTCAATTATTTGTCTTACTTTTAAAGTATTTTTTAAGGTATATGTTCAATTATTGTCTTACTTTTTAAAGTTTAAGAGGATTTGCTGTGGATTTTTTTTGTTTTGAGGCTCGAATGCTCGACATGAACATTTTTTTGCCACGTCTTTGGAGTTTTACCGGTACATTTGTCCAGGTTTTCATTGATCTTAAAGCAGGAATCATAAGCGATGTATAAATGGTCAGTTCTTTTGAAAAGCACGGGTCTGTTGCCATAATAAGACCCAGGTTATTGATGTTGTAAACGCCATCGATTTGCTCTAGTGCTCTTTGAACAAACCTTTTACGAGCGCGACTTTCACAAATGTCTTGCCAATCTTCTTCTCTGTTTCTGAAAACTTCATCTGTCATCTCTTCGTCTCTGTGATGATCCATGTTTGCTTGAACAAGATTTCCATCCACTAATCGTGTAATATGATTATCTGTTGCCCGTACTCCCGCCGAGCGATCTCTTGTAATAATCGCACCTTCATGTTTTTTTGTTCCGCAAATTGTAATGTATGTTGGTGCTATCAGCTCAGAGTTTTGGAATTCGATTACAGCATCTGAGTAGCATTTCTGCGAGGTCAAAACTTCTCTTACCAAGTAGCCAATGGGCCAATAACCTGCAATACATCGATAGATGTTTTTGGAGAATGCCATTGCTGGCGACTCACTGCATTGTCTGGTACGACGATAGTTAATTGATACCGAAAAGCTTCTTGGTTTCATTCCGGTGAGAATTCCAATGTAACCTGCCCAAGTTGTACCGCGGAACACAATCCGACCTCTTGATTTGTAAACCACGTTGATCGTCAAAGCTTTTAACTCTGGTAAATCCCAGTCCATTGTTCGAATATGTATTGGATGTCTAGGCCCCTGAACTACGACTGAAGTGCAAGCAGCAAATGCCTCGTATGCCAGTTGAAGCATTAATACTCGTCCTACCTCGATTCCAGTATCTCTCGCAATTCCTTTGAGTTCATTGCAGTAAAGTACTGCATTTGTTTTACAAGCAACTCCTAGAAGTGGAACTAAGACTGATTGGGCTGTTTGACCAAGCATGTCGTCCGCCAATTTCGTGGCCAAGTGGATTTTGTCTTTAAAATCCGGGACAATGTGTGCCCATCTTTCCTCCTCAGGCTTGTCAAGATTAATGGTGTATGTCGGACAGTCGTTTTGAAATAAAGATTTTTGTTTGATACAGCTCATTATTGATTGTATATATAGTTTATGATATGTTAGTACTATATATCTTTTTGTCAAAAAAAAGATTCAATTTTTTGGTAACTACTTATCATTAACCGTGAAAAATTGAATTTATATATATAATGTAGCATGATGGTATTAATATCATTCTATATCAGCAGTATGTCCAAATCACATATATATCACGCCTACTTTTCACAAACAGCAAAAGAAAACAGAATGAATCATAAGGAAAGGGTTAGTTCTGAGTCTTTTCAAAATAATAAAGTAGTTCTTTCAAATATTTATCTCTCGCAAGAAGGCAAAGAGGTCGAAATAACTGAAGTGTGTCGGGAGAAAAAAGAAAAATTTAACTTTGAGGACATGGAGTATCGCGGTATTGTTGTAAAGTGGACCCGGTCCATTTTCAAGTCGTGATTATGAGTTAAGTACTAAACTTTAACATAGACACAGCATTAGCATTTAAGAAAATGGTATAAAATCAACATTAAGTATTTTACTACAATGGAATCAAAAAAATCGGATATTTGCTTGGTAAAGATGAAGAATAAAAGACCGACTATCATTTCAACAGATCTTCCATTTGCTCGACCGGTTCGAAGATGCGAATACTTACGCAATACTTGTCCTTTGATTTGTCAAAATCTAAAACTTAAACTTTTTGATCACCTTTTGCTAGGTGGCGAGCATAGTAAAAAAATTTCTCCTGAATTTAGTTCTCCCATGAGTATTAGAACCGATATTAGTGCGGAAGACAAAAAAAGTATCGTATTAGCTGATCCCAAATTTGGTATGTTTAGTTTATTTAAGTATCACATACGACGGGGGTATTTAAATCAAGAGTTGAAAAAGTCTAATAAAATTTACTGTTCGCATATTTTTTCTTTGGCATTCGCTTTGCCAATACTTATTTTTATTAGTCAATGGTTGTTGTATATATCTTTAATTGCATACGAAGCTCGCACTTTTGATGGCAATTTCTGCCCTAATACAAGTCCTGCTGAAAATAAAATGATGATGGCTGGTATTGGCATTGTTTATTTTGTACGTAGTTTTTTTATATGGGATAATTTGACCACTAGGATTGGTTTACAAAAAATGAATCGTGTAGATAATATATCTGCTATTTTAGATACGTTTCAGGAATTTTTATTTACTTTGATGGTTTATGGTGCAAATATTTGGATTATATTTGCCGAAGATGATCTGCAAAATATGATAATGAATTCTCTTGCAATGGAATTTTTAATGCAACTTGATAATGAATTTGAGGAAATTTATTTTGACAACATGCCCGGTTCAGCAGAAGATATTTATGATAATATTTATGTTACTTACGATGAAAATAAAGAACTTATTGAAGCCCGTCACAAAAAATCTCGCTGTTTCCGATGTGTTAGTTATACTTTGGTAATACCATATAAAATTTTGGTGTTAGCCATATTCCTGTTTCCCGCATTTTGTTTTTTCACTGCTATATTGGGCCCTGTGTGCAGGTAGATATTAGGAAATAAGTTTAAATATATAGAGATAGCACTAGATATGTCAATGAGTCGCATTTTGGAAAATGAAACCGTACTATATATTATTGCTAGTTCGGTTGGTGTTGGGATTTGTAGTTGCTGTTTGATTCACCTTTGTAGATTAAAATGGAGAGAAAATCAAAGAAACCGTCAGATTAAACCTCAAGAAACTTTATTTGTTAATCCCCTGCGTATTAAAGAAGAAAAGATTTTGAGGATTATTTAATAATATCTATTTAATGTAAAGATGGATATTCTTAAAGTTAAAATTCCAGTAGGATCGGACGGTTTAGTTAAAAAAAAATTTCTTGCGAACCCTTCGGGGGAAAAGGGTGTTGGATGCGCAGACGGATGTATTAAGATAGTATTAGATGATAATATGATGGATCAAATTAGAAGTTTTAAAGCTAGTCCTAATCATTTGAATCTTGATATTATTCCCATGGATATAATTCCTGGAAAAACGGATCCATATTTAATCGTCGATAAGTCTCGCAACATTTTTTGGGTTGGAGGGGTAGATCCTACAAAACTTTGGACACCTGGAGGAAATACAAAAGGACAGTATAAAGAAATAAAAAGGAAGGATGGGACTATTATTTATAAATTAGACGAACAACTTGGTCAAACAGTACCGCCCGATAGTGAATCTAAAATAAATGCCTACGTTGAGCAGAAATGGGTACCGTACCCGCTTGTTCCTTCAACAAATATAAGTGCCACGTACAAATATATACCAACTTCTCAAAAAGCTGGTAAAAGTAAAAAGAGACGTACTAGGAGACTCAAGAAAAAGCGCAAGAAAAAACAAACCAAGAAGAGAAAGAAGAAAAGGAGAACTAAGAAGAGGTACAAGAGGCGTAAGAAGAAGTCCGTTAGAAAGAGAGGGAAGAAGAAAAATTGATTTAAAATAATTTACTGTAGTTAATAAACAACAGTACACTATTTATACAATGGATCCTCAAGAATGGCTCAAAACCAAAATGCCCGTAATGAAAGCGTGTGATGAAAACTGGACAATGGAACGATATGATTTTCCACAGAATGTTCGCGATTGGATTAAAAATAATTGGATTAAAGTGAATGAAAAAGGAGGAGGTACTTATGCCGAACCTAAATATTTTAATGAAAAACGTAATGATCCACTGCATGCGTGGTATGGAATGTCTTCTATGGACGAACCTAGTTAAATAATATATAATAATGTTTAGTAATTTGGAATGACAATGTATAAATACAATGGATCATCGATGTCACTCGGGGATCTCAATCTGTTTGGATGTTGAGGTTGTCGGGTTAGTAGAATTTTAATATTGGCTGTATTGAGTAATTTTTTTCCAAAGGGGTAAAGGTATAATGAGATTGAGCGGTCCGCGTATTTTACTCTTTTCGCAATTTCATCCTTGACTTCAGCTATAGACGCGTTCTCTGATACTTCAAATGATATACTTTTTTTATCTTGAAAGTTATTGTTGTAAAATTCTGGAATCTCTTGATTTCCTGCGTGACGTAATACTATCTTTATTTTTTTTTGGTTTTTTTTGGCTCTCACGCATGCGCGTCTTAGTAAAATTCCACCGATAAAAGATATACAGAATATGGATGGTAGGGACATTTGTGAGGATTGTAAGTGTATTGCGTTGAATAACATTATTAAGGTATTTTATTTTCCAATTCAATTTTTTGTTTTTAATTGAATGGTAATAGTGACACAGGCGAATCTAGCCGTTACGTGTGCACTGGCCAATCTGCCGTTGCTGCCGCCTGAATATCCGCTAGTTTAAGTATTTTAATGCCACGGTCGAAACTACCATATAATGGCAAACGGGAAACCGGTAAGAAAACGAGAAACCGGTAATAAAAAGGTCTAGTCTATTCGCACCCTTTTTATTTTTTAAACTCTAATACTTTTCTTTTCTTCAACCGGTTCCTCGATCTGAAAAGGTAGAGCCTTCTTATCAGCAACCCTTTGAGTTCCTCGTGGCGCCCAAGCAACACACTTCCCACCCAAACCTGTAATGGATCTGAATTTGCGCCACTCGAATGTTTTTGGAAGAGTGTGTTTGTTTGTTAAAATAATGACTTGGCGATCCGAAACTGCCGTTTGGCCATTATTACTCGTATAGGGAGTTGCACTTGCCCAATGACTCGGTCGCTCATCTGCCGTACCCTCTCTTTCCACTTTGTATATGTATACTACCTCTTCTCCTACTGGACCTGTAATGAATCCAAGATAGTCTCCCACTACTATACGGTTCTTGCTGTCCTTATCCCAACGACCTTCGCGAGTTACAAGAATCTCTGTAAAGAATATACTAAAATCGGTCATAACGTCGGTACGTTTTGGATTTATGCGTACATGATAATATTCTGGCATTTTATTTGAATGTTGTTATTGATTTTTGATATGGTTTTATTAAATACTTATATGTCAAAATTTCCATTCAATTTTTTTCTATTTTCTATTTATAATGAGAAAGGGTCCTGAAGAATCCGCAACTAGGTTTTCCATAGGAATTAAAAAAAAAGGCAATGATGGTAATATTTGGAGTATTGTAAAAAATAAAAATGGTGTAAAACGTTGGAAAAAAACACAAAAAAAAAGAAAGAAAAAAAACAAAACGAGAAAAATATATAAAAGTAAACTTAAAAATGTAGGTCATGAAAAAAAAATTACTGTTAAGATATTGAAATCATTTAAAAAAAAATACGGCGTAACAACTACAGGTAATAAAAAAGAAATGGCAGAAGGTTTATGGACTGTACATGGAGGTTCGATGAGTGATGATGATTTACTATTGATCATCCCTTTGCTTTCAAAAAGAGATAGAAAAGAAGCCGAAAAATTATTATCGAAACGCAATAAAACACATATAACTGATTATAAAGGTATGTGGATACCACAACCAAAACCACTAAGAAAAATGTCTCGTAAGGAGATGATAAAACATTTACGGCATTTTAGAAATGTGTGGGAGAGAGAAACTACCAGAAGTCAAGATTTAAGCGATGAACGATTGGACGAAGAATCGGATAAAGATTTACGTGGATTATTGGAATTTTATTTTAGTAATGAAGCAAAACAAATAGCAGGTGATTGGCTAAGAAAAAATTATTAAAAAAATATAGTCCCATATCTAGTACTTGAACCCTCGCATCTTGGTTTCAACAACTACCCATTATTCATACAAATTATATGATAGTATTTATAACTTACAATTAAAGGCAAACGGGAAACCGGTAGTTTTTTATTAACCCTTTATTAGAGTAAATAAAAAATAGACAAGGCCGATTGTGGTACCTGTACAACGGAGGATAATTATATATTCAATTAGATATTTTCAACTATGTTACATTCATGATTTATTTCAGACCTACCAATTTGGGATCCATATAAATAATTTTATAATATTGTCTTTTCTATCACAGCGATAGAGTTGACACTCATTACTTAAGACAGGGTCGAATACTTCTTCTTTCAAATGAATACTAGTATGATCTAAATATGTGCCATCAGCGCGTTGAACTTTTATTTCTTTTTTGACATCCTCAATTGTTTTTGATTTTTCAATGTGAAACGTCATGAATTTTTTTTTATGATAATTAGGTCTACCGTCTTCTTTTTTTTCATAAAATTCATCAATCCACTGGTTGCCTCCATGTCTTATCTGAACTTCATATGTTTCCTCTTTTTGATTAAAGAAGTTGTAGATACTATTGAAAGTTTCTCGAAAGTATTGCATTATTTACACTGTGATTTCTTTATACTTAATATTTGTTGTTTGTATACTTTTGTCCTCTATCAAAAAATAATTTCAATTTTTTAAAAAATCCCACATTTGGCCCCCTAACCCAATGTCCTTTAATAGACGCTTTTATCTATATTTATTAGAGTAAATAAAAAATTTGATAGGGTGACACCTAGCCACCACAAATACGAATACTACATTTACATACAAAAATAATGTTCCCATATCGGGGATCGAACCCGAATCCCCCGCGTGAAAGGCGAGTATCCTTACCAATTAGACTATATGGGATGGTGCCGTCTGTGGGGATCGAACCCACGGCCACGCGCTTAAAAGGCGCGCGCTCTACCAAACTGAGCTAAGACGGCTTTGTAGTGTACCTTGCTGATTAAGTACAGTATTCCTATCTGGTCTCTACGCCTGCTTCAATTTTCTAAAATTGGGTTATGGGGCAATATTGCATTGATATAATACAGTAAACATGATGACTGTATTATTATTTTAAAGCTATCTATAGTGCCTTTTTTTAAGTTAATGGAGAGATTAACTATCACATTTCATAAGCTATTTGTTGCACTGTATCATCTAGCCTTTTCTCTCCAAATCAATAAAAAGTATGTACAAGAGAGGGAGGGATATATTCATACACTACCGTGTAATCGTTATTATGTTCATTTCCTCTTATTATTTGTGGATTCATTAGAGGGTTTTTTTATTTGTTTTTAGCTTAATTATTTACTTCATTAAATCATTAAGCTTTGTCTCGCGGGCCGAGATGGGTTTTATTTACGCTAGGAATATTGTGAGTTGACCTTCGAGGTCTGAGATTTCTTCTTCGAGATCGGTGATGTCTCCCTGGGAGGCCCAGGATCCATCAAACGTTTCCTTCTCCTTGGCGAGCTCCCTATGGCACCTCTCGAGCTGAAGACGAATTTCGGCAAGCTGTTCATCGGATCTCTTTTGAACAAGAGCTTGCGAGGGCTTGATCGTACCTTCACTCTTGACTGCCTTTGAGGCTCCAGAAGCCCATGCTCCTGTTGTCACCTTTTTGGGTTGGGTGATAGGAACGTGGTCCTCTTCATCTGACTCCGTGTCAGATGGGATCTCGAAGCGGTTCACGGCTGGACGGGCATTGGTGCGCTTCCTTGGCTGGCGCTGAGCGCTCCTTCCTTGGCTTGCAACCCATTCCCCGTCGGCGATGGCTTGGCGGCGGTATTCGGCTAGGCGATGGTTGGTCTCTCGGCGGTGAGTTGCTTTGGCTTTCAGCTTCGGGCAGATGGCTTCGCCAGAGCGATGCTTCATCCAATGACCATCTTCCTTGCAGTAGGCACAGCTAGGCTTGCGTGATGTCGAGTGCTGAACTCTGTGACGAGGGCGGTAAGTGTTGCTGGTAGACATGTTGAGGTTTTTGTAAGTTCTTGATTGAATTTGGTAAGTTATTTGCTGGGGGAATGTCTCTCTCTCTATGCCAAAAAACTACTTCAATTTTTTGATAACCCTTGCATCTAGGTTTCAACAACTATCCATTGTTCATACAAGTTATATGGTAGTATCTATAACTTACAATTTAAGGCAAACGGGAAACCGGTAAGAAAACGAGATACCGCCTACAATTGACTATTGCTCATTCTTCATTATCTAATACTTTCTCTCCAAATAAAAAATATGTACAGGGGATAGGGGTTTTTTTATTTGTTTTTGTATTTTTTGTTTTTTATATTAGGTGGCTAAGATATTAGTTCCCTCTTAGCATATGGGAGGTTGTATATACAATTATTCTTCGAAGGAAAGCTCCTGGATTTCACCAGTGGTTTCATCGTAGGCTCCGATGCATTCGCCTTCTAGATCAAACAGGACCGCTGATAATCCGTACGCCTTAGTCATGTAGTACTCAGTACCTTCGATCTCGATCTTGGGTGTGGATTCGTCTAGGACAATATCATCCTCATCCTCTGCCTCATCGTCTTCCTCAGCGATCGTCGCTTGAAGCTGTTCGACTGCCTCCATAGTAAGCTCTGGTTTCATATCCGCTTTCTTTTCCTCCTCGGCTTCCTTGGCTTTCAAGAGCTTTTTCTTCTCAGCTTCCTTAGCTTTAGCGAGCTTTTTCGCATCGGCTTCCGCTTTCTTGGCTTGCTTTTTAGCCTCGACTTCTTGAGCTTTCAAGAGCTTTTTCGCCTCAGCTTCTGCTTTTTTCTTGAGCTTTTTCTCCTCGGCTTCCTTGGCTTTCAAGAGCTTTTTCGCCTCAGCTTCTGCTTTTTTCTTGAGCTTTTTCTCTTCGGCTTCCTTAGCTTTCAAGAGCTTTTTGGCTTCGGCTTCCTTAGCTTTCAAGAGCTTTTTGGCTTCAGTTTCGGCTTTTTTGGCTTCGGCTTCTTGAGCCTTTTGTTCATCGGTCTTTTTCGGCTTTTTGGCCTTTTTGACCTTTTTGACCTTTTTGACTCTGACGACCTTTTTGACAGAACTTTCGGAGGTTACGCTGAGAACATCATCAGCTGCTTCGGCTACGAGCTTGGCGATCTGGTCATCCATTGTCATTTCCTCGGAGGTTTTGACTTTAGCGGGGCGACCTTTTTTACCGACTTTTTTCTTAGGTTTGGTGCTAGCAGGGCGACCTGTCTTTTTCACCTTAACCGTCAGTTGATCTTCAGGGATTGTCCAGCCGTAGGCTGTTGCCACCTCTTGGGCTCGAGCGATATCGAGTCCTAGTTTCTTGGCTACGTTGGCGTAGCAGGTGGTAAGTTTTCCCTTAGGATCGCGGTACTCGAGCAAAGGACCAGTCAGACGATCACTGATATCGCCATACTGTGGCTTGCCAGAAGCGCTGTTCGAAGCCGATTTTTGGCACGTTTTGCAGTACTTACAGTCTGATTGAGGCCCGTTCGTGCATTGAGTATGAAGACCATGATTGAATCTTACACCTTGGCACCAGCTGGGTTCTACTGTTCCGCAGAATGGAAGTACCATTTCTGGTTTTGAGCGAATCGCTGTTTCGCAAGCGGCTTTTCCGCTACTTTTCTGTCCGGCTCGTACTTTCTTCATTGCCACTGATCGCTTGCTTGCGATCGATACACTGTCGAAATCGAACATTCGAACAGCGGTTTCTGTGTCGCATGTCAATACTCCTTCCGAGTGAAGTTGTTTGATTACGCCACGAGCAAACTCGACTGATGCTTTACGCATTCCATTCTCTACTGCCGCACTCATTACGATTTGTAAACTCATCTTGATTTCTTATTACTTGTTAACTTGTTAACTTGTTATTACTATTTAATGCTTTTTATATCTCTCTCATATTGCCAAAAAAATACTTCAATTTTCTCAAAACTACCACATCATAAACTCATAAACTCACAAATACTCGAACTCTCTCGCCGCTTTTTCAAAAAAGCGAAGTAAAAACTAGTTAAAGTTAATTTTCAATTATTTATAAATGGATTTTTATATGTACAGATTGAATTGTACCGGTTGGTTGGGAAACTATAGTGATATCAAACATATTGTAGTTTCCAGGGATACTGATGAAAGCAAGGTTGTTTTACAGGCTAAAAAAATATCAGAAGATGCAAACGGTGGAGGGACTTGCGATATACAACTTTTACAAAAGTATCATATGATGATTGAACCAAAAAAGAGTTATCCGGCATTAACAGGACTTACTTTTCATGGATCTTCGATATCAGCAGTTTCAATAAATAAAAATGAAAAAGGTAGTTTTTTAGATAATCAATAAACGACAGTTGTTCATTTCTTATTGACTTTAGTTTTTGGTTTCAGTCTCGGAATCTGTTTTATTCGAGACTTCACTTCGTTCGACACACTGTTTCAGTCGCTTTGTCACTTCAATGATATGATTATATCTTTCAATCATATCATCTGCAAGAGAGGTAATGACCGCCTTATGCCGACAGGTGGCCCTAATAACCCAAATAGACCCGTCTTGTTTGGCGGGTCCGTGTCCAGGAGGATAAAGATCAAGTTTTGTATCGCGATATTTTCCGGCCATGACAGTAAGCTGAGTCTTACCGACATACGTTCTGACAAGCGCTTGATGAATCGGAAGATCAAATGTAAAGGTGGTCTTTCCTTTTTTTTTGTTATTACTGTTAGAGCAACATTTACAGAGTGTAGGAGATGACATATTACTAAATATCAATAACTTGGAATAGGTGGATGAATGAAGTGAATATTTTGTAAAATTTTTACTTCAATTTTTTATTTGTTTGATTTTCACCAACGTATCTTTATCTATAAAGTGTTTAATTATATTCCATAATCTTGAAAATAATTTTGAGCCAGAATAAATATACATTATTTCTAGAGTATCTTCAAATGTTGTACTTAATATTTGTGTTAGTTTTTTAGCAAACGATAAAGAAAAATGTTTGAATGTACAATCATTTAAATAAATATGAGCGTATGCTGTTTTTTTGCCATATAACTTTGATATTTTCAAAGATTCAATAACAGTATTTATAGTATGTTGTATAAATAGTTCACGCTCTTCTTTTGATAGCTTACTTGGAATAATTTCTTTTAATATGAAAATGACATGACCATATTGTTCTTTTTCTACAGTATAAATATTTTTATCATATATTTCTTGAGTATTACTGTATTCCATATATTAAAATGGGAAAGTTTCAGAAGACATTTTTACGTATTATTAAATTGAATTAAAAATTTCAATTACTTTAATAATAAAGAAACATGATTATAAGACTTGTACGACATATCAACACTAAAAGAGCTTTTAAATCCGCATCACTCGGTCGATGGGGTGGGATTTTACAAGAAGATTCTGATCACAAAAATATAGAAAATATCATAGAAAAAAAGACGAAATTATTATCGACTGTCGGTGATAATATGTCACGTGAAGATGCAGAAGAAATGATTGAAATTGGAGATACCGATCTGGCATTTTTCGGGGGCGTGCGACAAAAAAGTAAAAAAAAAGACCAAGCTAAATTTGTGGAGAAAACAAAATCAAAGCCAAATATAAATACGATAAAGATTGATTTCACCGTATATACAAATGATCCCCATTGGCCATTCCTATTATAATTTAATATGAGGATATAGTATATGATAAATCCTAAAAATAAAAATATTCTATATGGAATTACAATTATAATGGATATTATTTTTGTATATACATATTTGAATTATAATTTGACTTTTATTGATAAAACCTTCGTTATGGTACTGTTAATATCTCATATATTATTTATTTTATCATTGGTTTTTTATAATAAAAAATTAATAGATTTATTACATGTTGTGGTATTTATGAGTTTGACATTTAGTATTTTTATAAATAATAAAATTTTACTAATGATATCTATGGGATTATTATTTTTCATACAATATGCTTGGATGTTTTGGGGGAAATGTATATTGTTAGAAAATAACGAAAAATCCTGGGGTTTTGGAAAAGAATTACAATTATTTACATTAATACTAAGTTTTGCAATTTCATTTAAATTGGGTTATGGGACCAAATGATGTTTCTAAAAAATTGATTTTATTTTTTGACTTTTTCTATAAAAATAATAATGGCAAAAAATAAGAAAAGCGAGTTAAAACAAGCAAAACTATTTGATTTCAAAAACGAAGAAACTATGATTAGTGCAATGAAAAAAGAGAGAATGTCCTTAACATGTGCGCCTGGTGGGGAGAATCATGCTGGTATGGAGATTATAGGTCGAATGCCAGTTAAGGGTGAGGGTTTTACAGCACATGATGTTGAAGGATTGGGCGGTTATTTTATTAATGATTGTGATTTTGGGGAAGTATGGATCAATGAGAATGGGAATGAAACCGTTGAAGTTTTAGACCTTAACAGTTTAAGTGGTGAAACTAAAATAGGAGAGTTAGCTACGGCCGATCAAGCGCGTGTTTTACTTTTAAGGAATTGGGTGCAAAATACATTTGAGCCTGCTACAGTTGAGGATATATATGGCGAATTGATAGCAGATGCATGGGATGCTGAGTATTTGGATAAAAATAAGTATAGAACTGAAATTGTAGATGGAGTCGAAACTAAGGTGCGGGGAAAAAGGATGAATAAACGTGCTAGAAGGAATCTATGCTATGTCGCTGGTAGAGAACAAGAGCCTGATGTATGGAAAGGTAAAGGCAGAATTGTAGACCTTAAAAAGAAAACGGCTTTGAATGAAGCTGTGGATAGGCTTAGGAGCATGATTAAGGAAGGATTGTTGTCTTTTGATAGCAAAACTAAGGTAGAAATTAACGTAGTTGAGGGCAATCGGTATTATGACCTTAAAAATACTGGAATTGGATTTCATGGTGATACGGAGCGAGTAGTTGTGATATGTATTAGTATTGGATGTGATAATTATCCTATGAGATGGCAGTGGTTTAAGGATAGTATGCCTGTAGGAAAACCCATAGATATAACTTTGAATTGTGGAGATGTGTATATTATGAGTGAAAAAGCTGTAGGATCCGATTGGAAACTTAGCAGTCTTTATACCTTAAGACACTCAGCAGGCGCTGAAAAATATAGAACCCTTAAAAAGTGGGAAAAAAGGAGAGGAGCGTATGAAGCTAGGCTTAAAGAAAGAGCGGATAGGCTTGTTGCCAAGAAGAAAGCTAAGGCAGAAAAGCTAAATTTTAAGGTGAAGGTAGAAAAGAAGTCAATAAAACTTAAGTGTAAGAAAAAAAAAGTTATAATTAAGTCAAAAGTTGAGAAAAATGACAGGGCAAATAAACGAAAAACTACCAAAAATGGAAAACTTAAAGCGGTGGTGTAAATAAGTTGTAAAATAGTTGTAAATAGTTGTAAAATAGTTGTAAATAGTTGTAAAATGAAGACTGGAGATAGCTTTTTTATTATTAATTAAAAATAACGGAATATATGATTATATGTTACAGTATATTTTGTATACATTATGTGGTACATATTATTGCACATTTATATGCATGTTTACTTATGATTTATGTAGAGAATATTATGAAGAACGGGTGCAGAGAATGAATGAATATAGGGAACTTCAACGGAGAGATCCATCCATCCAACTGGATATGATTAACGAGAGTGATTATGCGACGCAAAGAAACACAAGACTAGAAACAATATTCGAAGAAGGTGGGAGGTTTGATGTGTAATTCGTTGGTATTATAATA
>WLWF01002356.1_pt1 | contig 13817 bp, 33 predicted proteins | sample 6718331 | NCBI WGS metagenome assembly WLWF01 (sample SAMN12718692, study PRJNA515312) | sponge metagenome | isolation source: marine sponge | host: Mycale hentscheli | place: New Zealand: South Island, Marlborough, Capsize Point | collected 2003-05-01
TTCTTCTGCCATATACTTCTCTTCAAAAGGCCCGAATATTCTATCGTCTCTTTCTCCAAGGTGAAATTTAGTTAACTCAATAGAAAATCTAGCCAATTTGTTAGTTACCACAATATACATTAATAAATCTCCATATATTCTTTCCCTCTATCGCATAATTTTTTTACATCTTTAATATATTTCTCAGCCTCTAGTCTACTCTCAAATTCTACTTTTTTTAGTTTTATTAATTTACAGGGAAGCAATAGGGGTTTATCTTTTTTATAGATGACAAACCTAAATTCACCTTCTTGTCGTATAGTATATTCCATATTATTCTCCTACTTTTCATTAACTATCTTTTTCATTTTTTTTTCTATACTTTTCATTGTTCTAATTACAGGGACAGAAAGTTCATAGTCGTCCTTATATGCTATAATAGCATCTAAAATTCTCCATGCTTCTTGTTGTGTGATTTCTGTAGTCATACTAAACTCCTGAAGGAATAGTTATTTGGCAGTTATTGGTAAAAATTATGCCTTTATTGTCTGGTGCTGGTTGAAATTCATCAAATTTATTGAAGTCGCTAACAACCCAACCATATTTCTTTTTATCTTCTCTCCAACCAAACTCACCATCTGTTGCTACGAGATGTCTGTTGAAATCATCCTGCCAAGAGGATTGATCTGGATATTCAAAACAATGACTAAATGTTATTGTTCCTATAATTCTTGCTTTAAAGTCTCCGTTTTTACCGGGAGTTTCTATTAAGGCTAACTCTTCGCCTTCATATTTTTCAGGTATAGGATAACTGCGAGTCTCAACGCATTTATCTCCATTAATTAAAAGAGTAGACCAAGGAGACTGAATATTAATCCCAGTCATTATTATATAAGTATTCCTGTAGGGTATTCTTGAGAATGAGTAATTCCATTTTACTCATCGGATGCAAACTGTCAATATAGCCCCAAACATTTTCTCCGTTTTCTTGCTTGTAAGACCTGAATATTTGCACTGATTTTATGTCTGGATTCATTTCCGAATCTTTTACTTCAAATTTTATAGAATCGTCCATAATTATCTCACAATATCGTTAATTGCTTGTGTTGTTTTATTTACACCTTTGTAGCAATTCAACGCAAATATTATGTGCTTTAATTATAGAAGCCATTTAGGAAATTTATCATATCTTCTATTTCCCCAGTAGTATAAGGCTGATACCCTGTACTCTGTTCCAGTTTTTTCATAACTTCACTCATATATTCTAATGAGTCTACAATCATGGTAATATCATGTTTATCTAATTCTACAAGCATATTAATTGTCCCTCTTTACAACTTCTGTTAGTAGATTAATAGCACCCTCTAAAAATATATCTGTAGTCCTCATATCCATATTATCTATATCATTAATTTGATTCTCATAGGCCAGAATAAACTTTTCAATATTTTGTCGTAATTCGTCTGTCATACTGACACCCTCTCTTTGCTAAATTTATTCTCTAAATTAAAGATTTCCTGCATTTCCTTAGCTAGTCTATCAATATCCTCCATTTGATAATCTTTACCTACATAAGCAAAACCAATTTCTTCATCTCTCTTTATCTTAGCACGTTTTTCCAACAAAGCATCGTATAACATAAGATAATCTTGATCTGTAATATCAAATAATTGATTGAAGTATTTCATACTGTCACCTTTCTTCCACTGTATAAATAACCACCATGAGGATCACAAACCTCTAAAACTCTATCAAAATTCTCTGCCAGATTATATCTAGCACCTTTTGCTGGAGAGTTCCATGTAGCTGCTTTTAGTATATCCAAATTGTTATTATCAACAAAAGCATGAACACTACTACCACCACCAGAGTCTACTCTAACAATTTTAGTATACTTTTTATTTATCTTAAAGCCATACTTGACAGGAGGGTTTGTAGGATATTTAGCCTTAAATTTAGACTCCAATATCTCACACCATTCTTCTACAAAATTAATATACTCGTTAATCATACTTTCTTTCTCCTTTTGTCCACTTTCCATTCTCTATAAGACGCTATGAAAAACCACGCAGTAGCCAAGATAGCTATAATGTGCAATACCCTTCCAAATATCTCCATTATTTCTTTCTCTTATTAGTTTTAATACCAAACCCTATACCACTCTTACTATCTCTATAGTACAAATAATCAGGCAGACTATCATCATAATCACCCCTATAACCTTCTCTAAATCCTTGCACAAATGCCCAGATAAGTGCTATCATAAATAAGGTAGAGAGTATTTCCATTTGATTTCCGTTTCATTTGTGGGTAATTAACCCCTGATTACTTCTTGATTAATCTATTTTGTGGGAATCCTACCCAATAATGCCCTGTCAATGATATGTAAATTCTTAGATTCTTTGTGTTTTATTTGATTCAAATTGGTATTAATATGAGTATGCAAGACTTTGCGTAACAGTTTGATTTCGCTCTCGGTAAGAAGTACGCTTTTATACATTTTTTCCCTAATTAATTAACTTTCCTACCAATAGTATACAAGATACCATCACTACTGTCAATAGGATTATCGGCACTAGGAACACCACTACTTGAGGCTATTTCAGGATTCTTATTTTTCCTAGAGTTTTTACCTCATTTCACCTCCGCTGGTCATAATAAGTAGACTTATAATGTTTTTAGCTTTATATTGCCTAAAATTTTGTTCAAAAGGGTCTAAAATGGTTTATGCAGGATTGTAATAGGTATAATAGGGGCAAATAGAATGATAAAGATGGTCGTAATATAATATACTGGTTCTTTTGGTTCTTGTTCCTATTGGTTGTGGTAATAATGTTAATAATAATAGTTTGTATGGTGTAAAAACAAATAACGCGTTTTTTAATCCGAATATATTCCTTTGTGGAGAATAACAATGGCGAATTTAGATAATGTAACAGATGTATTTGCAAATGCAACTGTTGGTGGTGGGAATTTAACTATTCCAACAGGCGATTTACCAAGATTTAATCAAGGTAATAATGTTGCTGAAGGTGCAGAAGTAGTATATGCTTTACTTGCTGCTATGCACACAGCAGTAAATGCTGCTGGTAATGAAAATACTAGTTTAAGTGCTAGCGTAAGTAACACCTTTAATTCTAGTGCTTTAACAATGAATAGATCATTTAGTTTTGGTACTACTCTTGATCTTAGTAGTAATATTGATGATTTTGATGTTAAATTAGACACATCTAATAAGGGTCAAACTCTAACTATGACTGCTACTCCTCTTGGTGGTGGTGGTGATAACATTCTTGCTGCTGCAAGCACTCCAAGTGTTATTGACCAATCTGACGATAGTATTGGTGATAGAGTTGCTGAAATAAACGTCTTTATAGATGGCGTTAAGATAGCTTATGATTCTAGATATGCATTTACATTTGTAGATAGTGATGCTACAGATAGTGATAAATGGCAAGTTACTGGTGCTGATGGAAAATTCTACTTCTCATCTACTAACGTAGGTGGATTAACACCTGCTACTGGTCGTAGTGTTCAGCTTACGATTGATGACAGTGATGTTGTTCATCCTCAACAGCCTAGTGCGGCTACCGTTACTGTACAGGTAGATATCCAAGCATAATAATTAATTTATTTTAATTATATTTTTAAGAGACCCCCGGATTCGTCTGGGGGTTTTTTATTGTCTAAACTCAATATTAGTTATCTTATTAGTCTCCTGACTATCTACTATCTTCTTAATATCTATAACTAATACATAATCTTTAAGATCGCCATATTCCTTATTATATTCACCCACATATTCCCCTATCTTTTTGCATAAACTATTACAATCAATATTTTTATTCAATGTAAGAGATATCATAACTCACTGACTACCAGCATGGGGGCGATCCTATTAGTTTAGATGTTACAAATCATTTATTAAATTTATTTTTTAAATAGTAATACCACCAACGATGGTAGTGTCTGAAAGTTTGTCCACTATTATCTATTCTAAGATTACTATACCATCTAACTTCTTCACTACCTTTTCTTTTGTAGTATACCTTAAATGTTCTACTCGCATGAGGATAATAGTTAGTAGATTCTAGTTCTATAGAAACTATATCTATATCGTCTTTAGGAATATTATAATGATCTTGTTCTATACTATATACCTCGTATACAGCAGATTGTTCGTGCCTATGTAACGGATCAGGTACATAGACCATATCCACATAAACAATCAACAAAAATATAAAAACTAAAAGCGAATATATTCCAATAAAATATTTTACAATTTTCATATTAACTTCCTATAAGCCTAGCCCAGCTACAAAGTAGTTATACAGTATAATAATTTAAACTGGTCAATGTGCAAGGTATATTTTCAAAAGTCTTCTAAACTCGCTGACTACCAACATCTGTCCGATCTGAATAGATTAGGTAATACAAACCTTTAGGCATTAAGAACACCAGAAGAAAGTTTAGGATATTCATCCACAATAGTTACCTTAAGGTCTTTATTAATCTTAGCAAAACAACTATATGTTATTCTCTGACCTTCACACCCATCTTTTTCTATCTTGGTATAAACATTCACCCTATACCTATCTGAATAAAGATTGATAGCTTTACAAGTGACTAGATTATCTGGTTTGCCTATGATACTTAGTATCTTGTCGCAAATAACACCATTAGTCTCCGTACTTATTGGTTCTCTTTTCATAATCTGCCACCTTTCGTTTTTGTAAATTTAAGATTGGTTTTATGCTTGACAGAATTGGAGATATAGATTAATATTTATGCAGGTCGGGTGGTTATAATATATACCTAACCTACTAATATAATACACTATATTCCCTATTCTTCTGCCTCAAAATAGTTATGCTTAATAACCAAATCGAATATTGTATCCTGAGTTTCAAAATAGTGAATTAACAAAGGTATAAATCTAGATATAGTCCAACAAATATAAGCAAGGAATATTGCCCCAAGTACAGTTAGAAAATCAGTACTTTTTATTTGAAAAAAATCTATTGACAAAATCTCACAAACCTTTATAATTCCTGCTAAAACAAATAATAATCCTAATAAATTAAATGACGGGTATCTCATTCAAACCTCCACGAATAATAGAAACAATATTGCTAGAACTATCAAAATTCACTCCTCCTGTTGACATGATAGAATAATTGGCTATAATAAATACGTAGGACAGGACTAGCCCACTGTTCTCAATTATAACATATGGGACAGGTCTGTACAATACTTTGACTATTGTGTGGTACTTTCGTTATTGAAACCAATATTAGGAATCAAAGAACCTAGGTACAAACCCACACTAATATCTTTGTTACTGTAACATTCTCCATCACCATAAATAGGTAATTTTTTACAACAGGAATCTATACTCTTAACATACCTATCAGTATAGGCAGCACCCTGTTCATAATTGGTAAAACATTTGACTTTTACTGGTATATTATTTCTACAGACAATAAATTGCCATATACATTCATTTTCTTCTTGCATAACTAAAGTGCCTCCTATATTCGCTGACTATAACCATCCAGACCAAACCTTATGGTTCAGGTGGAACAATAATCAACAATATTATTATAATGATAGATCGTATATAAGTCATTACTGACAAACAACTTACGTCTACCCTATACCATTATATCGTCTTTCCCCTCCCATGTCCATTAGGAAATCGTGCGTAAACCCTTGCTACATAAGGACTTACGTTTTATAATATATATACTTAATTTGGGGGGTGACGCGCGGTCGGAAATGAGCTAAGTCCTTTATTGACAAGCACTTACATATAAAAGAAGGAGGGCCGACCTGAGGTAAAGGCCGACCCTCCCGACACGCACCACGAAAGGAGAGCGTTATACAGCGTTGGCATACTCTGTTGCGAGATTCAACGCTCTGACATTATCAGTGCCGTTCTGACCAAACCATAGGCTTTCCATACGGTTGTTGGTATTACGGCCCTTGGTGTAATTAAGATACTCGTTGAACCCATTATAGGCTGCCCACCAAGTACCCCTGACACCTTGCATTGACTGCTTTGGCCCTTCGATAGTTCCAAGAATTTCGTCGAGGATATTCTTAGTACGGGTCTTCAGGTCTTCGTCATGGGTCTTGTCAACATTCAACAAGGTCTTGACGTATCTACGAACGTCAGCCTGATTGAAATCTCGACTAGCAAGGAATCGGAATTGTTCAGCAGTAGCTTCAAACTGTCCGTTGATATTGTCCATGATGTCACGAACTCCATCAAGATTAGCTGCTGCACTTTTAGTGTGCCTAATACGCAGTAGTTTGCTTACGCCACTTTGGTGAGCAAAAGCCAGTGTATTGACACAAACAACACGAATTGGGGTATAGCCTACACGAATAGCAGTTGTGCCATCGTGACTATTGGAGAGAAGAATAAACTTCTGCACCTCATCACCCTTGACAATCTCGCTAGGGTCACGATTCAGTTGAGCCAATGCCCAGACTTTTTGACCGTTGCTTAGCGATCCACCAGTATGCAGGCTGCATTCACCAGCATCTACAAATGGCTGAAACCATTCAAAGGCATCTTTATTCTGGAGTGGGACATATCTTGGCCCGACTACTCCGAGAATGCTATTATCGCTTTTGCGATATGTAGCTTTTGCAGGAACATCGTAACCATCTTTGGTCACAAGATCCTTGACGCCAACTTCCCAATCCAGACCGGACTTGTCTATGGCTTCGCTGATTGTTGGTGCTTCTTCCAACTTCTCACCAAGACCATGCCAAGGTTCTGCTCCGGTGTAAAACATAGATTCAACATTAGCAGGCATTTTAGTTCCTTTCGTTATTGGTTACTTGCTATGCCCTAAGTATATCATATATATCGTCCTTGTCAACAGAAAACTTTAGGAAAAAATTTAGCGAGTGTAAGTCCTTGTCAGCAAACAACTTACAGCAAACCCGGCCGCCCGAATTGGCTTAAAGATATTCGACACCTAAATCTTTTTTACAGTACTCAGGATGTCTTCTATATGTAGATTCTTCTGGAATGTAGCAATACACTCCTAAGCATTTAGATCGTGGTACTTCGTTTTTTATACTGTTGATTATATACTTGACAGTATTTCCAGAGCATATTAAATCATCAACTATGATATAGTTTTTAGCAGGAGTTCCTTCTACGATAAATTCACTATATCCTCCAGTATCCTTACGAACTAGGATGATATTTTTCTTCAGCAATTCTGCTATTTGTGGAACCACTAACATACCACTGGCACCACAGCAGGCTATTGCAGTATATTCTAAATCGAGTTTATTTAAATGCACATAGGCATCCATCACTACTTTATTACGATACCTATGATTGAGTATCTTACTAGTGTGTGCAGCACCTTGAATTACTTCACCATTCTCAGTTCTGCGATATTCGTCTAGTTGTTGTTGTAATATATTCATAGTACCCCCAGTAGGACTCGAACCTACAACATACGGTTTAAAAGACCGCTACTCTACCGATTGAGTTATGAGGGCGAACGAAGCTGCCCCGATAGGACTCGAACCTATAACCTAGCGGTTAACAGCCGCTCGCTCTACCATTGAGCTACAGGGCAAAACTACGGGACAGGGACTCGAACCCCGACTAAAGGTACCAAAAACCCATGTGCTACCATTACACCATCCCGTAATTCATGAGTAATCGGCTATTGCTTTTCTCCTTTCATCCAATCTGGTGCGAACTCTGCGAAGCCTGTTATCGTGATAACCAGAACCAGAACGATGGCCGTTGTGTCCACGCGATACCTCCCAAGGTTTTTTAGTTGAAACTCTAATCTTACCGTACTTGCTCATTCTCCACCTCAATATCTAAAGTGAGTTCGCTTAATTCTCCATCCAAGGAGTTCATGTATGCCTGACCTAGATCTTCAAGGATATAGCAATCCTTCTCGTCTTCAGTCAGAGCCATATATTCTTCGCCTGTAATAATATGGGAATTGAAGTCTTGACCTAGTAGACCAAGCTCATTTTTTATAGCTTCTCCGCCAATATACTGGAAAGTAGTTTTAGCTGGGTCACACTCAATCCAACCAGAAAACTCAAGAATCATTCTATCACTCATCGCTAAGTTTCTCCACAATCAGGTCACAGATCAAATCAATAGTGCTTGCATCACTACGTCCATCAAGGATCGCTCGAATATCCTCTTGCATTTGCTCACAAATTTCGTTCACCTTTTGCTCCAATCTCTGAACAATTCCAATCGAACACCTACGTCCATTGTACCAGACATAGGGTCGTTGTCAAGGTCTACTGTTTTGTTGCAGTACATTGTTGTCTTGGTGGTTGTTACACACCCAGAACAGAAAATTAGGCTGAACCCCAAACATAATCTATATACCATTCGACTACCTCCTTGAGAGTAATATCGTCATCCTCAAGTATTTTCTTTACCTTATCTGTCTCGGACTGATTCATCACACTCATCTTGTGATTAAGGTAACTTAGAATCACCCCAATTTTTTTATCTTTATCCATAATAGCTCCGGCGAGAATCGAACTCACATCGACGGTTTAGAAGACCGCTGTTCTATCCGTTGAACTACGGAGCCAAAAGAAAGCCAGACCTACAGTCTTGGAAATCCCCATTGACGCTGTAGGCCTGACTCTTTTGATTATACCGCAGGTACGGTTTGAATCTTCGACTTTGTTGCTTTGTGAGCATCACCAGCCGACTTTGCGTCGATACCAAACTTACGGTTTCGAGCAACCTTCCAACCCTGTTCTGAATACTCCTTGACACCATCAGCCTTGCACAGAGCAAGAGTTTCGGCAGGAAGTGCTTCAGCCAAGGCCTGTCGAATGGTATCTTCGACTACCTCACAATCAAGACCCTCTGCTGCAATCGTCACGTTGAATGAAAAAGCCTTCATATCTAATCTCCAATATGGAACCAAAAGTAAGTAACTTGCACGGTGCTTGCCACTTGTACTATCATTCTATCATATATTATCGTCCTGTCAAGGGTATTATCTTGAGGAAAGGTCAAAAAAAAATTATCACACGTAAGTTGTTGACGGATATAGACTTAGGCATGATCCTTGCGGCCGGATTGGGTATAAAAAAACCGCCTTGCCCCATGAAACAATATCAGGATAGGTCTTACAGGCGGTTTATATTGTTGGACGGGGAGGACTTCTTTTTCTACCTCCAACTTTTCAGGGCATGATATGTCAATGTTCCCTACTTCGCACCGCTAGCCCAAACCTCAAGCACTTGCCCGTTGGTAAGGATTCGCGTACTGTTGTACCCTCATGCGGGCCAGCACACTTTCAGTCACCGTCCTATAGCAAGGTAGCGAACCCTGCTATGTATTGTACTATACTTCTTCTTCCTCCTCCTTGTAATAATCCATTACTCCGAAGTCATCAATAATTTGGGCAGGAAATTCACCTATATCGCCCTCGTAACATTCTTCCTCACCATTATGCCATGTTCCGGCAAAAACCATTCCTGGCTCAAAATAGGAGGCTTGTACGTCAAACCCTAAGACTACCAGCCTTTCATAGAATCCCATAGGTGGACTCCAAGCACTATCAAAAGTACAACTTAGTTCATTGCCGACTACTGTTGGTTCTAATCCGTATGAGTCCTTACAACCAATATCCCACTTTGTCCCCCAGTTTGCTATACGCCAATGCCACCAGTTGTTTGTCTCGTTTTGGTTGTCGCTATATGATTCGCCTTCTCCCATCAACTTTGTGGGGTCATGTGGGTCTCTAGGCGTAGGATAGAATGTTTCAATTACCCAATCCATACGATAGGCCTTCTCGAACCTCTCTATCATAGACTTGTCTTCGTGTGATACTGTCAGTTTGTTGATGCACCAGTTAGGCATAGCAATTCTCCTCCAAGATATAAACCGTGTTACCGTGTGTTACTAGACTATCGAAATCAGTTCCATCCCAATCGAACTCTCCATCATCACCTCCACGACGCCAGTGAACGTCCTTGATAGGATTATAGCATAGTTCCTCCAGATTGTCAATAGGCATTGAATTATTTTCATGTATGTCAAAATTGTCACACTCAACCCATCCACAAACATCTTTCTTACCTGCGTCATTTACCCTCCGTGCTGCGTTGACTTTGTTGACTAAATTACATCCTCTCATCTCGATCTGATACTTCTGTGGATCAAGATACTTGACTGTACCATCGTATGCTTTGATTTGCCAGTGCATGTAGTGCTGACCACGTTGTAAGTGAAATCGTACTTTGTATTCAAAACCAACCATAATTGTCTCCTTTCCCCTAATATACATTATCGACATACTATTGTCAAGACTTTAATTTATTCGCTGACTATCACCATCCCCACCTATCTTATTAGATTAGGTAAAACAAACTGGCGTCTATACGATGTTGGTCCAATCTTCCCCGGCCTAGCCGGAAGGTATAGAACTCCCCCGTTCCCAGTGGAGTACGCTCCTCAGAGGTCACCAGTTGTTTGTATTGTAGGACTTAGGTGAAACCCGTTCTAGGGCAACACTTTCCCGTATAGCTATCAGGCTGCCGAGGTACTATACGCCATATCCGTCTTAATGTACGGCCATCGCACTAGGGACTTGCACCCTACAAGTATCTCCGAATGTTTGACGACAAAGCCTTATCGTATCACAATCTTGGGCTTGAATACTTGGGTAACTCTTCCGTGCCATGTATTGTAAGTATACTATATATATCGTCGTTGTCAAGTATATTCTTTAGAAAAAACAAAATAATTTTTGGCATGACTCGTGCGGCCGGGTTGGACCTAAGTCGTTATATAACAACAGCTTACGTTTCATACCCTTCTTTTTCTAATATGTCCTTTGTAATGAATACCATAGTTTTTGGGGTTGCTGTAAGGTAGTTTTTCATACCTCTCTCATCACAATACATAAATTCGTCTAGTTCATCGTACTGGTTTATTTCATGTATAACTGTTCTACAAGCATCATAAGCTTCTTTATCTGTCGAATATATAAGCTCTAGTGTTCCTGTTGAAATATAATATTTGCTCATGTTACAGCCTCCTTTTCTTCTCGCTTGAGTATCCTCAGTGCGTTTGCTGCGTCACTGCCTTTGGGTTGAACTCCATGAATCAGTAGGGCAAAATCCTGATTTGCCTTGGTTGGATCGCAGGCATGACTATCATCGTTGTCAATCTCCAGACCAAGATCGACAGCTTCTTGCTTGCTGAAAACAACCTTAGCAGACCGTAGACTATGCTCTGCAATCAGATGATCGTCACGACCGCCGTATGATGCAGTCAGGACAAGATTAGTCGGTACAAGGTCACGACTACGAACCCAATATGTCAACGACTTTGTGTAGGCGTAAAATAAAACGTCCTGATTACGCTCTGCGACTTTGATCCATGCCATGAAATACTTGTGACTGAACATATCACCAGACACATGAATACGAATGATCCTAGCATCCTTGGGTAACGCTGCACACAATCCGTCTGCCATAGCGTCACTTGTCTCCAGACTATGTATAGCGTCGTGATTACGTTTGCGGCTTTTGTAGGTGTTGGTGAATAGAACTTCTTGACTAGCAGAGAAGCAACGGAATTTTGTGTGAGGACCGTCCTTAATTCTGCGACTACCATCATCCTGCTCTTCGGCCTGAGACTTGCAGTTGAAAGCGAAAGGACAGTCTACCCCCGATAAAATATCGAAAGAATAAACCTTGGGAGTAGACCGTCCTATCTTCTGGCCTAACCACCGCTTGAGCACAGTAGTTGCTAGCTTGTAGAGTTTTTTGAGTTTGGTGTTTGCTGCTGAAAATTTCATTGTGGTGTTCTCCGGTGTGTTGTCGCTTGTCTCCTTAGTATACTATATTATCGTCCGATGTCAACTAAAAACTGTAGAAAAAATAAAAATTCTTTTTGGCACAGCCCGTGCCTCCGTAACGATTATAAGTCCTTTGCTGCTCAGCACTTACATACTTCGCTGGCTATATTCATCTAGTTCAATCTTGACGGTTCGGCTAGTACAAAAAATTATAATAATAATATATAAAAGATGTTTTTACTATCTCGTGGGAGCGGCCCGCACCTAAGTCATTGCTAGGCAACAACTTAGGGCGGGTTCACACACACACCACGAAAGAAAACTTAAGAGGCGAACAATCCAGCCAGTAAAGGCTTTCGGCAATTCACTGCACGTTCGCAGTAAAACTGTCGGTACTCACCGTCTTGTGTCTCACATGTCACAAGGTGATTAGTACGTTTGAACTCTGGATCATTCTTGCGATAGTTAGAACGCGAATTCATTTTCGCAAGAGTTTGCTTATCGAAGTGGACTACTGGTTCCACTATGGTTGCTTTCCATCGTCTACGCTCTCCGTTCAGCGGCTGAAGATAATCGAAACTATACGTTTCTCCGATCTTAGCCTCACAAAGATTCGCAGACTTGCTAGAAAACGACGCAAGATAAGCGGCAACAAAACATACGGCTACAACAGCAGCACAAGCAATCAAAAACATGTCGTTCATTTTAGAACTCCTAGTGTGTAACAAACCCAAAACCAATTATACCATACGCCTGACACCGTGTCAAGCGTAAACTCTCATCCCTTCCTGAAAAGGTGTGCCGTGACTAGTGAACCATTCCCAATTTTTTTGGAATACGCCCACTGGACTATACTTGTTGATTCGTTTTTTAGTGGTTGGGCTTTTCCATCCACCATGCCTGAGTGTAGCAGAATCGTCATCATGAATTACCACAATATCTGTGCTAAAATGTTGAATAGCTACGCTACCGTTCGGCAAAATTCTTGCTGTAGTATTGTTTCCTACCTTGCGTTGCATTCTGTTATTCTTTCCTAAAACCAATTCTGTTGCTTCTGCGTGTGTCATAAGTATTTTCTCCTTACTTGTTATATCGTCATTTTACCAGATAATCTTTAGCTGTCAATAGAAAAAAATATTTTTTCTTTTTCAGCCGTAAGTTGTTGATACATAAGCACTTAGGCACAGATCGTGCGGCCGGGTAGCCCCTCTAGGGGGTGAACCCTATTTGAGGAGCATTCCCTTCAGTTAGATGTAATATTGTCGTAAGGATAATTCCCAGGATAAGGGCTGTTATCATAATTCGGGCTAGGCTCTTCTGGTTTTTCTGTCCATTGTTCTCGTTCATATTCGCTCTCCTTAGCGTCTAACATATCCCTGATATACCAGCACAACAACGTGCCGCATACATATCCTATCGTCAAACTAGCAGGTTCTAGTTGAATAAAATTCATTGGCCCGTATACTCCTCATAAGTGAAACTCTCAACACCTCGACGGTATTGCTCCTCTACAATACCTGAGATCGCCACTATATTTTCTTGTCTGTTCTCTGCTGTACTAAGATCAATCTTAGGTACTGCTACCATTATCTCCAGATTTTCCTGTTCAATACCAGTAATTTCATCGACAATATTTTTGCAATCGTAGTATCGAAAATTTGGATCCATTGACTTATTCATTTTTCAAGTTCCTCATGTAAAGTATATTTTCTGAAACCCTCATGCCGTCCTTATCGTCTAATTCCCAACTATTGAGATAATATAATTGTACCAACTTAGTAGATAACTTGTCAAGTACATCATACAAACTATTTTCTACATATTCATTCATTTTCTTCCCTGTATCGTCGGAGTAATTCTTTAGAACCTGACCTAACCACATTTTCTAATATCTCTAATTCTGTCAAGTCTCCTCTCAATTTTGCTTTCGGGATGTCCTTCCCACATTCCCTAACCCACATCTGTATATCTTCGGTTGCAAATTCGTCAAAATAGTATGGC
>WLWF01002357.1_pt1 | contig 13816 bp, 14 predicted proteins | sample 6718331 | NCBI WGS metagenome assembly WLWF01 (sample SAMN12718692, study PRJNA515312) | sponge metagenome | isolation source: marine sponge | host: Mycale hentscheli | place: New Zealand: South Island, Marlborough, Capsize Point | collected 2003-05-01
TAATCTTTTCGCCCAGTTTTCGTATGTTTCCTCAGTTCCTTGTTCTCTCTCTTCAACTACTTCCCATTCTTCTTCATTAATAACTTCTCCCTTTAATTCACTATATACTGCGCCCAAATCATCGTCTGACATTTCAACGAAATCCTCTTCATTACTAACACCTTCCTTTTCCTGGTCCTCGTCGCTTTGTGTTTCTGTTACATCAAGGTCTATAAAATCGGCAGGCTTAAGCGTTTTAAAGTATAAATCTAGGTGTATATCGTTAACTTTTAGTAATGGCTCTAAACCCTTTAATAATACGTTTTGGAATGGTATTATAACACTATTATTAAATAAAGAATAAGCGTCCCTAAGTTCGTCGGCATTAGAACCTAATCCACCCCCTTCTGCACGTATTCCAAATAATAAAGGACTTGTAACTCTATGTCCTGACAGAACCTTGTTTACAACTTCTTTTGATAAAAACTGATAACTTTCAGAAGCGTCATTAGTTTGTATAGGTACAATCTCAGGACTTGTTTCTTTTCCATCGTTAAAAGACAATAAGATTTTACCACTATTTCCTGAGCCACTAAACTTATCTTGCACTTGTCTTTCAACTATTCTGCGCTCTTCTTCTGTTGGTATTCCATTTGTAAAATTAATCGCCATAGACGGAAACATACCATTACTAATATTAGCCAGATGAAATTGAGCTATTTCTAAATCTAATTGTATGTAGTCAGTAGATGCTATATAATCAGGTACAAATCCGTAAAAAAAAGCAGGATTTTTATCTCTAATCATTAAAATTTGACTTGCATTAGTTCGGTCTTTTGTACTAAAAGCGTTATAAACTCGTGGAGCGTGTTCGGGTTTTTTATATTTTGACCAGTCTGTACTAAAATAATAATGTTGTATTTCGCCATCAATCATTTTGCCACTACGAATATATTGAGCGCCTATGTGTACAATTTTATTTATGCTTTTTCTATCTCTTGACCAAATAACATTAACATAACAACCACCAAATAGTTTTAAATCCATAGCTAAATCCTTCAAAACTTCATCAGGAGAATTATGTAATAATCCATTTAATTTTAACCAACTTTCCTTAGTAGCTTCTGAGTCTTCAACATTTGTCGCTGCTAATCCTTCGCCGTATATCATAGCTCCGATTGATTTAATTAATGCGCCATTTATTGAGCTTCCCAGAAATAACTCCAGAAGATAATTCGGGTATAGATTATCTTCGCCAAATGACACCCAATCTTGATTAGTCTTTTCAACTAAGTGAGGTATATTGTAATGAGATAATTCGACTAGATTTAAATTCATAATTAATTAGTTATATATACAGAGTTAGTGTTATCATCGTTATTTGAGTATTTATTATAAACTACTGCTTCTTGAGTTCCTACGGGTATTACATTAAATAAACCAGTATAAATATGCCTAAGTCCCAATATACTCATATCATCTGATACAGAAGCATATATTTGCAAATCATATAATCCATAAGGAAAATCAGTATTTCCAAATGATATAAAACCAAGATTCAAAATCTCAGTAGAAAAAGTAGTATAAGTTAATGATACATACCTATCTTTATTAGTTAAATCTATTAATGTAGGTCTAAATGTTTTATTCTTTCCAGTTTGTTGGCTTATTATATTTACTAATGGTATTTTTCCAAAAAGTTCATATGCTTGGCGAAAATATTTACTGTCATATAAATTTACATCTATGGTTTGAGTAATTGTTACATTATTATTATTATAGATTGATTGAATCATATTTTATTAAAATATTTATTAAAAAAATTAAAACCAGTTTTACTATCAGTAGTGTCTTTTTCTATTTGTTTTATTAATTCATCACTTAACAAATCAAAAGAATGAATTACCTTTCCTTCATATTTAGTCTTTAGTTTCCACATTTTTTTTCTTTCTTTTTGGTTTATCCTGATCAAAATACTTATTTAAAATACCTTCAGGTAAATTCTCAATTTGGTGTGGTTTAAATTTGTCTAATGGTTTTTTACAATTAGTAATAACCAAACCTATAAATTCTTCTTTTAATTTCCAACTCATAATAAAGTTCTTTATAATAAATATAAAAATACCTATTTTGTTTTTTTTATAAAAAAAAAGGCACAAATACAGTGCCTTCTTTTATTCAAAGTAAAGTAATGTTATTATCCTGCAGTTACAGTTAATGAAGCAGAATCAGTTAAACCATTAAATGGTTGAGCAACACCACTACCAGGAGTAGCAGCATTTAACCATATCATCGGGTCTATTTCTTCTCCTACCATTGTTAAAGTAAAACCTGACATATCACCACGAGCAGCACCAGTTACAACTGTTCCACCAGTAGTTTCGCAACCATTATCCATTCCTATTAAGAACATATTGTCATTATTATCTTGAACCCAAACTTGGACTCTTGACTGACAAATTAATTTAATCTCATTAGTTTCTGCTACACTTAATTTTGGTAAAGTAAGAGATAATGTTTGAGTATAAAATGTTGTTCCATTAGCAGAACTTGCATTGATCGTAGTATTAAGATTACTTGCACCCGGTCTTAGTAAATATCTAAAACAAGTAGGACTTCCTACTGCAGCACCTTTTGAATCTAACCAGTTTGTAAAACCACCAACATCCATCACTAATACGTCTGTTGTATCAAATGTAGCAACTGCTCTCATATTTGAGATATATTCTTTGCATAAATAAACTGCTTTTAACCCACCTATGGAATCTTGACAGTCTACACTAAAGCCTTTAGTTAATTGACAACTCATCTATTTTATTTTTTAAAAGTTAATATTAGGGGGTAATATTTCAACCCCCTATTTTAAAGTGTATTATACTAAGTCGTAACCTATAACACCATCTGTTGCCACTGCTGTTTGAACTCCTATAGCGAAATTCATAGTAACCCTTACGTGGTCTGAACCATCATATTGGTAAGTAGGAATTAACTTAGCTTCTGTCCAATCAGTTGCTAAATTTGTTCCAAATACTAAATTTTCAGGGTATGAAGCAACAATTGTTCTACCTAACATACCAGGACATACATATAATGGGTAACCCATAAAAGTAACATTGTTAAAGTCACCTGCAGAACCTAATGCTTGGAAAGTTGTTGCAGCAGCTAATGCTTGTAGGTATTGAGCATATATAGTCGTACCTACATAAAAACCAAAACCTGCTTTCATCATTAATGGAGAATTATCTCTTGCTACTTTGTCGTAAACTTCTTTTAAGAATGCTAAAGCACCTGCAGGATCATCAGCAGTTGTAGTTTCAACAGTAGCAAAATCTTTCATAGCACCATTTGCAAAACCACCAATAGCACCAGTATTAGATAAGAAACCTACACTACCAGTAGCAGCGATATTTCCACCCCAGATACCAGTTTCTATTTGCTCACCTGCTTTACCTGCAACAGTTGAAAGAATAAAATCAGAAAAAGATTGAGGTAAATTACCATTTCTGTCCATTCCTTGTCCCATCCAAGTTGGAAATACAGTACCTCTACAAATTTGCTCATTTACTTTAAGATCAGTCAAAGTAAGTATTTGTTCAGTAGTGGATACTTTATCACCAGGATTAAAAGCACAACCTGCTGCCTGAATAGGTAAAGCAGAAGCAATGTTATTGATCACTGCACTTTTAGTTAAACCATCTATTTGTCTTACATAACCATTCTGTATAGTCACAGGACTTTTAACTGCAGCAGTTACATATGGCATTGCGTGTATCCCTGCGTAAGTATCGCCAGTTATTACGATATCATCTGCAAAATCACGCTTTTTAGAAATTTTATATTTGCTCATCTTTTTTTTTATTTTAAGTTATTAATGTAATATGCTGCCTTCTGTTGTGAGGACAGTTTGGTAAAATCTACCTTTTCTACAGAAAGGTTACCTTCTGGATTGTAAGTAATACTATCAGTAGCAGGTGCGCCTGATAATTCTACTATTTTACTATTTAATTCTTCTACTTGTGTCATTAGTTCACTAATAACATCAGCAGACATTTCTGTTTTTTCTTCTTCTTTTTCTCCTTCTTCTTTTGTTTCAACACTTGCTTCTACTTTATCAGCTTTTAAATCAGCTATAGCATCTTCAAGGTTTTTAATTCTTTTTTCCATTCCTTCCCAGTCAGCTACATCAGCTTCCTCTGCTAAATTTTCCTCACTTAATTCTTCTTCATTTTCTTCTTCTACAGATTCAGCTTCTTCACCTAAATCTAATACTTCGGAATTATCGCCTATTGACAATTTATTTCCATTTTCCATTGTGTATGTTCCTTTAGATAATGGGTTAGCATCTCCATCTTCGCCAACAGCAAAAACTTTAGAATCAATCATAAATTGATCATCTTCGGTAGCAATTATTCTACCATCTTCTAACTTCATTTCTGCATACATCTTTACAGAATAACTTTTTGGATTATTTTTCATTTGTAGTAAGTTTAAAATTTTGTCTAATGTATTCATAACTATAAGTAAATATAAATTTTTGGTTTTTGTTTAATGATATTATCGTCTAACAGTCTTATTTTTTATTGCAGAACAAACTTTTGCTGCTGTTTCTTTATTGCCATATTCCTTCATTTGGTCTTTCATACAATCATTCCAAGAATATTTTAACATTGCTTTTTTCTTAGCAAATGCAATTTGTTCCAATGTTTGATATTTTTTCTTTCTTTTCTTTTTGCCAGTTTCAGCGTGTTCCTCTCTCATTGTTGCTGTAGAATGGTCTGTACAAGCCATAAATAACTTATCCCCGTCCATTGTATGTATATGGCTACCACTACACCCTTTGAACATTTCAGCATATAATTCAGCTTCTTCTTTAGTTCTAAATAATGGCTCACCATCTAAACTTGCAACTGGGTTTAATTCATTTTTTAAAATTAAACTTTTTATTTTACCCAATGTTACTTGATCGGGACAATCTTCGCAAGTTTCGTCTAATATATCTTTTTGTTTTGACGCTTCAATTAATTTGTCAGTAAACCAACCTTCTATACTAAACCCTCTTACCTCTTTATTTTTAATTTTGTTCCAAATTTCATCATTACCTTCTGCACTAACTTGCACAAACCAAGTGCCTACAGGCATATTTTTAAAACCCCATAGATTTGATTTGTCAAATTTTTCATCTTCTTTAATCCAAGATTCCACAACAGTCAATCCGTCTACAGTTTCATTATGTTCCAAAGTGTGGCTATTATTCCTTAAATTAGACATAAATAGCTTCTGTGCTTGTTTAATGGTTTCTTTAGTAAAAAATACATCGTATTCCTCATCTGTTTCCTTATCGTACCTATTAATTTTCTTATCAGGTATTAATACTGCACCTACTAATTGTTTTTGATCTTCGTCCACTTTTGCAAGACTTAAAAAATCATTATTGAAAAAAACAAAGTTTTCCTCTATTGCAGGAAATTTTACCACTGAGATTGCTTCTACTCCGAACAGTTCTGCTGTTTCGTCTATTATTAATTCTATTAATTTCTTTTCCATACTTATAAATATAAAAATTTAGTTTTTGTTTATAATGTTGCTTGAATATCTAATTCTTCTTGTAATGCTTGGGCGTTGCTAATATCATTTTCAACTACAAATGCTTGTACAGTAGTACCACCACCACCAACTGAAGGTTGATTAATGCCTTCTAAATTAGGAGTTTCAAATGCACCCATACCACCTGCATCTTCTCCACCACCTGAAACATCAGGAACATCTGGTTCTGGTACATCAGTTCCACCACCAGGTACTTTAGATAATAAAGACTTAGCACTTGCAACTCCAGTTAATACTGCACCAACTCCAGTTGCAATAGCACCTAAATTTAAAGGAAATGGCATTGATTGAGCAGATTTAATTGCACCAACAACTGCCACTCCAGTATTTAATAAAATAGATGCCATAGCTGCTGCCTTAGCTGCTTTAGTTCCTTCTCCTGCTAATTGCTGAACAGCTTGAAAACCAACATTTGCTAAAGCAATTTTTGCTTGTTTCTCTGCCTCTGCTATTTGTAGTTTTTTATCTGCCTCTGCCTTTTCTATAGCAGTTAATTTTTCTGCATCTGCTATTTCTTTATCCAATAACCTTTGCCTTTCTGATTCCTTTTGATCAATTATTTTCTGTTCCTCTTCGGCAAATTTAGCTTGAGATTCTAAAACTGCTTCATTATACGCTTGAGTTAATTCAGTAGTATCTTGGTTATATTTGTCAGCTAATTCTAATAATTTAGTGTATTTAGTATCTATTGCTTCTAATTCTATTTCTTGTTTAGTAAGCTGAGATGTCCTTAATAATTCTAATTCCTTTTCAGTTTTTACTTGTAATGCTGCAGCTTCTTTTTCATCTGCTTTTAGTTTATCATCTGCTTCCTTTTGCTTTTTCTTTTCTTGATTTGTTCGTTCTGTGGCAATTTGTTTCTCAAATGTAACAATTTCTGTTACTACTCTTTTTTGCTTTAAAATAGATGCAGTTTGCAAATCAATTAACCTACCTTTTTCTGCCTCTAAAGCTATTAAATCTTCTTCACTTGATTTACCTAAATCTACAACTGCTTGCAGGGCATTAACTTTATTAGTTTGAGTGTCTAATTCTAATTGTGCTACTCGTTGTTCTTCTGCCACTGCTGCCTTTAACGCCACTAATCTCTCTTGCATTGTCTTAGTTTCATCTTCGGCTAACAATCTACTTTCTGCTATAATTTTATTTGCTGCAGCTCTTTCCACCACCATAGCTCTTTCATCATCTCTTACTTTTTGTAAAGCATCAGTTAACTCACCCATTGCTTTAACTTCATCTCTAATTTCTGCTGTAGTTCCAGTAAATGCCTCTTTAAATGCTTTAAATGGGTTTTTTAATTTTATTAGTGCTTTTATAAAATTTTCTGTCCTATCTCTTATAACATCAAATGCAGCAGACGCTTGCGACATTACCCTCTCAAACATTCTCGCAGTTTCAATATTACCACTAAAAATGTCTTTCAATTTCATAAATGCAGCAATAATTAAACCGATGCCTAATGCTTTAAAAGCAGTTCCAAGCATTTTGGTAGCACCTGACATTCCACCCAATCCTTTTTTAGCGCCTTTAGATGATTTATTTACACCTTTTACACCATCATCTAATTTTTTTATATCTGCAGTTGCTTTTGATGTATCAGCTTTTAATATTATAGTTTTTTCTATCGCCATATTATTCTTATTATTTGTTTAAACATTCTTTTAAAACTTGTATGATATTCCTCTAAGCCATAAACAAAATCTAATTTTTTATCTTTATATTTTACTAATTGCAAATGATCAACGCAAGGCGTAATTAGTTTACTTGTATTTTCTATATATTTTTTTAATTCCATAATAAATAAGTATTATTTTCAAATAGTATATTATTACCATTTTGGTATAAAGCATAATCCGTGCCAAAAGGTAACCCAATATTAGGTACTAAATTAACATCTAATTCTACTGATAATTCCCAAACTCTTTTTGTGTTTGTTTCAATATCTTGTAAACCAAATCTTAATTCTGTGCCACTAATATCAATGTATAAAGAACAAGCACCAGTAACACCTGATTCTTTAATACTAAATTCAGATGTACCACCTGCTATTCCTAATTGCCTTACGGTGTTATTATCAATAACAAAGCCAGTATAATATGCAAATGCTTCTGTAGAGCCTACTATATGAGTTGTACTATTACCACCTATAACAGTTGAAATACCTTTTACCCTAATAATAGTATTACTATCATTTGGTAACACCAATTTCTTCTCATTAGCATCTCCCTGAACATAAGCATAAGACTTAGTATTACCATCAGTATTACCAGTTAATATAATTTTATGGCTTTCTCCAGTAATCTGAGGAACTCTTGCAAATGTCGTATTATATTTAATTGCAATGTCATTACCATAAAAAGGCAAGATAGCTTGTGAGTGCTTATTATTGTCATTGCCTACAATCATTGGAACATTATATCCGTTTATTTTTCCTGCTACTAAAGACTTTGTACCATTACCACTAAATAAAGATTTATAAGCGTAAAGTGTTTTTCTATTAATTGGTAAACTATTAGTATTTGCGTCACAAAGAAAGGTAGCAGTGCCATTTGGGTTTGTAGCGTTAATTAAAGATGTGCCACCTGCAGCTTCACAACTTGCTATATCTACAAATACACCAGTATAATCAGGTGCAGTAAAGTCAGGTGTGCAATTAGGGTTCTCTTGAGGACAAAAAATAAACCAAGGACCAATTGTATTATTACCATTTAAATTACCAACAACAGAAGTACAATCATTACAAGTGCCACCATATATTTCTCCTGCCTTTATTAATGTTACTTTTGTAGATGCTTGTCCACCTACTTGATAATTACTAATATTAAGTATTCTCCAATAAGTATCTTTTATAAAAATCTCATCGTTAAATTTAAAATTAAATATATCTACAGAATTAAGGTTTAAATAGCATTCCATAATTCTTGATTCTTGATTATAGATAGTATTTAAATATGATTCCCAATACTCATAATATAAACTCTTTAAACTGATAACACTATTTTGGTTATAATTAAAGCAGGTCAAATCACCACATAGTGGAGGTGCTTGATTCCAGTATAATGATCGGGTAGTATTAGCTAATAAACCAACTCCACTTGAAGTAGATATTTCAAAAGGACTACATAATGGGTATTTATCAAACTCAAAAATAGTAATTGTGCCATCGTTGTCGTGTTTGTGCAGGTAGTATTTATCAACCCCACTTATTCCAACTACCTCTGTTGGACTTCCACTATAATAATATAATTTAGGTTTAGTAGCTTCTAATGGGTTCTCTATATTTGGCTCAGTTCCTTTAAAGGTATATTCATATTGAACTGCCATATTGGTTTGCTGAGTGCTTAATTGTGTATCTTCATTTCTATAAATTCTTTCATTTATGTAAGGTGAAAATATAGACTTATTTTCTAATGTACCTTTAGCAAAATCATTACCAGTTTCCTCAATGTCTATTTTACCATAAGGATTATATAGTGGTTCTTCATCTTTTATTGACTTATTCCACATATCTACATCTTCTAAATCTTGCAACATAATAGATTGCTTTTGCATTGATGTAGTGTCTTTAACTATAATTTCTTTTGAAGTGTCTAATTTATCTGTCCAATGTTTTATAGCACCTTGAGATATGTAATCATTATAAGGCTCTATAAGTAGGTTATTTGCATTGTCTGGGTCTGATAATATGATCAAGTTAAATCTCTCTATTAAATCTTTAAGGAAGTCTTTTTGTCGTAATTTAACATCTATGCAACTTGGAATATCTACTACTTTACCATATTGATTTGTACCATAACCATTCCAATCTATTCTCATCATTGTATAGCAACCAGAACCTTGAGGAAAATCTACTGCACCATTGGTGTTTCCTAAAAGAACACTTACTTGAGAACCAAAAGCACCTACATTAACATTCCTAACTCTTGCTACTATAACTGCTGTTTCTCCAACTGGCATACCACCAATACCCATATTGACATTAAATAAATCATTTACTATGCCTTGAAAACCAGGTACAAAACTTTGAGTTTCTTCTCCCCACCATACAGTCCAGTCTACACTTCCTGATGTTGTATCCCATCTGTGTGCTTTAATCTGAACATCAATTAATCCATCTGAACTACAACTTTCTATGTTATTAAATTGCACTCGCATTTGAACATTAATACTAGACATATTATAGTCTTGTTTAGTAAAATAATCATCAGTAGTATTCCATAAACTATTACCATCAGAAGGAACTGTATATGTGGCATTTACTGGAACATTTTGATCTGCAGGCATTATTTCCCAAGGTAAATTGTCATTACAATCCCAATAAGCATCATTTTCAGTAAAATTATAAAAACTTGCACCTGCAGTACCAACTTGAGAAAAACCTGTTATTTCACCACCTGAACTTATAGTAGGTGTTGCAGGTACATTAAGATGGTTGCAGGTAGTCATAAATAAATTACCAAAATAATTACCATCTATAAAAGTAGAAGTGTAACTAAAACCTGCCCTTGCTATGATTAACTGGAATAAAGTTTTAATTTGTATAGCAGGACTAAATTGTGTAATATCAACCATATAATTATTCTGTTCTTCCTCAGAATAACCACTTGTAGAGGACATAGCTAAATATTTATTAGAATTACCTTCATAGAAAAAGTTAGGTATTTTTACACTAAATGGGTACATAATCCTTTGTACCTCAGAAACAGAATCTTGTAATACATTTCCATTTGGAACACTAACAAAACTTGTACTTGTTCCATTCCAAGATGCTTCAATATTAGCAGCAGTTAAATAATGATTATAATTTTCAGTATAATTACCATCACTATTTAAAAATACATCTTTAAGTTTATTGTTGCCTATTACACTAAATAAATCAGAGGTATTAGACATTAATACAATCTCATATACTTGTGCCTTTTGATATATTGACTTTAGCTGGATTGAGCCTTCAAATTGAGGTACAGAACCTACATATAATACAGCATCAAATTTTGTCCTTGTGCTATATACTAATGTTTCTAAATTTACATTAAACCAATTCTGAAAAAAAGCATTATTGTTATCAGTAAATGGCAATTTAAAAGTTTGTGAATAATTACCTTTCCTTTTTTCAGGCTCTTTTACATCAGCAAATTGAAAATTTAAAGATATGTTTGGTGTTTCTTGGAGATCAAGGTTGTAGGCAGTATCTGATGTTGCTGCACTTGTTGCCTTTCTATATGCTACTAATCTTATATCCATTATGAATTAGTGTTAACTGGGTTAGCGTATTCAATATTAATAGTATATTGGATTAATTTATCATTTGCTTTAGTTTTTCTAACTATATTAGAATCTGTAATCATAACAGCTTGAGTAAATTCTGTATCTGCATTTTCTATAATATAAACATTTGTAGACATTAATAGTTTTTCCATTAAAGTGGCTTCATTTTCACTTAACCAATCCGTGTTTAAAGTTTCTTTAAGCGAAGCTGTAGTCTGTCTTGTTGTTTTACCCCTATCTGTATCATTATATCTCCATACTGATTTATTATAGATACCTACTAAACTATTATAATTGTTCCTTTCTACACTTAATGTCTGTGTAGATTTCATATTAAAATTCCAATAGTCATAACATCCTACGCTATTTGCCCACGCTAATCTTCTAATCTTAAAACCTTTACAGCTTCCACTCTGTTTATAGAATGTATAAATTGCACTTTTAGCAGCAGAACTTCCACTATCAAATGCTTGTACTGTGTAATATTTCCAATTAGCAAAATTAGATGGTCTTGCACCTGTTGTAGCATCTTGTGCTTGTAAATTTTGAGGACCACATCCAAAGTATAATAATGATAGTGCAGGTGAAATTGCACCATTTGGTGCTAAACCACCATTAGTAGCACTGTTTGCTATTATCTGTGTACTACCTATTTGAGCATTAGAAGAATCATAATAATTAATTTTAAAATTATGAGCCTCACTTGCATAGTATGTAGTGTCATTTAAAAATGCCAAAGTATGGTAATCTTTATCTTGGACATAGTTTAAATATTCTAAACTTCCAGATGTTGGATTAAGATTTTTTCCTATGTCACTTAAAAACCTATCACTATCACTATTCATATTAAAAACATTAAAAGCATCTGACTGTATGAATTCAGCACTTGCACTTGTACTTCTTGGAGTAAATAAAGGTAAAGAGGCTTTTAAGAATCTTTGTGTGTAAGCAATAGAATTTGTTGTTACATCGCCAGGAGAAGCATCAGCACTTGAAGAATAATTTTCATAACCTTTAAAATAAAAAATACCTATTTGCGTTAAATCAAAATTCTTATCCCCATTAACACTAAAAATCTTAGTTGCATCTTCATTAGCACCTAATGTATGAATAGATTTAAAAGGAACTGTGGTGTCATTTTGATCGACAATAGTATCTACTAATTGAGTGTTAATAATCTCTCTAACATCAAAAAATGCCCTTCCATTATTGTTAGTAATATCTACACTATACCCATTTCTTCTTTGTCTTATTTTAGCTAAGAAAATACCTGAAGCATCATTTACTTGTACTGATAAAACTAATTGATAATAAAATAGAGAAGATATATTGTTAGGTGTGTATAGCATAAAACCTATAATCGGTGTCCAATTAGTTAATGCAGGTACTTTACTTGCATTGTCTACTGGTTTCTGTTTCCATTCTAAAACTGCCATATATATTTATTTTATTAAAGTTTCTATTTGTGCCTCTAAATCATCTGCTAAAGCTTGAGTTATTTTATTTTCAAATTTATTAAATTGTTGCTTTAAAGCATTATCAAAAAATAAAGTTCTTGATAGTCCTCTTTTTGCTATTGCCCTACCTATTAAAAATGCAGCATTTTTTAAATTTGCTTGTGTTTTTGCTTTAAATTGCCCTTTTTTATTTCTTAACCTTACTGGTTTATTTTTAATCCACTTTAACACTACACCTTTTGCTAAGTTTTTTTTCTTAAAACCAAAAGGACTACTTTGTGGGTTTTTAAAAAATTTTGGTCTTTTAGAGATTGAAGCAGGATCAGAACCTCTTACTCCTTCATTAATAAAATTCCAATAATCAGAAGCACCACCAAAACGCCATTCTAATTCTACACCATTTTTATTAGAGGTTACTACATAATTCATATCCTTATATAGTGTATTTTCTCTCGTTTGTTTTTTTTCTTTTTTTAAATTATTCCTTGCGCCTGACACCACATTAGTGCCAAGTTTCTGCATAGCTTGTATTGTTTTTAAAAATTGCATTATGAAGTAATAGGTGCTGTAATTGGTACTATACAAAGACTATTAGTATTATTTACTTGAATACTTAAATCTGCTGACCAACCAGTTAATAAATTATTAAATTTAGCTGTAAAAGGTTCTGCATTGATCGGTGTTTGTAGTATTATTTCGTTATCAACCCAAGAACCTTTAATTTCATTTTGTGCATCTGAATAATATAAATTCTGTTTAAATTCATTTATTACATCTTGCAATATACTTAGGTTTTCACTAAATGTATCTAATCTTCCTATCCTTTCTGTGTTTGCAAAAGTTCCTCCAGAAGCAGATAAATCATCCACTTCGTCATTAATCATATCTAAAACATATATAGTAAAATTATAAACTAATGTTCCAGTATCAATAGTTACACTACCAGGTTCTGCGTATAGTATAACATAATCAGTCGCACCTAACTTATTTATATCTACTTCGTCCATAAACCCAGAGTGAAAGCTATTTATTTCTAAATGTTTATTTGCTATAATGTCAAATGTTTGGACTATGTTTCTAAAAGTTATCATAATTATTATTCTTTTTATTATTATAATCTTGAGTGTAAGCTAAATAAGTAAATAATTGCCTAATTGGAATTTTAGTAATTTTATCAATATCTAAAATACTATTAGATAAAGAATATAATGTATTATACCAACCCCATTTACTTTCTAAACTTACACCTTTTGTGGTGTCGTTTGCTGAGCTTTCAAATAATTGACTGAACTCTTTGCTAATATCTCCCCTAAAGTCAAAAAAAAACCTAACGAACTTAACGCTATATCCATTGGACATTTTTTAAATAATTCTTCTTTAAATTGATCAGGGTTGTAATCCTCTATAGTGTATCTTTCATTTACTTTATGAGTAATTGGTCTGTATAGTATGCTCATTATGTTATGCAAATTATCTATAGGTTGTTTTGTATATGTTTCTAAATCTAT
>WLWF01002359.1_pt1 | contig 13807 bp, 15 predicted proteins | sample 6718331 | NCBI WGS metagenome assembly WLWF01 (sample SAMN12718692, study PRJNA515312) | sponge metagenome | isolation source: marine sponge | host: Mycale hentscheli | place: New Zealand: South Island, Marlborough, Capsize Point | collected 2003-05-01
AAGAGATGTCAAAAATAAGTCAGTATTCAAATTCAAGTCCCGTTCTATTAACAGATAAGCTGATAGGCACAAACACTGCGGGTAGTCCTGCCAATGGTACAAAGAACTTTTTAGTTAGTGATTTAGCTACAGTGATTGGAGCTAACATTGATAAAACATTACAGCAAGTGGTGGATGCAGGGAATACGGCTACTAAAGACGTAACTCTAACAGGTACTTTTCGCTCTACCGTATTAAAAGGAGACACTATGCAGTTGCTCGCTTTAGGGACTTACGCTGATAATGTCGCAGCCCTTGCGGGTGGCCTTGTTATTAATGATGTCTATAAGACGGCAACAGGAGAGCTTAGAATCGTAGTGTAATGGACATTAGAAAGATATCGATAGGGAGTGACTATAAAGCTGCAATGCACTACATAGTAGGGCAGCAGGTTTTAGGAAACTCTTACGCAATCCATCTAATAAAAAAAAACATCCTTGACAATTCCTTCATGATCTACATACAAGAGGTCGATGGTGATGTTGTGGTATTATGGAAAGATTTCAACGCTAATCTTCCCATAACAATAGAATATAATATAAATTTTTAATATAATGAAATCACCCCATTGCTTTATAGTAAAGCCAATAGGGGGTAGGCGTTACGATAATCTCAAAGAGATTGGTGGTGTAGAGTTTATAACTTCATCTTCTAAAGAAGACCACACTGTCTCAAATAGATTTGCAGAAGTAATTCAAACCCCTTTACGTTATTCAGGAGAAATTCAAATAGGTGACACTTTAGTAGTGCATCACAATGCATTCAAGTACTACAATGACATGAAAGGAATGGAACGTAGTGGGCGTAGTTTTTTTCGTGATGATTTATTTTTAATTGATCAGGATCAATACTTTATGTTTTCTCACAATGGAGTGTGGAAAAGTAGAGAAGAGTATTGTTTCGTAAAACCAATTCCTGCAAAAAAATACATGCTCGACAAGTCTATTAAAGAAGAAGAACTGATTGGGGTAATTAAGTATGGAAATAAATTCTTATCTTCACTTGGAGTGAACGAGGGAGATGAGGTAGGATTTATGCCTGACTCCGAATACGAGTTTAAGATTGAAGGCGAAAAATTATATCGAATGTATAATCAGGCTATATGTGTTAAGACATGAATGTAGTAGAGTTAAAGAGACAGATTATAGAAGCAGGCGAGAGAGCTGTCAAGCAACTCATCAAGGTTGCTAAAGAGGAAATTATAAAGCCTGACCCAGATGACGAGTTGGCTGCTGACAGATTAAAGAATGCTGCTGCAACAAAAAAGCTAGCCATCTTTGATGCGTTTGAAATACTTACTCGTATAGAAGCAGAAAAAGAAATGTTAAACACAGGGGAAGAATCTGTGATTGAATCTAAACAAGGATTTGCAGAACGAAACGCCACATAGAATATACACCGAGGTATTTGACTTGATACCTACAACTGTTCTTAAAAATAAGAATAGAGCCAAATCTTGGCGTTATGGTTATGATGACAAGTATGGTATTGTAGTAATTTCTAAAACTGGTGAGATAGGCCCGATATATAGAATTAGTGGATTATTGGTAGCATTGCCTAAGACACCAAAGGATGTTTCGACTAGGAGCAAAACATCTAAAGATCAATACTGGGAGAGAAGGGATTATCCTAAACAGTTATTTAAAATCAAGTCTATTTTCCAGTGGAATGAAATGCCTAACGCTTTTAAGACTACATGGGTAGATTACATTGAAAGAGAGTTTGATCGTAGAGAGCAAGGCCATTGGTTTATGAGAAACGGTAAACCTACATACATTACCGGATCACACTATATGTATCTTCAATGGACAAAGATAGATGTAGGATACCCTGACTTTCGTGAAGCTAATAGAATATTTTATATTTTTTGGGAGGCGTGTAAGGCTGACCATAGATCATTTGGTATTTGTTATTTAAAAATTAGACGTTCTGGATTTTCTTTTATGGCTTCCGAGGAATGTACGAATATTGGTACGCTTGCTAAAGATGCTCGTATAGGAATATTATCAAAGACAGGTAGTGATGCGAAAAAAATGTTTACCGACAAGGTAGTTCCTATATCAAACAACTATCCTTTTTTCTTTAGACCGATACAGGATGGTATGGATAAACCAAAGACTGAACTAGCTTATAGAATTCCAGCATCTAAGATTACTAAAAAGAATATGGCAACTGTAGATGAAAATGATATGGAAGGGTTGGACACTACAATAGACTGGAAGAACACTTCTGATAACAGTTATGATGGGGAAAAGTTACAACTATTAATTCATGATGAAAGTGGTAAGTGGGATAAGCCGGATAACATTCTAAACAATTGGAGGGTTACTAAAACTTGTTTACGATTGGGCAGCAAGGTTATTGGTAAGTGCATGATGGGGTCTACATCTAATGCTTTAGATAAAGGAGGTTCAAACTTCAAGAGTTTATATTTAGACTCCAACGTATCTAGTCGCAATGCTAATGGTCAAACGAAGAGTGGATTATATAGTTTGTTTATTCCTATGGAGTGGAATATGGAAGGGTTCATAGACAAGTACGGTAACCCTATATTGCGTACACCTAAAAATCCAGTAGAAGGAATTGATGGAATGTTAATTGATGTAGGTGCGATTGACTATTGGGAGAATGAAGTTGACTCTTTGAAACAAGACTCAGATGCATTGAATGAGTATTATCGGCAGTTCCCCAGGAATGAATCCCACGCCTTTAGAGATGAGAGCAAGCAATCATTATTTAACCTAACTAAAATCTATGCTCAAATAGATTACAATGAGAGTTTGATTGAGCAGCACTTTTTAACAAGGGGTTCATTTAACTGGATGAATGGAGAAAAGGACACGAAAGTAGTTTGGAGTCCTGACAAAAGGGGACGCTTTCTAGTGTCATGGTTACCAAGCGTAGGTCTACAAAATAGAATGATATCTAAAGGTGGGCGTAAGTTACCCGGTAATGATCACATCGGTGCATTTGGATGTGACTCTTATGACATATCAGGAACTGTAGGTGGTGGAGGATCTAATGGTGCGTTGCATGGATTGACAAAGTTTCATATGGAAGAAGCACCAACAAATGAATTTTTCTTACAATATGTAGCAAGGCCACAAACCGCAGAGATATTTTTTGAGGAAGTATTAATGGCTTGTATATTTTACGGGATGCCTATATTGATAGAGAACAATAAACCAAGATTGTTGTACCATTTTAAAAATAGAGGGTATAGAGGATATTGTTTAAATAGACCAGACAAACACTCCTCTAAATTATCTAAAACTGAAAAAGAACTAGGAGGCATTCCTAATAGTAGTGAAGATGTAAAACAAGCTCACGCCACAGCAATAGAGACTTATATTGAAAAGTATGTGGGCATAGATATTGAATCAACCTATAGGGATGCTGATGAAATAGGATCAATGTATTTCACTAGAACCTTAGAAGATTGGGCTAAGTTTAATATTAATAACAGAACCAAATACGATGCGACTATCAGCTCAGGCTTGGCTATAATGGCATGTCAAAAGCATGTTTATCTACCACAAAAAGTAGAGTCAAAAATAAGTATTAACTTTGCAAGGTATAGTAACACAGGTTCTATAAGTGAATTAAAGAAATAGATGAAACAGGTAACGGTAAAAATATCGCCTACTGGATTTCCAAGTCAGTTTGTTTCAGACTCCGAGAAGAAAACAGATGAGTTCGGATTACAAATTGGGCAAGCCATTCAGTATGAGTGGTTCAAGAAAGACGGAACAAATTGTAGGTTTTATAGTCAATGGGCAGAGTTTAATCGACTCAGACTATATGCGAGAGGAGAGCAGTCAATAGCAAAGTATAAAAACGAAATCTCAGTAGATGGTGATTTATCTTACATAAATCTAGATTGGACACCCGTTCCTATACTACCTAAGTTTGTAGACATTGTAGTTAATGGAATGTCCGACAGATTGTTTCATGTTCGTGCATATTCTCAAGACGCATTGTCGGCAGAGAAAAGGTCTCAGTATCAAGACATGATAGAGGCTGATATGGTAGCTAGACCTATTCTTGAAAACATTCAACAAGAGTTTGGAGTTGATCCGTTTATGACTGATCCACAAGAACTTCCAACCAATGATCAAGAACTCTCACTTTACATGCAGCTTAATTATAAGCCAGGGATTGAGATAGCAGAAGAACAAGCTATCAATACGGTGTTGGAGGAGAATCACTATCAAGACATTCGAAAGAGAGTTGACTATGATTTAACAGTGCTTGGCATTGGATGTACCAAACATCAGTTCTTACCAGGCCAAGGAGTCGATGTTGATTATGTTGACCCGGCTAACATTGTCTATAGCTATACTGAAGACCCACATTTTAAGGATTGCTTTTATTGGGGGGAAATAAAGACTGTTCCGATTACTGAACTAGTTAAGATTAATCCTGACATCACCAATGAAGAAATGGAGGAGGTTAGTAAGTATAGTCAGTCATGGTATGATTATTATAACGTAGCTCAATATTATCAAAACGATATTTTTTATAGAGACTCATGTACATTGATGTACTTTAATTATAGAACTACTAATACTTTTACTCACAAAAAGAAACGACTAGAGTCTGGGGGTTATCGTGTAATTGAAAAGGATGACACTTTTAATCCACCACAAGACATGATGGACGAAGGCAACTTTGAAAAGGTTGAAAAGAAAATCGAAGTGTGGTATGAGGGTATAATGGTAATGGGTACAAATATATTATTGCGTTGGGAGATGATGGAGAATATGGTACGACCTAAATCCGCAAGCCAATACGCAATGCCAAACTATGTCGCTTGTGCTCCTAGAATGTATAAAGGCAATATAGAGTCATTAGTTAAAAGAATGATTCCCTTTGCTGATTTAATTCAGATTACTCATTTAAAGCTTCAACAAGTTGTTTCTAAAATTGTACCTGATGGAGTATTCATAGATGCTGATGGATTAAATGAAGTTGACTTAGGAACAGGTCAAGCATATAATCCTGAAGACGCACTACGAATGTACTTTCAAACAGGTAGTGTTATTGGTAGAAGTTATACTCAAGATGGTGACTTTAATAATGCGAGAGTTCCTATTACTCAACTCACCGCTAATTCAGGTCAAGCAAAAATGGGAGCATTGATTGGAAACTACAATCACTACCTAGATATGATTCGTTCTGTAACCGGCCTTAATGAAGCAAGAGACGGGTCTACTCCCGATCCTAATGCTTTAGTAGGTGTTCAGAAATTAGCAGCATTGAATTCTAATACAGCTACCCGTCATATCCTAGACGGCAGTCTTTATATTACCCGTACTTTGGCTGAGGGATTATCTTGTAGGATATCCGACTTATTAGAGTATGCAGATTTTAAAGATGAGTTTGCAATGCAAATAGGTAAATACAATGTAGGTATTCTAGAAGAAATCAAAGACTTATATATATATGACTTTGGAGTATTCATTGATGTAGCACCTGATGAGGAACAAAAACAAAAGCTAGAAGAAAACATTCAGATGGCTTTATCAAAAGGAGATATAAATTTAGAAGACGCTATAGATATCCGTGAACTTCGAAACATTAAGTTAGCTAATCAGTTGCTTAAAGTAAAGCGTACACAGAAAGCCGAGAAGGATCAACAGATGGCTATGCAGTCACAGCAACAGCAAGCAGAGATAAATATGCAGTCACAACAAATGGCCGCACAGACAGCAATGCAAAAGATACAAGCTGAGACACAGTCTAAGATGCAAATAAAACAAGCGGAGATTGCTTACGAGATAGATAAGATGAATCAAGAGGCTCAACTTAAATTTGAGTTAATGCAACGTGAGTTTAATTTCCAAATGCAAATAAAAGGTGTTGATCAACAGGGCTTGGCAGATAGAGAATTACAACGAGAGGGTGCAAAGTCTGAACGTATTAGTCAGCAAAACACTCAGCAATCTAAACTGATCAATCAGAGAAAAAAGGATTTACCTCCTATTGATTTTGAGTCTAATGAGGACTCTTTGGATGGGTTTGATTTGGCTGAATTTAACCCAAGATAGAGATATTATTTTTATTGTAACTTTGTAAAAATTAAATTAAATGGAAATTAAAGTAAGAGCCGTAGGCGATAATGAAGAAAAATCTGTTCAAGAAGTTGAGCAAGAATTACTTGACAAACATGAAAGTAGACTTGAAGGAAGTGGAGATGAGCAACCAACAGTGGCAGATAGCCCTGAGAGTGCCACCCCCACGAAAGAGCAAGAAGACTTACAGCCGGAAGGTGAAACACAAACTCAATCCTCAGAGTTAAACGAGGAAGACGTTCTTTCATATATTGGAAAAAGATATGGTAAAGACATTAATTCATTTGATGATTTAATGACAGAGCGAGAATCTTCAGAAGAATTACCTGAAGATGTAGCTACCTATCTTAAGTTTAAAAAAGAAACGGGAAGAGGTATTAATGACTTTGTTAACGCTAACAAAGATTATAATGACCTTGACCCTAATCAACTTTTAAAGGAATACTATAAACAAACTGAATCAGAGTTAGACAATGAGGATATTGACTACCTGATTCAAAATAAGTTTGGTTACGATTCAGAACTCGATGAAGAGGATGAAATCAAAAAGAAAAGTATTGCTAAGAAAAAAGAACTTTCAAAAGCCAAAGGCTTCTTTAAGGAATTTAAAGAGAAGTATTCTGTACCCCTAGAGTCTAGAGAGGAAGCAGTTTCTCCGCAAAACCAAGAAGAGTTGGAGGCTTATAAAAAGTATATAGATGATGCAAAAACGTATCAAGAAGAAGCGGAGAGAAAATCAAAATGGTTTGTAAATAAAACCGAGGAACTGTTCAACAATGAATTCAAAGGTTTTGATTTCAAGATTGGTGATCAGGAACTAACATTCTCCCCTGCTGAAGCATCTGAATTAAAAAAGAATCAACTTGATGTAAATAACTTCATAAGCAAGTTTTTAGATGATTCTGGAATGATGAAGGATACAAAAGGATACCATCGTGCATTATCGATTGCGATGAACCCGGATAAGTTTGCCAAGTTTTTTTACGAGCAAGGCAAGTCTGACTCAGTTACGGAATCCGCAAAGAAATCAAAGAACATAAACTTTGACTCTATGCGTTCAACACCTGAGACAACAAATAAGGGAGGGACGCAAATACGATCCTTAAACAATACATCTGGGAGAGGATTAAAAATAAGATCAAAAAAAAATAACTAATAAAGTCCTCTGAATAAAATAGGAGGCATTTAAAAAAATGGCTGGAAGCTTAAATTCTGGTGGAGTTGCATTGCAACCATCAGCGGAACAGGTAGCATTGTCTACTAATTATATTACAAACTTCGACTTCTTAAATCAGTATCTTCCTGATACTTACGAGAAAGAGTTTGAGAGATATGGTAATCGTACCATATCAGGTTTTTTAAGAATGGTTGGGGCAGAGATGCCATCCAACTCTGACCTCATCAAATGGGCAGAACAAGGACGTTTACATACTAAGTATGAAGATTGTACTTCAGGAGCAGCAGCGGCACAGGATGTAGCTACTATTACTGTACCTAACGCCCAGTTGAACCCAGGCACTGGTGGTCTTGCAATTCGTATTGGACAAACTGTTATGCTTTCTGAGCAAGCAGGAGGATCAACCAATTCTAACAAGGCGATTGTTACTGCGGTTGATAATACAGCAAGTCCTCGTACTTTTGATGTTGCTTACTACGAAGCAGGTGGTCAAACATTTGGAGCAGCATCTGCTGTTACTGTGTTTATCTATGGTTCTGAGTTCAAAAAAGGAACTAATGGAATGTCAGGGTCTTTAGAGGCTGATGACTTAATCCTTTCTAATAACCCTATCATCCTTAAAGACACTTATGCTGTCAATGGTTCTGATATGGCACAGATTGGATGGGTTGAAGTTACAACTGAGAATGGAGCAAATGGATACCTTTGGTATTTGAAGTCTGAGCATGAAACAAGATTACGTTTCGATGATATGCTTGAGACGGCAATGATTGAAGCTGTTCCTGCTGAAAACTTAGGTGGAGCAAATGCAGCTGGATTTGTTGGTTCAGAAGGTATCTTTAGTGCTGTAGGTGCAAGAGGTAATGTTTGGAACGGTGGATTCCCAGTTGCTCTCGCAGATTTTGACGCTATCATTTCACGACTTGACAAGCAAGGAGCTATTGAAGAGAATGCAATTTTTCTTAACAGAGACTTTGGATTTTCAATCGATGATATGTTGGCTGCTCAAAACTCTTATGGAGCTGGTGGTACATCTTACGGATTGTTTGACAATGACGAAGAGATGGCACTTAACCTTGGATTCACAGGATTCCGAAGAGGTTATGACTTCTACAAGACAGATTGGAAATACTTAAACGACCCAACAATGCGTGGTGGTTTAGTAGCTGGAAAAATAAGTGGGCTTTTAGTTCCTGCTGGTTCAACTAGTGTTTACGATCAAGTATTAGGAAAAAACGCAAAGCGTCCATTCCTTCATGTTCGTTACCGAGCTTCTCAGACTGAGGACAGACGATACAAAACTTGGATGACTGGTTCTGCTGGTGGTGCAAGAACATCTTCTTTAGATGCAATGGAAGTTAACTTCCTTTCTGAAAGAGCTGTTTGTGTCATGGGAGCAAACAACTTTGTATTATTCCAAGGATAATATAAAACCAAATAGGGGGGGTTCGCCTCCCCTTTTTTTAACTTTAATTAAATCAAATGAAAAAAAATATTACTACACCACAAGACATGGTATTTGTCTTGACTCAAGAAAACGCACCGTTGAGTTTTATGTTGAACTCACGAAACACACAGAGTAATCCTCTAATGCATTGGGATGGCGAACAGAATAGAGCCTTACGATATGCAAAGAATCAGAAATCACCTTTTGAAGACGAGCAAGATGGGCAATTGGTATTAGAGCCTATTGTATTTGAAGATGGATCGTTATTTGTCCCAAAAACAAATCCTGCTTTACAAAAGTTTTTAATGTATCACCCAGGGTTTGACAAGAGTTTCACTTTGTTAGACAATGAGAGAGATGCAAAAGAAGATGTAGAGGTGTTAAATATGGAGGTGGATGCTTTAATAAAAGCAAAAGAATTAAGTTTAGACATGATGCTGACTATCGCTAGAGTTCATTTAGGACTTAAAGTTGATACCATCAGTACCTCTGAGATTAAGAGAGATGTTTTAGTGTTCGCTAGAAATTACCCTGAAGACTTTTTAATGGCCATACAAGATCCTAGCTTAAGAGTTCAAGATACAATTGCTAGATGTTTCGATGAAACCATTCTAAGACTACGGAATAAGAATAGAGACGTATACATCAATCTTCCTAAAAACAAAAGCAAACTTCTTACCTTACCAGTTGGCGAGGACAAGAATTATGCGGTTGCAAACTACTTAAAGACCGATGATGGCCTACCAACTTTAAAGATGTTAGAGAGTCATTTGGAAAGTATTGAAGATTAGTTAGGATAATTAAAAAATAATTCATATGTTTGTTATCCTCATAACGAAAGTTTGATTGTGTAAGTTTGTCATATATTTCATACGATCAACGATAAGGGACTCTAAATGGAGTCCCTTTTTTTATTTATCTTTGTGTTATTATTAACCCATTAAATTTTTAAACAATGGAAAAATTTTTAAATATTCCTGTAAACGTTCAAGCTCTTTGTCTTCATTTTTAATTTCTTTGTTATTACGCTTAGAGGGATCCACTTGCAAGTAATCCATTTCGATGTCATGAACATGACCATCAACTTCCTGCAAATACATCCTTGAAGGCGTAACTATTTGTTGCCCTGTGGCTGGGTCTACTTCTGCACGCTCTGGGCTGTACCATACCTCATGTTGGTGACCTTGGTCTTCGCTAGTATAACCAATAATACCCTCACCACTAGATAAAACCGATTCCGGCTCAACCGTCTCCCTTAAATATATAATGTGATTGTGTCCGTTTTCTTCGCTACTTAATTTTAACATTTATACTCCTTACCCTGACATCCAAGCATATCGATCCAATTCAGCCACAATTGAATGAAACTTGTCTCTATTAGGGTTTAATCTTTCTTTCTTTCGCATGACAACCTTGTAATCGTTATAAAAACACATCATCAAAGCATCTAACTTGTTTGGACTCTTATACCCCAACTTGCCTCGCATCTCTTTGATAAATGCGGCGTTTTTCTTACTTACAAGCTTGAATTTGTTGCTGCTATGCTCAGGGTCTTCCTGTAAAATACTAAGCTCAGCTTTTAGGTCGTCATCCGGCGGTAAATATAAATCCCCCTCCTGTAACGCCTCTCTTAACTTGTAACCTAATTCATCCCTTAAACAATAAAATTTGTCACTCTTTGGACTGGCATTACCTGCAATCCCTTTTAACTTGGTGCATCCCCAAGTCATGAGTTTGTCATACACACCATGCCCAATACCTACTTTGTCCACATATATCTCATCCGGTTGCCAATCATTAATTAATTCCTCGTACCAAGCCGCTACTATCTCAGTATTTGGGCTAGTATGTCGCTCAAACTGTAATAACTTTCGCCCCTTCATAATAGCAACCATCGAATCATCACCACCTCCACCTACATCTAAACTCAATATTATAGGGGCGTTTGGCTCTGGGTCATAATACTCGTACCTCTCAACCGCTCGTTCTACCCATTCATAACTGATGAAACTACCATCATCCGTTAATGGCGGTAAGCCCAATACATTCACCCTGAATATATTGGAATCCCTACCCACCTTGTGCGCCATATAATCAATATGCTCTTTGGTTACAAGTGAACTGTTTTGACAATTGATTTGATGCGTAATCCAATAATCTTTCATTTTCGGACTATGGGCATCTATCGCCCAACCTGTGTTTTTGTTTGGGTTGAAAATGTTAAAAATAACGTTATTAGGCTGAGTACACGTCTCATCTATTGCATCAAATACCAAGTTAGGAATACCCGGGGCCTCGTCCATAATAAATAACATATTATCTGTATGGATCCCTGCAATCTTAGCTTTCTGCTCCTCAATACTACCGCCTGGATTAAATGTTAATATCTTGATTGACCAATGTTTCGTTGCCCTTACCGCCTTATCTAGGCCATCCTTGTATAGAATCTCTTCACTTCCAACATCTAATAATCGCTTTAACTCACTCTTCTCACCATACACCTCAAGGGATCTTGATATCCATTTCCCGATTTCAGGAAATAAACCTTTTTTGATCTGGTCATACTTGGGACCTACCAATAATACCTTGCTCTGGTCATAACAAATTAAATACCACAGGGCCACTAAACTTGCGATAGCTGTTTTACCACAACCCTTACCAGCCATCGTACTCACGCCTTTTGTCTTAACTAGCTTTTTCTCAACCTCATGCAGCGAAATGCCATTGGATACCTTCCATTTAATAAAGGCCAAATCCGCTATGGACTGTAAAATATCTACCTGTAAAGGGTCCAGTAAGTAATGCTTGCCTATTGGGCCTGGATTTGTTCCGTATAATTTCCCTTTTTTAGTTAGTTCGTCTTGCGTTAAATGGTATCCAACAACGTCTTGAATAAACCTGATAGGATTAACACGCCATATATGTAATAACTGGTCAAAACCCTTCATGGTTTTATTGTCTTCTCAATCGTTTCTGAATCTGTAAAAAATACAAGTTTTTTGTTTTCGCAATTTAATTTGTACTTAACCTGTACATTGCCATACCCTTTTGGAAAGGTGCTTGGACTCATAGCTAACGCAACCATGTATTCATGAGCCGCTTGATCCATATTCTCCCTTAAATGATTGAGAGATGCCATATTAATATCCTCCGGTTATCGGTTAGTCAATTTCTTCTCTTGATTTGGTTAAGTTTTGGATATATTCGTCTATTATTGGCTTGTTATGAGGGTTTTTAAACCAGTTTGTTAATGTTGTTATCTTACATGTGAACGGTTTCCCGTTTAGAACCCTATTCCTACCCAACCATTTAATGATTTTTGGATAAGACATTTCAAGTTCATACCGTAGATATACCAAATCTTTTGTATATCTGTCAAGTTTTGAAGGTTGAGGGCGGCCCTTTACCGCACCTAATTTAACACCTTTAGCCTTTAACTCAGCTAACTTATCCTTGGTGTTTAAACTGATCTGCTCCCTTACCGCCTCAGCCTGGTAACTGTAAATGTTTAACAATAGTTTATTTAATGGATTGTTGCTCAACATATCAAATACCATGTTCTCCTGAATAAATATCAGCTTAACCCCTTGCCTCACAAGTTTGTCCACAATATTGATGTTACTAACCATATCACTCCGCAACCTGCTTATACTATAAAAAATACAGGTGTCTCCCTCCCCTAAATAATACAACTTATTGATTTGTCGCTTATACTCGTCTTTCCTCGATGAACAATTCACCTTAATAATATCGCCACGTTCATCACTTAACTCATATCCGTTAGCCGCACAATACTTGTATATCGCATGCAACTGCATTTCATTATCTTGCTTGATAAATGTACTTACCCTTAAATATGCCATTACTCTAGCCATTGTTTGCTCCCTGAATAACGCCTAACTTTAGTATCTGATCGTTAATCGCTTCTTCTAGTTTCATTTATTTACCTCCGTAAAGCGTGCCATATTTAACTAAATTATCAATCATCCATTCGTAACCCATAAATTTGCCTGATACTTTTTCTCGTGGCCTGGCTATCCTAGCTTTTATACCAATAGTAAACGGGTCATTCCATGAATAACTGAATCTGGCCATACTATTACTAGATAATCCAATAGTCTTGAGTGCCTTAGCTCCTAATGACCTTGCAATACTGTATTTTTGATTGTGCATCAATTCCCTTGACCTTAATGGCCATCTACTAATATCAATTTCAAAAATCACTCGTTTATTCATTTATTTTACTCGCTGCATTTAATTTTTAAAATAATCCAATCATGACCGAACTTAGCTTCTTTTAAGGAAGTGTATCTTTTAATATATCCGTCATAATCTTTGTCATCACTGAATATCATTGTCTCGAAAATTAAAGGGCTTATTGAATTTTGAATAATCCCATGATCTTTCATCAAACATATTGTTGAAATTGTATAATTTTTAATTGTCCAACTTTTTAACTTATAAGAATTATCATCATCGTATGTAAAACTTCCTAAACTAAATTTGTCGCATTTAATTCTATTATCGTCTCTAACTTTTGAGTCTGCCTTAAGGTATTCATCCCACGAACACTCAATAACCTTATCTTGCTCTCGGATGTAATAGTAATATTTTTCGTAATTATTCATTTATTTCCCTCGCCTACTCGAACAAAATTATATCTTTCGTTTCTATATTGAAAATCTAAATAAAAATACTCGTTATTTTTAGTTCTGCATAACAAGTAGTTCCCACGCCCCCTTTTTTCAGATTGGTCATATGCTACAATCTCATAGCAATCGCTAGGAATTTTAATTTCATATACGCTTTTACTTCGTAAGTCTTTTTTTGTTCTGGCCTCAACCGATAAATTAAGTCCAAGCAATACGACTAATATTAGTGTTTTATACATCATTTATTTCCCTCCAATCTTTTAAAAATATATACCAAACCATAAATGCATATGGTACCCACTCCCATAACCCAACAAAGGTTAATAGATATAATCCAACGCTTATGGCTATTCCATTAAATACTTGTCTAGGTGTCATTTGTTGAACATCCAATGGGGCTGCATTAAATAACTTTTTT
>WLWF01002360.1_pt1 | contig 13806 bp, 22 predicted proteins | sample 6718331 | NCBI WGS metagenome assembly WLWF01 (sample SAMN12718692, study PRJNA515312) | sponge metagenome | isolation source: marine sponge | host: Mycale hentscheli | place: New Zealand: South Island, Marlborough, Capsize Point | collected 2003-05-01
CGTACGAGACGCTGCCTCTCTCATCATTTGTACCGCTAGGTTTTCCACTGGGTCGAGTAGCTGTATAGACTTAGCTACAGTCACCCCATCCTTTGTCACGGTTATCCCGTGCGTATGACTAGCTGACTCTATCAGTACTGTATTTCCCATAGGCCCAAGTGTTGACTTAACAGCCGATGACATTTTCGATATTCCTTTTATTAATTTAGACCTAGCTTGTTTATCAAAGTGCAGGTCTTTCGGTGAGTACCCCCCTGATGTTTCCATTGAATTAAATTTAATTAGTGTAAATATATAAAAAACTTTCTAAATACACATTACCCGATATGACAAAAATTACCCTCTCTATACAGCGCTATATAAAATTTTATTTTTTATTTTTTTTTCTGTGTATAATCCTTACTTTTTTTTGTCATTTTGTCATAAAGAGTAAAAACAGTAGTATAAAGTAGTAGTAATCAGAAAGTTAGAGCTATGACAAAAATTATTTTTTTTGTCATGGGTTTGTCATAAGATTAAAAGTTTGTCATAAAACAAAAAAAGCTACCCTCTGAAGGTAGCTTTCTTCTATAAACACTAAAAACTAACTAACTAATATGGGTAACTAATCCATAAATCTTTCGAGCATTTTAGCTCGCTGAATTCCTTCAGCAATCTGCTCACTATTTCTTTGCGACTTAATCATCTTGCGAAGCTTTGCAGCTTTCTCTATCCCCATCATTCCATCTGGTCGGTCATTGATTAGTCTTCCGTCCTTGACGTATAGACCATCTACAAAATTATCTTTCATATTTAAAATTTTATTACTATGCTTATGAGTCCTAGAAATATTGTAAGCTCCGACCAGTTATGCTCATCATCTTGACCATAATACTGAAAGCCTAAAGCAAACCCAATTGAAATTCTATTGTGTATTTCTAGTTCCCAAGGCATATACAAAGGTACAAATTTTTATTAGATACTTATAGGTATTGGATAATATACGCGCGTACGACGACGCCCCCTCGCAGAAAAACCGCTTTTTTTCCGGTCCTGGGGGTCATTTTTTTATATTTCCGGCCTAACTTTTTGCCGATTTTCCTAGTGTTGGCGGGGCCTGGCGGGGGCCTGGTCCAGTGTCGTAGGCGACACCCTTTCCAGGTTCAGCCCTTTACCACAAAGGCCAAGCCCTTTGTTTGCACCTGTAAACTATGGACCAAAAGAAAAGAAAACACCAGGAAAGAAACATTTATAACGTTCTAACTTTCAGCGCTATTACTGGGCTGCAAGTCACTGAACGTAATTTTTATAAATAAACTTAGTTTATAAACGATTTTTGAACTACATTTAATCATAACCGGGGGCAATAGTGCAGCCGGTCAACTAAATTTAATATTATGTTACGTACAAACACAAATAAATATAAAGCAAACATTAAGCAGTATTTAATAGGCTGCATAAATTATGAAAGAACTGAAAACTGCCACGACAAAGGCAAATTATATTACTGTTCTAAAAGGTTCATTAAAGAATGGGTTAACCCATACGAATATAGAAGACAAGGCGGCAATGTTACAAAATTATTATCCGACTGGCTTAGCGGCTTAGCAATTGATATTGATTTTGATAATTATGATGTTATCCAGGCAGCAAAAAAGCTACACGAAACCGACTATATAAGCGATAAAAAACAAGAGGTAATAAAGCGCGAATGGTTCAATCATTTAGCTATTCACTTAAATAGAATATTTGAGGAAAACGAGAAAGATTGGTTTTATAAGCATTATCTAAGCAAGTAACACAAAAGGCCCGGCGAATAATAGTACCCGGGCTGCTGTTCGGCAATGTGTATTGCCGCTGATGATTACGAAAGTATGAAACAGCAATTTTAAATTAAATCAAATTAATATGAATTTTAATACTACAGAAACTAGGCTATTTCAGCAATTCCCGGAACTTAGGGATGGGCTGCAAGTTCAAGAAATTGAGCGCCTGGAACGTGCTATTGGTACTGCTGATTTGAATAGATTAAAAAAGGCTATTCAATTGGGCGAACTAATGCAGCAAACGTGTAACTGGTACGATTTACCAGAAACACAAACTAAATTCGCTGAATTCGGGATTTCCTGGAGCCGCGAAGATATCGCACAAAAAGTGTATTTAGTTTCAAAGTCTCAAATGTTTAAAAACATTAAGGCCTTTGAATTTAACACCGCTAATCCTAACAATTTAATCGAGTTTAACAACCAGGTTAAAAGGTTAAGAAGAGCCGGTGAAAAGGTTAACAAATCTTTAGAAAAGTTTAATGCTTTTTCTAAGCAAATGTTAACTGCTGAAACACCGGAAATTGCGGCGCAAGTGTTAACACCTAACGTGGAAGAGATAACACCGGAAACGATAGCGCAAGACACTGAACCACCGGGCGAAACAAATGTAAACAGCAATAATGCTTATACTCTAACATTAACCGAATTTGATAGCGAAATTAGTTTTACTATCGATATTATGCACGATAGCACCATCAGCGCTAATAATAGCGGGGCTGCTGCTACCAGTAATGATATGGCTAATATCATAGAGCAAGTATCTCAATTAATACGAGAAAACAGAACTAACATAAACATAACTAACAATGGGTAAAAAGTCAATTACATACAAAGAAACCGGCGAAACTTATCGCGGTCAAAGAGTTGGTTACCATGGTAGCCCAACACCTAGAAACTTTGCCTTAGTGCCTAAAAATGATATCAAGGATATCAATAAAAGGTATTACCAGGCAGCCGGGAAATACTATAAAACCAATTTTACTATTGGTTTTGAAATTGAGAAAATCAATCTTCCAAGGTTCAAAGAATATGCAATATTCAAGGGCTACGAGTCGGATAGTTCTTTAAATGGTCGAAACACTGGCGAGGCAATTACCAATATTTTGCCGCTAGTACCTAAGGGCCACTTAAGAAACCAAATGTTCGAACTGATGTACCAGGCCGAACGCGTTTTGAGTTCCGAGGTTAATCGTTCCTGCGGTGGCCATATTACGATATGTGCAGCCGGGCTAGATAGCGAACAGCTAACAGCCAAATTAAGGAACTATTCGGGCCTTATATATGCGCTGTATCGAGGGCGCCTTAGAAATAGTTTTTGCAGCAGCAATGCACGTATGGAAAATCAATCTTCCCGCGGTGTGATAACCTTGAAAGGCGGCGGCTGTGTCGAGTTCCGACTGCCTTCGGCTGTGCCTTCGGTCACTGCCTTAATTCGTAGATACGAGATATTTTTCGAGTTAATGGATTTTGCGGTCAATCGTAATCGAGTGAATTTTAATAAGTTCCTGGATAAGTGCGCACCGATACTTTTGCGAATGTATGACTACAACAGCGAAAGGGTAGAATTGATTCTTAGCCTAGCTAAAGACTTTCAATACTACATAAACACCGGTAGGGTTAGGGAAAGCATAAGAGAATTTATGCCAAGCTATACGCTTAGAGATTAATCAATTAAATGCCGGGCCTAGCGGCCCGGTTATTTTAAATGCTGTATCGGAATAGATGTTCCGACTGATGATTCCAAAAGGATGAAACAGCAATGTTAAATTAAATTAAATACAATGAGTACAAACTATCAAATTTATTTACATCTTGGTTTAGTAGAAAATGAAATTACTTTCCACCAAGAGAACATAACATTAGCAAGAAAAGAAAATGCTAATGCAACCATTTTAAATGGTATGAATGAAAGATTATATAATGCTAAAAGGCGCAAATTAAATATATTAAATATCTTAGGCCTAGGCAGAGGATATGACCCAACGAACTAACAATAACTAAAAATAAATACAATGCAATTAAGTACAAAACAAATCAAAGTAATGGTTAGGGAACTAACCGGCGATAACTTTCAGTACGACTACGTGAAAGGCGATATGGTCTTATTTGAGGCCACGAAATATCGAATTTATAATGGTTCATATTTATGCGAAACAAGAGTTGTTCGCGGAGTGGATAACACCGGAAGACCTATCGTTTATATGAGCGGAAAGAACCAGGCGATAGACCTGGATGATATTGTTGACACTGGCAAGAAATTAAAAAGACTTGACAATCAATCTAGAATTCATTAACTTGCAATAAATTAACTAACTATGTTTGATAAAATCACAATTAAAAAAGGCGAAGCGGCGCTCAAAAAATTTGAGCGAACAGCAGCGCGTAGAACACTGACCGAGAAAGAGAATATAAAATATTGTATACTCAAAGTAAACTTCGGTAAACCAACGTTTAAAGATTCAAATTACCTGATTCAAAAGAAGCTACAATATGGAACTTTAGACCTAAACGAAATTGACTTCCTTACCAGGTAGTTAATGTATTTGTCGTAATCAAACCGGCCTTAGTGCCGGTTTTTTTATGCCTTGACTTTACCTGGACGAGCAAGACACGTCTTAGTGTGCAAAAGTTTTGCACGTTAGACGTATTATGCACAAGTTTAGAGTTTTTTTAAAAAACTGAGATGCTGCTGTGCTTTAAAAATTTGAGTGTCGTACACGACACTATCATAAGTAACTGACTATCAATAACTTAACCTAATATTTTGGCAATGTCGATAACTTGTCGTAAATTTGTCTATAATAACCGAGGGCTGCAACAAAGGTTGCACCTCATAAAACTAAATAACTATGTGTATTATTATCGTGAAGCAACACGAACAACAGCTACCGACAAGCAACTTAAAATTGTCGGCCCAAATAAATCGCCATGGGTTGGGGATTGTTTGGCTAGACACTTTCGAAGTGTCTTATCACAAATCGAAAGATTGGAAACTACTCAAAACAAATAGACCTTTCATTGCGCACTTTAGATATGCCACGATTGGAAAAATTGGCAGAGAAAACACACACCCATTTGTGTGCGGTAAAAACAAAGATGAACTACTAATGATGAATGGAACTATCGAGGAGTTAGGAAACATAATTGAATGTGACACGAAGATTCTAGCCAAGCAGCTAGGCAATGTGCCAAGACAAGATTGGAAAGATAGATTGTCGCAATATGACTGCCGCTTTGTATCTATTAATAAAAGAACCCGCACGTTTCAGATGTACAACAAAGACCTTTGGGTTAAAGACCAGGGTACTTGGTACTCTAAAGACAACGTGTTGCAAGATACGTTGGTCGCTGTCTATGGAACATTAAAGAAAGGATTCGGCAACAACACTTTACTTAGGGGTTCAACTTACGTAGGTAAAGGGGAAACCAAAAAGAAATTTCCAATGGTTGCAAGTGGAATTCCATACCTCATTGAGGAGGAGGGCAAAGGATTCAATGTTGATGTTGAATTGTATGCTGTATCAAAGTCAACACTTGATAGCCTGGATTCCTTGGAGGGACACCCGAACTGGTATTGTAGAAAAGAAATAGATATTGTTATCGGCAAGAAAACCAAGAGAGCCTGGATTTACTTTAACCTGGTAGAAAAGGTTAAGGGTAGGCAGCTACTCAAAACATTTAGGAGGGCTGTGCCGCAACGATTTACTTTTGCTGACACTGAGCCTTACATTCCTTGGTATAGACAAGCAGAGTGGGATGAGGGACACGTTGAGTGTCCCGATTGTCACGAGCCTTTAAAGAAACGTAGCGCAATAGACTACGAGTGTGAAGATTGCCTAATCGTTTGGCCGGTCGAACAACTAAGACAAAAAGGAATACTAATTTAAAAAATATAAGTATGACAAGACAAGAGATATTGAATGAAATACTAGATGATGTGAGGAAGTACCGCGCTTACCTAGTTTATAAACGTCTTAAAAAACCAAGACACACTACACCCAAATTTAATTTTTGGGATATGAGGGATAGTATAGAACAAACTTTAAATAAATTTGGAATTTAATTTAACATTGACTATCTTTACACAAGATATTGACAATCATCCGACATAAACTGTGATAGATTGAACCAAAACAAAAGAGGAATTATGAACCTCAAGTCAATATCAAAACCAGGTTGGTTCTACCTGGTTTTTTTAACTAATTTAAACTAACTATAATTATGAGTGCAATTAAAAAATTTGACAAAAAGAGTATAGAGCAGTATTGGACAAAAAAAATATCCAAAGCGCTTGTTGGTAAAACAATTACCAAAGTAGAATATTTAAATAAAAAGGAAATGGATGATTGGATGTGGTACAAAACACCAATCGCTATACAACTGGACAATAAAGTATGGTTGATACCTATGGCGGATGATGAGGGAAATGATGGAGGTTCAATTTCAACTACAATCAAAGGCTTGCCTTGTATACCAGTAATATAATGAAACCAACTTTTTTATCTAAGTGCTGTGATGCACTACCTTATAATAACGAGCCTGGATATGGTAGGTGTTCAATGTGCGGAGATAACTGCACCTTTTATACAATATAAAAAAACAAATTATGCCTAATCACGTAAGCAATACTATCAGAACACAAAAAGTGGTAACACTTGAACTGCTACACAAGAACTCTAAAGATTTAGAGGGAGGGTTAGCAGAACTACTTATGCCAATGCCGGCTGTCCTAAGAGACAGCAATGGTTCGTATGAGTGGCGCACCAGTTCTCAAAACTGGGGGACTAAATGGGGATTCTATGAGCAGCAATTTTCTACCAATGCAGGAGAACAAGGCAGGGAATATGCTCAAATAACATTTAACACTGCTTGGGATAAGCCTTCAAGCAATTTAATTCATTGTATTCAAGAAAAGTTTCCCGACCTGGAACACTGGTTCGAATGTGAAAGCGGGTGGGGTGGTTATCGTAAGTACGAGGGCCACGAACTTGTAGACTATGATGATTATAATGAACCGGAGTGGGAAGATGGGATTGAACTACCAGGCGGTGGGCCAATGATTCTTTATACTTATTTATCTTCAACACACCGCGACCATCCGCAAGGATGGTATGAAGATTATTGTATTTACAGCCCGGTAACTGACCGAGTAAAAATAAATAAATTAGACACGATAAAAATTTTAGCACGTTAGTTTTGTTATTAACAATAATTAAACTAACTTTGAACAATGAGTAATTTAACTTGCAATAAATGTCAAAGCACCAATCAATCGTTGATTAAAAATGAATACCAGGGAGACTGGTCTTTGAATGTTTATGAATGTTTAGATTGCGGACACAAAACAACTAACTATTATGATGCTATTTACTTTACCCAAGAATTCTTTCGTTCAAAAGATGAGGCGAAAGAACCAACACAAAAAGTTTATCTATCGTAGTATTGTAGAGACATACAATGCTGCATTGCATAATTATGCTAAGGTTTCTTGCAACTCTAACTCTATTAAAGAGATAAGAAAGTCAGCACAAAAGCCTTATGTAATTTGCAGAATGACACAAGAAGATTTACATTTACTTCAACAAGCCAAGAAAAAGGTTGCGCTAAGCAACAAGTTTGAAAGAAGATTAAGGCTTTTAAATTTTTAATATGGAAGAGCAAATTAAAATGTTTATTTATAAGATTGAAGCCATTGTTGGCATAGTAAAACAATCGGTTAAAAAATTAGAAGGTATCGTAGATACACAAGACAACTTGACTGCTCAACAAAAAAATGTGTTGAAAAAAATTATATCAGAACTAAAAGAAATACAATGAAGTATAAAATATTCAAAAAAATTATTGAGAACATTTTAAACCACCTCGAGATTGAGTACGCCGAGATGTTTGATGAATCTAAAAATCCGGTAGGCGTTAGAGCTAGGCAACTGCTTTATTATTTATGTAACAAGCGCGGTATGGGCGTTGTTGAAATTCAAGGTTATATGAATAAGGAGGGACACGCTGTCAACAGCCACTCAACTATTGTTTATGGTATTGACCATATAAAGAAAGCGTTATCGGAAGATTCAGATTTAAATATAATAACATTGCAGCTACAAGAAATTGAAGACTAAAACTTTGATAGAGATATTTAATGAAGCAATGGATGATTACGCCACTACACAACTTAATGACACCGGGTACAAAGCCGGTATTTTTTTGGGTGTTAAGATTACAAAGGATGATAATACCAATGAGGTTAAAATTTACGACCCCGAAAAGAGTGTCAACTATTATGTGGAGATTGAAAAAAATATGTATAAATTGTTTTATCAGAGGGGTTGGAAAGAGGCTGTGATTGAGATAACATTAAAAAAATATAAAGAGAAACTTGAGCGAATCAAAGAATCAATATCTAGGGAGATGAATAACAATCAAAGCCCTAAGAGACTTAGAGTTCTTAAAGAATCGCGCGAGCAAATACTTAAAAAGTATTATAAACTAACACAAAAATTAATTTAAACACAATGACTAAAATTAAAACTACTAAAAACAAAAGCACGTTCAATAATTTATATCAGATAAATGTGAACGAACACACTGAAAAAAAGGGAGGGTTAACCTACCTATCTTGGTCGTGGGCCTGGGCAAAGGTCAAAGAGATTCATCCTACTGCAACTTACACTTACTATAAGCACCCGGAAACTAACTTACCTTTTTCTTTTCAAGAAAAGATTGGTGCGTTTTGTCACACTTCGGTTACCATCAATGATGAAACCCTTGAGATGTGGCTGCCAGTTATGGGTAATAGAAACGAGGCAATACTAGAACCAACGTCAACGCAAATAAACAAAACATTAATGCGTTGCCTTGTTAAAAATATTGCAATGTTTGGACTTGGTCTTTACATATACGAGGGAGAGGACTTGCCGGAGATTACTGAAGAGGTAATTAAAGAATCAAACGAAACCCAGGAGGATAAGATTGATTACACCAAGCTTAACAAAAAAGATAAACAAGAGATTGTGGTTGGTGGTAAAAAATTAATTTTAGCAGGTACTTCCTGGAGACAAATTGAAAGCAGAATCTTAGGTGCTTACAAGATTGAAAGAGATGATTTAGATAACATTAAAAAAGAAGTATATGCAAAATAAAGATGTTATAGAGAAACTTCGTGATGATAAACATTACTATGGAGATTTTGGAAAACAATATATATCGAATTCAGATATAAAGACAATGAGGTTTGACCCGGAACAATTTCATGCGCCAAGCAAGACAACTGTCCCAATGGAGCAAGGTAAATACTTTCATCAGCTTATGCTTGAACCAACAAAAGCAAAGGACTTTCCGATTTCTGATGCAACAAGAAGAGATGCAAAGCATAAAGCTTTCCTGGAAGAAAAAGGATTGGATGAAGCTTTGAAAACTAATGAAGCAAAAGAGATAGAAAATTTGGTTGCCTGGTTTAAGGATGAAAACAATCCAAAGACTAAAAAATATCTTGAAGATATATACAGCCTTAGCTCTTCCTTTGAAGAGCCTATGGTGGGTAACATAATGGGCTACGACTTCAAAGCCAAAGCCGATATCGTTAATGTAAAGAAAGGTTACATAATAGATTTAAAAACCTCTAAAGATGTGCCTAGATTTTTATCAACAGCGAAAACGTGGGGCTATCATACCCAGGCGTTCATATACCAAAGTTTATTTGGAATGCCACTGACTTTTATAGCGATTGGAAAGACACCAAAGCGTAGAGCAGATGGTACTACATATTATGATGTAGGAGAATTTACACCTAAGCAATCCACCTTACAAGAGGCAAAGCTTGATATCGAACACGCGATTCGACATTATGAAGATTGGTTAAGTCATACCGCGGATAACAATATAGAAGAGTTTGTATTTAAAGGACAATTTTAAAAATATATTATGGATAGAAAAATTATATCAACTACAAGTTTTAGCTTAGACTTAGATAAGATACCCGAGTCAGCAATCAAAGAGTTCCCTCGTCAAGATGGAACAACCGGTAGGTCAATCAACCTAACGGCTCTTAACTTTAATTCGGAAGATAAGTACGGCAAATCTGCTGCAGTTAAATTATCAGACACAAAAGCCGATAGAGATGCGGGTAAGGATTCAGTATTTTTAGGTAATGGATGGCATAATCCAACTAAGGCTACAGCAGATGACACACCTTTTTAATTATTAAAATTTAGTTTAACGCGGGAGTGAGGAGATTTTTTTCTTTTCATATTAATTGGTTATCTTCTCCTCCCTTTTTTATTTATGAAGATTGAAGACTGAAGTAACCATTTTTAGAAACATAAGAGAAACCGAAACACCTTTTTTTAAGGATGTTTTATTTATACTTAAAAGAATCAAGGAAGGTAAATCCAAGGACTTGGTTAAAAGTATAAGAAAAGAAAAAGATAAGACTCAGCGTAATGAGTTAAAGAAAAACCTACCGGCTATATGTTTCTCCGGTCAATTCAACAAACGTTTAGATAGCGCTCTTATACAACACAGCGGATTGATATGCTTAGACTTTGATGGGTACGAGAAAAAGAAAGATTTGCTTGAGGATAAAGAAAACTTTTCAAAGAACAAGTATGTGTTCTCTACTTTTATTTCTCCTTCGGGTAATGGGTTAAAAGTTTTAGTAAAAATTCCTAATGAGCAGGAGAATCACGTTAAATATTTCAATTCATTAAAGAAAGAGTTCGACTCAAAATATTTTGACACAACTTCAAAGAATGTATCCAGGGTTTGTTATGAATCCTACGACCCTTTGGTGTTTGTAAATGAAACTTCATCTGTTTGGGATAAGATAGAAGAGGAGGAATACGAAGAGAAAAATACTTACACAGATGTACCGGTTCTAAAAATAAAAGATGAGAGTAAGGTTGTAGACATCCTGGTTAAGTGGTGGACAGCTAAATACCCAATGAGTGAGGGCCAACGTAATCATCACGTTTATATTTTAGCTATGGCATTTAATGATTTTGGAATCAACAGAAGCATTGCTTCTTTTATATGTAATCAATACGCATCTAAAGATTTTACAGCTCGTGAGATAGAGAAAACAATAGCCTCTGCGTATACCAGGACAGAAAACTTTGGTACAAAATATTATGAAGACACTGAAACTTTAAATGAAATAAAGCAGAGATTAAAAAGAGGGGACTCTAAGCAAGACATAAGAAAAGATTTAAAGGACACAGATTTAGATTCAGATACCATTGAAGCTGTCATAGAAAAAGCCGAGGAAGAAGAAGACTTTAGGTTCTGGTTTAAAAATGAAAAAGGTGTTATAAAAATTGTACCAATTCTATTTAAACAATTTCTGGAGGACAATGGGTTCTATAAATATTGTCCAGAAGGCAGCAAGAATTATGTGTTTGTTAAGGTAACTAACAACTTGATAGACCACACAAGCGAGAAAGAAATAAAAGATTTTATATTAAATCACTTGTATCACTTTGATGATGTATCAATTTACAATTACTTTGCAGACCAAACAAGGCTGTTTAGAGAGGAGTTTCTTACGCTTTTAAGTACAATTGACATATATTTTATAGCAGATACTAAAGATACTTCATACTTATATTACTTAAATTGTGCTGTTCAAATTAAAAAGAACGAGGTAATAGCTATAGACTATGTAGACTTAGGAGGGTACGTTTGGAAAGACCACGTCATAAATAGAGTGTATAAAGATTGTGAAACTACCCAGTGTGATTACAAATCTTTTATTGAAAACATTTGCGCTAGCAATGAGCAAAGAATTACATCAATGGAATCTACGATTGGATTCCTTATGCACGGACACAAGAACTTATCTTATTGCCCCGCCGTTATATTAAATGATGAGGTCATATCAGACAATCCAGAGGGAGGAACTGGTAAAGGAATATTTATGAACGCACTAAGCCACATGAAAAAGTTAGTGACCATAGATGGAAAAGCTTTTACGTTTGAAAGGTCTTTCGCTTATCAGTTAGTATCAGCGGATACTCAGATACTTTGCTTTGATGATGTAAAAAAATACTTTGACTTTGAAAGGTTGTTCAGTGTAGTGACTGAGGGATTGACACTGGAAAAGAAAAACAAAGATGCAATTAAGATACCATTTAGCAAGAGTCCAAAGATTGCAATCACGACAAATTATGCCATTAAAGGAAGTGGTAATTCTTTCGCTAGAAGAAAGTGGGAGTTAGAGCTTCATCAGCATTATAACAAAGCATACACACCTCAAGATGAGTTCGGAAGATTATTTTTTGGAGATTGGAATGATGATGAGTGGTGCGTGTTTGACAACTATATGATACAATGTTTACAACTTTATCTTAGAGAGGGATTAATACAAAGTGAGTTTGTAAACTTAAAGATAAGACAACTATCAGCTGCAACTTCACACGATTTTATAGAGTGGTGCGGATTACTGGAAGGTCAAGAAGATAATCAAAAATTATCAGAAGGTATTAAGATTCATAGAAACGAAGTTTACTTCGACTTCATAGGGGAGTATCCAGACTATGGGCCAAAGTCTAAGATGACAATCAGTAGGCAAAAGTTTTATAAATGGTTGCACTCTTATTGTTTATACAAAACTGGGAAGCCACCTATTGAAGGAAGAGATATGACTGGAAGGTGGATTACATTAGGAGATGAAGAACCAACAGAACAAGACAGCGTACCATTTTGAAATTTAGAGATTACCAAATACAAATTATAGATAAAGCAACAGCTGTAATAAGTAAACATAGATTTGTTTACTTATCTATGCAGGTACGAACTGGTAAAACTTTAACTTCGTTAGGTGTAGCTCAAAAACTAAACGTAAGCAGGGCGTTGTTTGTTACAAAAAAGAAAGCTATAAGCTCCATTGAAGAAGATTATCAAAAGCTAAACCCCCAATATAATTTGACCTGCATAAACTACGAAAGTTTACATAAGGTAGAAGGAAAGTTTGATTTTCTAGTATTAGATGAGGCGCATACATTAGGGGCCTATCCTAAGCCTAGCAAAAGAACTAAGCTAGTTAAAGAGCTAATAAAAAATAACGACCCTTATGTTATTATAATGTCTGGCACACCAACGCCAGAATCTTTTAGCCAGATGTACCATCAAGTGTATGGTTGTCCCTTAAATCCTTTTAGGGAATACAAAACCTTTTATAAGTTTGCTAAAGAGTACGTCAATGTGACGCAGCGAATTATTAATTCGTTTCATATAAATAGTTATGATGACGGTAAGCCTACAATACTTGATGAGATGAAACCATATATGATTAGTTACACTCAAAAAGAAGCGGGATTTAAATCACAAATTAAAGAACACGTATTAAAAGTAGAGATGAGTAAGTTGACTTACGACTGGGTAAAAAAAATGAGGGAAGATAAATTAATAGAGGGAAAGAAAACGGATGAAGTAATTCTGGGAGATACAGAGGTTAAGAAAATGTCCAAGATACATCAGTTATTCTCTGGAACAGTTAAAATGGAGAGTGGAAAATCAATGATAACGGACTTATCAAAAGCTAAGTTTATACGCACTGAATTTAAAAATAAGAAGATAGGCATATTTTATAAATTTAAAGCAGAGTATGACGCATTAAAACAAGTCTACGGAGATGATTTGACTACAGAATTAAATGAGTTTAATGATACTAATAAAAACATAGCATTACAGATAGTAAGTGGGCGCGAAGGTATCAGTTTAAAGGAGGCTGATTGTCTTGTATATTACAACATAGATTTCTCTGCTTTGAGTTACTGGCAATCTCGTGACAGAATGACTACCAAAGACTCAAAGGTTAGTGATGTGTACTGGATATTTGCAGAGAGAGGAATAGAAACTAAAATATATAAAGCTGTAACTAAGAAAAAAGATTACACACTCAGACATTTTAAAAAAGATTTACTAAGTTTATAATTATGAAAGAACAAAAATTAATAGAGATGATGAACAAGCTAGACAGGCTAGACAACATCATGCAAGAAGTCATCAA
>WLWF01002361.1_pt1 | contig 13806 bp, 12 predicted proteins | sample 6718331 | NCBI WGS metagenome assembly WLWF01 (sample SAMN12718692, study PRJNA515312) | sponge metagenome | isolation source: marine sponge | host: Mycale hentscheli | place: New Zealand: South Island, Marlborough, Capsize Point | collected 2003-05-01
CAGAAGAACAACCACCAGAAGAATAAATAGTAGTGCCTTTCGTTCGCTACCTAGGCAGAGATTGTCGGGAGGCGTTACGTCTCCCCATCTCTTAAACATATATGGAACCATTACAAGAATTATTTGACCTCTATGAGGCAATGAAGGCTCAGAAGAAACCACTCCTCAAAGATGAGGGAGAGCCCGCTGTAGGTAATCCAAAACTTAATTATGATGAAGACCCTATCGTACAAGGTAAGGACAAGGTAGACGCCTTGAGGGTCTCTGGTGTCTCAGCTAATGATGCACACGAACAAGTACATGGAGAGGTAGATACATCTGATCCCAACTCAAAGGCAGAGTTTGCCAAGACACTTGGTCGTGTCCAACAGGATGGTGATAGGACTAACATCCACGTTGATAAAGATGCAGAACACAAGTCTCTTCTCGCCAAGGATGAGGAGTTAGAAAAGAAACTAGGTAAGACAACTGACAATGATATGAAGACACCAATCTCCAAGGAGATCCCTGATGCCCTAGAAGAACCAGAAAAGGTTGACACCAAAGAAGAGATGGACTATAATGAGGATGTAGCATACTTACAAACTTATGGCAGGGCGTAAGGGATCCCTAACAACCTCTAAAACTGATAAGAATAAAGGAATAGATAAGAAGATCGCCATCCTGACTGACACGCACTTTGGCGTTCGTAAAGGTTCACAGATCTTCCATGACTACTTCCAAAATTTCTACGACAGAACGTTCTTTCCAGCACTCGATTCTGGCTCTATTGATACCGTTGTGCACGTTGGTGATTGCTTTGACGTACGAAAGGGCATCGATTACTGGTCACTTGATTGGGCAAAAACTCATTTCTTTGATCCACTAAAAGAAAGAGGGATCCAACTCCACCTGTTGGTAGGTAATCACGATAGTTTCTATAAGAATACATTAGATATCAACTCTCCTAGGCTCAACCTGAGAGAGTATGACAATGTCCATGTGTATGACAGACCTCAGACTATATCAGTCAAGGGTACTCAGTTCTTCATGACACCTTGGATATGTGAGGACAATGCAGAAGAGTTTATGGAACAACTGGATGCTACAACTGCATCCATCTGCTTTGGTCACCTAGAACTGGCTGGATTTTATGCCAATAAAGATTATAAGTGCGACCATGGCACAGACCCTAAGGTATTCGACAAGTTTGATAGTGTATTCTCTGGACACTTTCATAAGAAATCCAAGAAAGGTAACATAACTTATCTAGGTAATACTTACCAGATCTATTGGAATGATGAGGGAGAGACCAGAGGGTTTCATACTCTGGACTTGGAGACTAATGAACTGAAGTTCATTGCCAACCCAAATAATATGTTCCACAAGATCTATTATAAGAAGGATACTGTGTTGGAGTATCACCAGTATAAAGGCACCTATGTCAAGTTGATTGTTGAGGATCAACTGACACCTATTCAGGTATCCAATACAGTAGATAACCTACATCAGTGGGGTTGTTATGATGTCAAGGTAATTGAGAATGTAAATATAGATGTAGAGGAAGATGTGGAAGTAGAGTCTGAAGATACATTGACCACATTGACCAACTACGTTCAAGCAATGGATGATAATATCAATAAACAGAATCTTATTGATATCTTTAAGTCATTGTATGTAGAATCCCAGGAGGTCTAATGTTTATCCTTACCAAAGACGAGGGTTCAATAGAGAGTGGAGCTTATGCTACACTTGATACAGATGGTATCACAATGGTTCAGTTCTTTGTTGACAAAGATGATGCAATCACCTATAATAACCTTCTAAGCGCAGTGGGTTATGACCTGAACATCACAGAGACAGATGATGATAACATAGACAAGCTATGTGAAATGCTTGGATATGCTTACACAGTTGCTGAACCTGGCGATTTGGTTGTACCTAGAGCTGAAACACTTTTAGAGAATTTAATGTGATTGTTTTTGAATCTTTATTATTCCAGAACTTCTTATCTGTGGGTAACAACCCAGTCACTATCAGTCTTAATGAATCTAAAACTACTTTGATACATGGCACCAATGGTAGTGGTAAGTCCACTGTCCTTGATGCCCTTTGTTATGCCTTGTTCAACAAGCCATTCAGAACTATCAACCTACCTCAGTTAATCAACTCCTCTAACAAGAAGGGTCTGTTAACTGAGGTTCACTTTAGTATTGGTAAGACAAAGTATAGTGTAGAGAGAGGTATCAAACCTAAGGTCTTTAAGATCTATAAGGATGGAGAACAACTTGATGCCACTGCTGCTGATAAGGACAACCAGGCACATCTGGAACAGAACATCCTGAAGATGAACATGAAGACCTTCATTCAGGTGGTCATTCTAGGTAGTGGAAACTATATGCCATTCATGCAGTTGTCCTCTAGTGCAAGAAGGGACTGTGTAGAAGACTTCCTAGACATCAAAGTGTTCTCTACTATGTCTATCCTTGCTAAGGAAAGACTGAAGGGACTGAAGGACAGAGGTAGAGAACTGAAAGGAGACATCTCTAACCTTGAGTATAAACTTGAGTTACAACAAGACAGGATACAAGAGGTAGAACAACAGTCTATCTCCAGTGTAGATGATATCCAGAAGAGTATTGAGACACACAAAGTATCCATCAAAGAACTGATGGAACAGATTACTAAATGTCAGACTGATGAAGAGTCACTGATGCAAGAGATAGGAGTGTTGATGAACTCATCTCCTAAGAAGATGCACCAAGAGTATAATAATATTACTGTCAAGTTACAATCAAAACTAGATCACATCAAGACAGAGTCTAATTTCTACAAAGACAATGATAGTTGTCCTTCTTGTTCCCAGTCTATCACTGAGGAGTTAAGGAACACATTCATCAAACAGAAAGAAGAACAATCACAAGAGTATAATACTGCACTAGGACAAGCACAAGAGAAACTAGATGAGTTCTCTGAGTTATTACTACAAATACAATCACTTGAGGTAAATGTACAAAGAGTACAGAATGATATACTTATCAAGAACAAAGAAATACAATCATATAACAATCAAATTGCTGCATATGAAACCAAACTTATAAGTATTACTAATGATTCAAGTTCAATTGATAAGGAGAAAGGTAAGTTAGAGTCACTCAAAGAACAACTGGAAGACCTGAAGAAGAGGAGTGATGTTATTACAAATGAGATCTATAACCATGACATTGTTGTCAACCTACTGAAGGACTCTGGTATCAAGACACAGATTGTACGCAAGTATATGCCTGTGATGAACAAGAACATTCGCAAGTATCTGACAGACCTTGACTTCCCTGTCCTATTCACACTGGATGATGAGTTCAATGAGAAAGTTGCGTCACCTATGTATCAAGACTTCTCCTATGCCTCCTTCTCTGAAGGTCAGAAGTCAAGGATAGATATTGCTTTGATGCTTACCTGGAGAGAGATTGGTAGGGTCAAGAACAGTGTGAATACTAATCTTCTTATGTTGGATGAGGTCTTCTCTTCCTCACTAGATGATGCAGGTAAGGAGAATCTATTGGCACTGATTAGATATGGTCTGACAGATACCAATGTAATGGTAGTAGACCACACACTATCTGCTGAGTTCAAAGATAAGTTTGACAGGACTGTAGAAGTATCAAAGGTGGGTGGGTTCAGTAAGTATGACTAACCAGCAAATACATTTGGTGAACCAGTAGCAACAGCAGTACAACCAAGCACATAGTCTGTTTTTCTACCTGCACCCCTACCATTGACAAATACTCTACTTGACCCCTTAGCAATGGGTGCTGCATGAACACAACATGCTTCACCACAAGGTAGTAGGTGAGGGAAGTTGAAGTCTCCCATCCTGTTCCATGTCCTGAAGTTTACAAACACGTTAGGAGAACCCTTTGCCCTGACTGGGACACTACAATGGACTAGATCTAGGTCACCAATGCGAGTTGCTGGTAGTGTCATTAGAATACCTCCACATAGTTGTCAATCCATCCAGGTTCTTCTTTGATTGATATCCTGAGTCTTGCATCATTTTTACCACCAGTGACTGCTACTATGTCACCATCAGCCCACCCAGATGGTGTTCCTGTATCAGCAATAGTAGCAGAGACCACCTCACCATCCTTAGTTTTGATATCACACACCAGTCCAAAGGGAATATTAGATTGTTCTGTGATTTTATAACATCTTTCTTGTGGTGGTAACCATACACACATGACACCTTTTCTGTCTTTGTATCCATGACCACCTTCAGTGACCTCAAGTGACTCAGGGACATCAGAGATATTGTAATACTTTCTTTCATTGGTGTTTGGGTTATACCAGATATCACCTCTCTCTAGTTCTGAATTGTCTGTATCATCACCCCTTGTCCTTGGTGTCTGTCCTGGTCTTAGTCCTTCAAACCCATTGATGTTGGTATAAGGATACATGATGGGGTAGTCAGGAGCAAAGTCCTCCTGGTCTATTTGTTGTGGGTTGTTCCAGTTACAGTATTGGAACAGGTTTTCCATCTGTTTGGCATAGTCACTTACATCCTGAACACAGGTCTGTTTGATGGTGGCCACTGGGTTGTCCAGTGGTATTTCTGTTCCAGTGTTAGTATTCACTGCTGAAAACTTTGCTGTGTATGTGACTGTTACAGAGTCCCTACCATCAGGTCTGAATGTGGTGACAGTATTCATTGGATAGATAGGGGCATGTTTCCCATTCTCATCCTTTACATCAGGGTATAGAGGAGTTAACCTAAACTTCTCATTGTCTCTTAGATCCACTGGGTCATTTGAGTTCATTGGTATGAAAGAGAACTCAGTATCATCAAAGACATCAATGTAGTTGTAAGCACTGATTGCCTCCATGATCTTGCGATTACTACTGACCCACTTGACTATACCATTACCTGAGTCACCACCATCAAGACCACAGACAGAGAATTCTGTCCTCATCCTTCTTTTATTAGTATCATTCTTCATGATCACACCACCATATTGTTTGGGGTGATTCTCATCTTCCTGTTGTTCAGGGTAGTCATCAGGATATATCCATGTCCCACCACTATTGGGGTCATCAGATGTGATAGTCAGTGATACCAGTGTGTAGTCAATGTATTGTATCTGTCTTGACTCAGTGCCTGTATCATCCTTTGTGTCTGTATATGCAAACACCTTTGCCTTGACCTTGAACCTACCAAGAGGTTCATAGTCTTCACCAATAGCACTATACTTGAGTTCTACAGAGTCCCACTTGAACTTGGTATTGAAGTAGTCAGGTTCCTCCTCATCAAATGGTAGTCTATCACTGAGGTTAGTTTCTATATCAGGACCACCATTTTCTACTTCCCAAGTGACTCCATATCCTTGAGCAAAAATAACAGGGGGTGTAGGTGTTTCAGTCATATCAATTCAGGAAAATTACAGCAGCATTTACAATATATGCTTTACCAATAGTTGCTTTCTCAGCAAGACCAACAGTCTTGACTTTGGCAGAACCATAGACCTCCTTAAATGGTCCAGCATATGAGTGGAAGGTGGGCCCAACCACAGCCTTGGTTTCTGGACCAAAGATGTTTATCATATTGGGTCCAGGACCACACTGAAAGTAAGCAGACCCAGGAACTCCTTTAGGAGTAGGTCCAGGGTTGGGTCCTACAATATGGGTGTAGGTTGCCAAACCGAATGGTGTAGGGTCAAACACAGGTGCCACAGCAGCAGGGTGACCTGTAAGGTCAATGCGTTCTGCTGCTGACACTATGTTCATATACCCAGAGGACTTGATAGTGATACCACCCTTGGGGTCTAGGTTCTCTAGGACAAAGTGTCCCATCACTGACTGCTTTGCCTGACCACCAGTAGGACCACCATCTTCCATTGTCCCTACCTCACTGGTCCTTGTCACTACCTTCTCTCTCAACTCACCAGTGGAGATGTAGGTGGACTTAGTTGCTTCTATGGATAGTTGTTCTTTTGCTTTGTTAATAATATTATTACCATCAACAATGAAGTCACCTGATGTATTAACTCTACCTGTATCTTTTGCTACCAGGTCTAGTTTCTTACAGGAGATACTCAAGGTGCCTGATACATCTAGGTTTAGGTCAGACTCACACTTTATGTTAGTGATAGAAGCATCTTCATTACCATCACCCATAGTGGATGAGTTGACACTACTGTTGAGGTGTAAGTCCTTGACTGCCTTGACTACAAGGGTTCCATCATTCTTAAACTCAATGTGAGACCCAGAGGAGTGCTTGATAAGCATCCTCCTGTTGCCAGGACTGGAGTAACAGGTTATTTCTGACCCATCAGGAAACTTTATGGGGTTAGTATATTGATACTGTTGTTCTCCCTCATTGTCAAAGTATTGGTTACTCATAGATCAAGTGTAGTGTAGAGGTTGATTCTTGCTGGGTCAAGTGATAGTGATACATTCTGTTCCATCTTCTTGACAGATGGATTTGATTCTTTTGATTTCAATCCCATAATAGGATATAGTTTTACTCTCTTTCCTTTGCCTATGACTGTCACTTTTGGTATGCGTTTGAATCCACTACCATTATTTATTACCTCTATTGATACTATTCTACCATCAACAACCTTGGGTCTGACTACAGCAGAGGTAATCTCTCTGTCCTTATCTGTGATGACTATCCTTGTGTCCTCATCATACCCCACCCCTGTGTTCTGGACATAGAAATGAGACAGGTAGATGTCATAGTTCTCATCATCACTGACAATACCAATAGAACTATCATCAGGGAACACAGACACAGAGGGGTTTGCCTTGTTACTGAATGACCTCTGGTTGATAAGGACTGACACCAGTTCACCAGAGTCTCTGTCTACCACTGGGACAGGAGTTCCTAAGTAACCCTCAATGAATATGGAAGGGAAGTTTCTACCTGGTTTCTTTGACTCAAAGAAGTATCCATTACCAGGGTTGGAAACAACAGGTGTGTTAGGTCTACCATTGATGTAGTTGATGGCTGCCTCCTCATCAGAACTAGGTCTGGATGTCACAAATACAGAACCATTACTACCATCTGCTTCAGAGTCCACACTGGTGTCCAATGCCTTCTTCTCATCACCTGTGAACTCACTACTACTGAATACATTCTGGAAGTGTAACTCATCAAAGGATAACTTGGGGAACTTCTTACCTGTGTAATAGAATAAGTTCTCCTTGTCTGGTAGGTTCTTTACCTGGACTATCTTTCTCTTGGGGTAGTCAGTAGGGAAGTTGGCATCCTGTGACCTCTTCCAACCATAGGTAGATGTGACATAGATTCCATTATCTGTTGGGTCATCTTGGTTGTTGACCAGGACTCTACTCTGTGTAGTCAAGACACCATTGAACTTCACCTCTCCTTTCAGTTCATATTGTCTGTTGACTTCATAGTAGTCTACTGGTGTCCACCTAGTAGTACCAGATAGTATCTTCTTTCTTTGTCTCTGTTTGATTTTGGTCTTCTTGATGTCATCAGGGAAGGGTCTGTATGTGGTCTCATCCTCATTCACCTGTCCAGGTCTACCACCAAACCCTGTGCTCTTGTAGGTGTCATTGTATCTCTTGGAAGACTTACCACTCTCACTGCCACCACCTTCACCACCACCAGAACTACCAGAGGAACTACCCATCATACCAGTCACTGTGTTATACATGGTGTGAGGATTACATCCCATTGATGTGAAGGAGTCAAGGACAGCAAGACCTGACTTGTTAAAGAGTTGTGGTGACATAGTGAAGTCCATGTTCAGTGCTATGGATAGGTATTGTGATGCCTCACCAAAGTCAAAACCACCACCACCACCAGAACTCACATCTGTAAGGTCTTTGATGATGTCATCATAGTCATTCTTAATATCATCTTCCATATCCTCCTGACAGGCATAGTCTTCCAACAACATGTTACTCATCTTCCTTTCATAGGCACTCATCTTATCCTTCATGGGTCTGACTATCTCTTCACACTCCTCTTGTGCCTCCTTCTCTTTCTTCTTGTAGTTGACCTCTACATCATTGATGACACTGTCTGCCAGGTAGATAGGGTTCAGGTCTACCACTGTTGTTGACCTTGATGTTCCCAACTCACCTGTGTTATTACTACCACCCTTACTACTCTTCTGTTGGTTGTTCATATTCTGTAAACTATTCAACACCAGGTCTTCCAGTTGGTCTAGTGACCTGTCAATGAGTGAGTTAAACAAGTCAAACTGAGTAGAGAATGCAAGGTCTGCCAACTGAGAAGTCAATGGACTCCTTGTTGCAGCTGCAAAGATACCAGTGGAGTGTAGTTTTTTATTGATTGTCTTCTGTAAGAATGATTTCTGTGTCTGGATAGTATCCTTCAATAGACTACTGATGTCACCAGACAATACTCTGAGGATACCATTGAGGTTGATAGAGTTCCCATTGATATCAAAGAGTTCATCACCATCTACTATTCTGACTAGGTCAGAGGGTAGTTTCTCTTTTATCTTTGTTGATATAACATCTCTTGCACTATTGAGGGTACCACATAGACCATCTCCTACCTCAGAGGAAATGACCTGAGAGTGTGGGTTGTCTCCTGTCTTCTCTTCTTTGACTGTGGTGGAGAAGGCATCAGGTGTGATGTTACATTTGCCACCATTAGTGGACTCATCTAACCCCACATCATGTGCAATGTCACCCTTGTCATCTGTTCCTGTGGTGAGTTCCTCCTTGGTATTCAGTCCTGTGTTGGGATAAACACCCTCCATAACAGGAATTATCTTTGTGAAACCCCTGATGTCATCAGGTATCCTACCCTCTGATACATCAACTTCCTTTCTATTGTTCTCTTCTGATGCCTTGGCTGTAAAGTTAAATGAAGCCAAGATGACAGGGTCATTTGCCTCATTGCCATCAAAGAAGAACCCTATCACCCATGACCCAGGTAGGAGTCCATGTTTACCACCTATCCTCATCTGTTGAGCATGAGTGACAGGGAAACCACACCTTGCCCAAGGTAGGTCTTCTGTTGCTAGACCACTCTTACCTTTCTTATCAGCAGGATGCCACCCAAGACACCTTACCTTGACTCTACTTGATCTCTTTGGGTCATTTACATCTTCTACTTGCCCAACAAAAGGAACAAACGAGTCCTTACCAAAAGAGTTGGGGTCAGATGATAGGGAGGATAGATCCATATCTACTTTTATTGATATTTATTGTGAAGTTTGATCATTTTGTTGAGTGGTTGTTCTTATCACAGATAACTTGGTGTATGCCCTACCATCTCTAAAGATATGATGTCCCACCTGAGAGATGAGATACTTACCTGTATATTTCTTCTGATACTCTGGAGAATCTTCATCACTGAGATTCAATTTGTCAATAGTGATGTCAATACAATCGCCTGCATTCATATTGAACTGAGGTGGCAGTGTGATCCTGCCTTCCTTATCACAGAAAGTATTCTGTCTGGTGATAGTCTGTTGTAGGTACTTTCTGGACTGGTCTCCTGTGTCTTCCTGTGCTCTTTCACAAGTCTTATCAAACTTCTCATTGGTAAACATCCTATTGAGTTGTCTTGTGACTGCAGTTACTGATTCTAATTGTTTCTTAGTAGCAGTAGCTTCATCTGCCTTGTATTCAAACTCAGTAAAGATACCTGTGTCTAGGTTGAATGAGGTGAGTTTAGATCCAAAGGCACCCGACCTCAATTTCTCAAACATATCTCCCATCTTAGGAAACTCATACTCAACAATAGCCTTCATCTTGTCATCGAGTCCTTGACCTGTTAAGTTTTGAATCTTAGTGCCATAATCCTCATGATACTCATAGGGTTGATCCTTGACGAGACTATCCATAGTACAGAACCTATGACCCTTGAGTGTTTCCCAGTATAAGTATCCACCTGTGCCTGATGTCTGTCCCCTCTCTTCTTTACCACCATCAACCTTGCCATCAGTGACTGCATGGTTCACCACATACTTGATAACATCCAGTGGTTTCCTATTACCTGCCACCCATGTCAGTGGCAGTCCCTTCTGAGCTGCACTTCCCATGTCAATCTCTGATTTGTCTGTGATCATCTCCGTCATCTCTTGGATAACATCCTCTGGTTTGACACCTTTGAATGCCTTGTTGACGAAGTTCATCTCATTATTTCTGACTGACTTGGAGGTGAAGTCAATGACATATGTTTTGTTCTGTTTACCAATGATCTCATCTCTCAATCCATTCATGAGTCCTTCAAACTTTAACTCATCACCATAGGCATTCTTGAAGGAGAACTTGATTTCCTCAATGAATTCGATTTCATTTCTGTCAACGAACTGGAGTGAGTCAGTGTCAAAGATAGAGATAGATCCAGTAACACCACCAAGGAATATGTTCTCAAAGATTTCAATAGAAACAAAGATCTCAAGAGCATTCTCTCCATTCAAGGTCAACTCAGTAAATTCAAACTGAGTTGACATATTCATGTCAGCCATTATCCGATACTCCTCATCAGGGAGTAAGTTTGCATCATCAATGCCTGAGTGATGTGGTTACCAGGTGAATTGCTCAGTGATGGTAGTGTTGTGCCATCAGTTGTGTTGTGAGATCTTGATGCCTGACTTCTGTCTTCTGGCATAGGCATCGGAACCACAATAGGTGTATTGTTGACTGAATTGGATGTCCTGTTCATCTCACTCATCGTATGGAACCTTTCCGTGATTGAATTTTTACCAGGAATTACACCACCAGTGGCAAACCTAGGTACTGATGAGTTCAGTTGTGGTATCTCAGGACCAAAAGAACCAGGAGTGAATATCTTTTCACCAGACTCAACCATTACAGGGGTCATACCTGCAAACCCACCCTGTTGTAACTTAGATGAATTTACGGGGTCCATACCTGCAAACCCACCCTGTTGTAACTTAGATGAATTTACGGGGTCCATACCTGCAAACCCACCCTGTTGTAACTTAGATGCATTGATTTGCTTCATGTATGTGTCTCTTCCCACCAGTGATTTATTAGAACCTACACCAGCGTGTGCTGATTGTCCCCCTGGCATTGGAAGAGCAGCCCATGTTCCAGCTACATTGTTAGCAAAAGTTTCTGCAGACATCTTACCTGACTTAAACTTGGACCACCCATCTTCCTCTAGGTAAACCATTGCCATCTTGTCCTGGTTTTTCTTACTGAACTTGTCATCTTGTGAAAGACCAGCTCTGGAGGCATATATGTCTGGATACATCATTTGATATCTACCAATAGCAGCAGACTCATATCCTTCTTTGAGATGTTTTCTCTGTGTCTGTACCACTTCTTTTATAGTCATTTCAGTTAGACCAGGGACACTCTTCCCACCAAATATTTTATTGTAGTCACCACCCGACTCATAATGTGCAATGAAATCTAACAGACCTTTGGATCCCTTAGTAACTGCTGGTGCAGTAACACTTGGGGGGGTATCCTTACTTCCACCACCACCAAACAAATCACCAAAAATATTTTTACCAACCTCATTCAAACCTTTACCGAGGTTGGATGTTATATTCTTAAGCATGTCAGTCAGACCACTTTGAGCCCCAAACAAAGCAGGACCAAGAGTTGGACTGGCCATCGCAAGTAGACTTCCAAAATTAGATTTATTGATGTCTCCTTGTTTAATATCTCCTGTTATACTATTAGTGGGAGGTGCAGTCACTGAGGTTAAAGTATTAGCAGAAGCAGCAGACATTCCTGAATCCTGTAGCATCCGTGACTTTTGTTCTGCTGGATCTACACCAAACAAAAAGTTAGCAGCACCAGCAGACATACCTGAATCCTGTAGCATCTTTGACTTATTTTCTGCCTCAATATTATTTGCCCTCAATATTTCTTTAACATCCTTTTCAAGTTGCCTAGATTTTTTGTAGTCTTGTTCTCCAATTTTCCCACTTCCAAATTGATGCCAAGGTATATCTAAAGCCTGTCCACTGCCATGGTATCCAGGATCCCCTGGTCTGTCCTTTGAACCAATCTCATATCCTTTCTTAATTAATTCACTCTCAACCATATCACGAATCTTTCTGGACTCAAATGCAAAGTGGTCATGTGCATTACTTTCAGTCCCATGTCCTGCTAAATCAAACCCCTTTCTACTTGGGTCTCCATGTATATGTTCAACAATACCTCCTGATTGAAACCTAGGTATGGATTTATTGAGTCCCTCTAAGAATGGTGTGTATGCAGATGGAGGAAATATTAGTTCTTTGCTTTCTGTTACAACAGGAGTCATACCACCTTCTTGATATCCAAGTGGTGCTGGTACTCCAGCATATCCACCCGACTGAAGGTACTCTGATGCCCTTCTGTTTAATACGAATGATCCAGTTGGTAACATCATAGGATGTTTATCACCTGTCATGATACCAGGAACCTGGAATGGTCCTACTCCTCCACCATTAGCAAGTGCTTTTGCTGGTGATTGATATACCATTCCTCCATCTGCGAATGGTATAAAATTTCCTAGTGGTCCTAATTTTTGTTTAAATCCCTTCCATAATAATCCTGTGAGGCCACCATTGGTATTCCATGTTCGACCGGCTATTGCAACACCGGCACCAATTAACAAGCCCATGAGGTCGGGGCTTATATCAGGTCCGTCGCCAGACTCTTTCTTAGATTTATCAATCGTTGACTTGAGTGCATCCTTTATTTTGTTACCAGATTTATTATCTGCTGAGTCTCTTTGTTCTTTTACCTTAGCCTTCTTATCTTTATCCTGTTCTCTTTTTGATTCTTTCTCTTCTGTCTTGTAAAGTTTATCAGTGCTTTTCTGGATGCCTTCCAACTGGACAGACATCTTCTCAGTATTCTCTTGTAATGAGGTTAATACCTTCTCGAAATCTACCACGATACTTTTATTTCTATTTATTGGTTAAGTTTGGCAGATTTTCTGTCCATCTCTATCTTCTCTAGGTAGTTAGATAAGAGTGACATCATGACATCCATTTCCCATGGCATGAGGTTCTCCAGGTCAGAGAATGACCACTGGTGATATTGCCTGAAGGCGAAGATACGTTCGTAGAATGACACGAGGTCTACGTGCATCATCGCCACTAGAAAAAATCTGCTAGTCCCTCTAGTACCATGGTAAAGTCTTTACCTGTATTAGTATTCTTGACTGTAAAACTATGTTTCAATTTAGGCATTGTAGCAAAGAAGTTAGTCAATTTTTGGTATTGATTACTAGTCAGACCCTCAATCCATTCTACAACTTCATCCTCAGTCATGTCTAGTCTCTCATAGACTTCATCACCTGTAATGATACTATCAATACACTTAGCAATAGTATTCATACTGTTAGTCAGAGAGGACATCTCAATACCTTCAGTAAAGAATGTGATGTCTGGGTATCTCATCTTCACCTGAAGTTCATCATCCATGAAGATAACATTGGAGTGTTCTGGGTTCCTATCAATACCAATCCTATCAATGTTGATGTTATGTTCTGTACTGAATGTCTCATCATCAGGATCGGTCACTACGATGTTGATACTTTCACCTACTGATTTGGATCTTGCTTTGAGGAACAGGTACTCAATATCAAACAGAGCTAAGTCTTGTATCCTTAAGTCAGAAGGACTTACAATACAATTACTGATGACATTGATGACGGCATTAGTGATCTCATCTTTGTCTCCACTCTCAGATGCTAGGACTAATACCTTCTCTTCTTTGACTGTGAATGGATTATATTTTACTTTCTTTCCAGTTGATGGAATAGTGGTAGAATACTCTGGTCTTACTGGTCTGGGTAACATATTGTAGATTATATATAGAGTTATTTATTTGCGTTTCTTCCAG
>WLWF01002367.1_pt1 | contig 13793 bp, 4 predicted proteins | sample 6718331 | NCBI WGS metagenome assembly WLWF01 (sample SAMN12718692, study PRJNA515312) | sponge metagenome | isolation source: marine sponge | host: Mycale hentscheli | place: New Zealand: South Island, Marlborough, Capsize Point | collected 2003-05-01
ACCAGGAGGTGTTGGGTCATGAGGTTCAGTGATAATAGGACCACTGGCACCAGGAGATGAAGCACCTGAAGCACCTGTGATACCAGAGGTACCAGAGACACCTGAAGCACCACTTGCACCAGGTCCAGAGTTGTCATTGACACCAATACACATCTCATAACCAAATGGTAGGAAGTTAGATTCCTGAAGATCCTGACTACCAGCATTGATAGAGGAGAAGTAGATACCCCAAGTACCTTCGGGGGCAGTCCAAACCAAGGATGAGTTATGATTAACTGTTGCAACCCTATCCATTAGGAATGGATACTGTGAACTGTTATCATCTGGGTCTCTATTGACTGAGATGATAGCAAGATCAATGTTAGTTTTGGTTGGGTTTGAGCTGGCAGAATTTTTGATTGTATATTTTCTGCCTGGTACAACCTTAACTGCATCAACTGTATAGATGCCTTCCTCAGCATACTTGTCAATGATGGGTACATTGTCTGGTCTATCATCACCCCACATGATTGTGGTTACTTGAGTTCCCTCAGGGCAAGCTATCTTGGTTTTTGAGAATGATTGCTCAACACAAAGAGGTAGACCTGCTGCTGGTGTATCTTGGATGGTATTGTATGTGAGTCCATCTGAAGCATGGACAGCATAGAAGAATACCTGTGAATCGTCAAAGGCGAAATCCTTCTGTGAGATTAGGTCTAGTAGTTGTTGATTAGTGAATACTTCTTTCTCTACACCTAGGTCTAGTGGAACGCCTTGGTCTGATTTGATTTCAATTGAAGCGTACTTCCAAGGTTGTAGGGATCTTTCTTCTTCTTGTTCTATAGTGGTAGAAGTGAGGAATACCAAAGCAACAATAACAATCTCAAATGTATTTTCTTCGTAGTGTAGATAGTTTGCTACATTGTTCTTGTATATAATTCCACCAATCTCATTGTTGGGGTTTAGAAGGTCTTTCTTGGAGATAGAGAAAGCATATTGTAGGTTAGGATTGTCCGCATTTGATTCCCAATGGTTGTTTTTAACAGCCTCAATCGCACCCAATCTTGTTGGGCTTATAGCACCCTTAACTAGTTCACCACCTCTTGCATCACACTCATCTTCAATAGAACCTTCATGCTGGAAGAATTCATACTGGAGACAAGCAAATGGACCATTGTAATTCTTATTGCCAGGAGCTAGATTTACATATGTCTCATTGTGTAGCTCTTTATAGTCCTCCGCAGAGTATCTAACATCGTCATTTGTAAGAGCAAAGAAGGCTGTTTTGTAGCCCTTTCTGTACAAGTAATTGTGCTCTATGATTAGTGGAACACCAGGTTTCAATACATGTCTTTCTTCATATGCTATGTTTCTAGCAGATTGTACTGTAATTGTAGAGTCGTCTACTATCTTTTCCTGGGTAAACCATACTACTAGGTTTGTTAGATGACCACTATTGCTTAGTGGATTAGTGATAACAAATGTACCAAAGTTATCTGGATCAGGTTTTCCATCATCACCTAAGGCTAGGATACCATCACCACTATAGAGGTTGAACATATTGAAGTATCCATCAGGATAATCAATTCTATCCAAGAATGGATTGATTGACTCATCTGGAGTGTAGACAGCAAAGACAGCTGTCTCTTCAGTCTTACAAGTAGGACCTGTTAGTGGTGGCTTTGGTGTGGGTGAAGAAGCACCAATGATAGGAGCGGAGGCACCAGGTACATCAACAATAGGACCAGAAGTACCAACTGGAGGTTCAGAAGCACCTGTAGGAGTTGAAGCACCCAACAAAGGCACGAATGAAGAAGCACCAGAAGTACCAGAGGCACCAGAGGCACCAAGTGGTTGATCGAATGATCTTACTGAGATACAAGCATTTACATAGTCGAGATATGCTTCAGGTGTTGTACCAATACTCTGGACATAGAGGAATACATCATTTCCATTCCATCCACCTTGTCTTGCCTCAGCTACAAATGGTTTCAGGTCAACAATATCTTGTGCACCTGGATAGATTTGTTGTGTTGTATCTGTGTGTACAATAGCATTGGAATGCTGGAAGGGGTTCTTGGCGTAGCTTAGGATAAGTTCTTGAGAGATACTACTGTCAAATGCTACGGCAAATACGTTGACTGGGAGTGTACTGATTGGGTTGTTCTTCATCTCGAAGACACCACCAGAGTCAATATCTTCAGTGCTCTGTGAATAGATGCCTATATTAGGAGCATTTAATTGACCAAAGGCACTAGCAAAGTTGAACTCTAGAATTGAAGATTCTTCTGGAGTAGGGCCAAATGCTGGATATGACTTGATGGTTTGGCCACCATACTTCTCACACTCTTCCTCAAAGTCTTCATCTGATAGGGACTTATTATCAATGTCATAACAGATCTGTACCCAGTCTTCCATATCCTCTTTTCTAGAGGTGTTGGATACAGCCTCAATAGTGACCCATGGTCTCCTACCAGTCCAACCCTCTTCTTGAGCTTGTTGTACCTTCAGATCCAAATTGAAGAAGTGTTCAACACTATTTGCACTGATGGTTCTACTATACTCAAATGTGTGTAGTTTATTGCGATTATTATATGGATTTAATGACCACTCAAATTCATTTTCTTCATTAAGTAGGGAGTTCCAGAAGAATACTACAATTCTAACATCTTCTTCAGAGTGAACATAATTGGTGATACTTATATCATAGCTGCCCTGACTATTATCAACTGCGACTGCAGGGTTCTCTAGTACAGTTCTCTCAGGGAGATTTGTATTATAGTTGTAGTCGAGGATTGATTCGTCTAGACCACCTCTGGTAAGAGCAACCTTACCATAGGTTCCACCAGCATCAATACATTTTTCCTTTATACCTAAGTTATCATTATACTCTACACAGATTTCAATACCAGCTTCATTACCATAAGTGTCTGCATCATAGGGAGCATCAACTGTTGTGTAGTAGAAATACTCAGCACCTTGAGGTTGTTCAACTGCGATTGTCTGACCAGGTAGAATAATCTGACCTGGATATACCTCAGGAGCTACAAGACCAGGAGTATTAGGATAGAAATCACTGACCCAAATCAGTCTGATTCTATAGTCCTCATGGTTCTTGATTGTGAGGTTCTCAAAATTCTCAATGACTGGTTCTTTATCTTGATACTCTAGCCATAGTGGTACATTATTAGGAGTATCTGTGCCATACATGGCATGTTCCATCTGTGCTGGAACTTTGCAGTCCTTAGTAGGTGGTCTTAACTTATCAGGAGAAGAGGCACCAGCTGCAGGAGCAGAAGCACCAGGTAGTCCAGTGATGGGTCCAGAGACACCAGGAGCACTAGCACCAGGAGCTGAGGTACCAGGATCACTAGCACCAGGATCACTAGCACCGGGAGCTGATGTGCCAGGAGCACTAGCACCAGGAGCACTAGCACCAGGAGCACTAGCACCAGGAGATGAGGTACCAGGAGCAGAAGCGCCAATACCAGAGGAACCAATCAAATCTTCACCTAGGTTTCTAATCTTGACACAATAGTCTTCACCATCTGGATCCCATCTATTGATATTGGTGACGCCTGTCTGAATGGCTCTCTTGAATACATAGAATTTCTGACCAACAGGAAATGAAGCTAGTTGTGTGTTAGATAGTTCAAAATATGTGTTAGGGTCTTCGTCTCCGGGATCACCTGGATGGACGATTTTGGATGTAAAAACGACATTCAAGTTACCAGTGAAGTTCCAAGGTCTTCTACGACGTTCCGTATTATCCTCAATGACAAAGTCAAAGACCATCGGGCTAGAATTCATTACATTGTAATATCTTCTATTGTGTCCGAGGTTAACGATTTCTGCGACGGTCTCGGCAGTAAGTAAAGTAGAAGATAGGTGGGTCCTGTCTCCAGTGGACCAGTAACTATTATTGTAAATTGTAGTATCTTGAGCGAAGTCCGACAAATATGTTGCTGTGAGTTTACCACCATATACTTCGCAAGGTGTGGTTGCACTTGGTGTAGAAGCACCAGGAGATGAGGTACCAGGATCAGATGCACCAGCGACAGGAGCACTAGCACCAGGAGATGAGGTACCAGGATCAGATGCACCAGCGACAGGAGCACTAGCACCAGGAGATGATGTGCCAGGAGCACTAGCACCAGGAGCTGAGGTACCAGGGGCAGATGCGCCAGGAGCACTTGCACCAAATCCAGAAGCACCAACACCAGAAGCACCTGAGGCACCAGGAGCTGTTTTGTCAATTAGATTACCCTTGACACAAGTGTCTGCCCAATAAGTCTGATTGGCAATATTGAATCCAGCTTGATAGCTCTGGAATATGACTAGAGCATTCAATCCATTCCATCCATTATCTCTTGCTGCCTTAAAGTAAGAGTCAAGATTTTTATAGAGTTGAGTCTTTGTCTTCTCAATAGTACCTAGGTGTGCTGTATATTGCACACTATCCTCCAGGCCATATGGGTTCTCAGCAAAGTCATCCTCAAAATCCTCATCATTTCCTGATTGGATGAAATACAAATCTACTGTGATTGTATGATCAGAGTTCTTTGTATTTGTTAATTCTAAATTGTACTCTTCTGCTTGTGCATCTGAGAGTGTATATACAGGAGTATTTGCAGGTGGTCTCTGATCAAATCTTTGGTAGAAATCATACGCAAAAATGCCATCCTCTGTTGCACTTCCAACCTTGACAGTCTGTGAATAGTCGCCACCCTCATACTCACATAAAGTCTTCCTATCAGTGATACCAGAGGCACCAGAAGCACCTGAGAGTCTATCTCTCAATTGGAACTCAATACAACACAGTGGTCCAACTGGGACAGTATTACCATTCTCATCTACCTCTTCACCAATCTCATCATTTAATTGTTCAACAGTATCGTCAAGGGTTACAAAGTATATGTGTAGTTTCTGGTGATCACCTAGGTTATTTTGTTTGTCAAGGAAGTCCTTGAAGTCATATACAACAGTACCCTCAATGGGAATTACCTGGGGCTGTCTTATTAAATCAAGTACTTTGTCTTTATGGGTGTATAGATCTGTTCCATAATTTATATCTTCATCCTCATTCTTACTATTGAAGAATATACCAACAACCATAACTTCACGTTCGGTTGCTGCTCTATTACTAATAGCGATTCTGTTCTTCAGAATATCTAATCTATCAAGAACGATGTCATTCAGTTTAGGCCATCTCTCATATAGGTTATGATCAATCGTATTGGATGACCAAGAAGCAGCTCTTACTAACCCATCCTCAATCTTACAGTTCTCTCTTACAGGTGGTCTATCAGGTGTGTCACCTACATCTACCTGGAAACCAACACAGGTTAACCACCCATCCATATCGATTTCATTGTGTGTGACTGTTTCTAATTGTCCATTCTTAGTTCTCTTGAACTTCTGATCGTTTTCTGGGATCAGTGGACGCAAGAAGATTGCAACTCTTTCGTCATTGGGTCCATCACCCCTGAACCTATCAGGACTCACTGGACCTAGAATATTCTTGAAACTGATTCTCTTGCTCTGACCAACTTCAATCAAACCTGATCTATAGTTGATATCACTACCCTCTACAATGTCCCATGGGTTACGCAACTCGTCAAGTTTACCAATTCTAAAGTCCGCAATAAACGGCATCTGATTGGTTTTGGAGTTATGAATTATAATATCTTTACGTGTTTCAGGCTTTACACCTTCCTTGATTTGTTCACTTGTGAAGATGTAGGATTCCACAAGTGACTTGTCACCTTCAACATAGAACTGATTTTTAACATCACTACCATGCCAGTGTGGGTCAGAGTAAGTGGTTACATCCTTCCATAAGTCACCCTCTTGGAAACCATCAACTTGTCTGTAATCGTTTACAGGATATGACCTGACTTTACTCCATTCAATACCATTTGTTTGATCGTCAGTATTAATTGGACACTCAAATGCCTCACGTATAATGCGTGGTGGGGTTTCTAGGATATTAATTCTTTCAATTTCTGGAACATCACTCTCAGGAACGTAATCAATCTTATAGCAAACTCTGTAACCTCTATCACAGAAGTATTCAGGGGTTCTACCAGGAACGACTGGCTTGAATAGAATCTTAAGACCCTCTTGGTCAATATGTCGTTCATATGTTCTGTTCAATGCCAATCTTGCCATTGGAACAAAGTGATAATGTCCTGGCTTAATAGCCCCAGTGGAATGAACAATCCTGGGTAGTGAATATGCATTTCCTTCAACAGAATCAAGCACCCAAGGTGTCTTGAGTCTACGTCCTCTTAAGACATTATTCACATCATCACCAATATTCAATTCATCCGTGAAGTCACAAGTGACTGGATATACGTTCTGGTCAGAAATAAAGATTCGCATATACATTTTACGCGAATCGGCTCTGACACTATCAAATTCATCCTTTTTAATCCATCTAAATTTCAGTGGTAGTGTGTTAGCTTCACGATCATCAACATTAGGGTTATAAGTTGGATCATATGGTAATGCATTATTTTTTACAAGTGATCTTCCCCATCTCTTATTACGATAGATAGAGTAATCAGTTGCAATCTGTGCTGGATAGCCTGGGATTATACTACAATCATTAACTCTTTCAAGTCGTTCATTAGTGTTCTTATCGCGTGACCAACTATTGGTAGTACAATTATTTTCTGTTACTTCTGCAATCTGTCTGAAATTCTTCTCTGGCCTCGTCTTGGCAGTTAAGAGTGACCCTATACGAGATGCTGTATCTATGTTATTGCATTGAAGATAAGCATTGGGTTTAGTACTAGTGACATTTGATACTTTAGCACAGGGACCCAATGACTTCGCAGTCATAGGCAATCCTAAAGGTAGTGCTAGTGTAGATCTACCTTCTGAGTCACCAATACCAATACCATCAGAATAGCCACCTCTATCATTTGCTGATGCTACATGCTTAGGAATAGCAACAGTCCTGATGTATAATGGAGATGCTTGAATGAACCTTGGTGTATTCTCGACACCAGATTTCGATTTGAATTCTGTAACTTCGAAATCTAATTTGTCTGTAGTTTCCTGGAGTACATAGTTAGAGTTTCTCCTGAACCTCCACATTCTCCTTTTGTAGAGGGAAGGTTGAACAGTTAATGTGCCCTTTGCAGCACACATTCCAAGAAATACCCAAGTGCCTTGTCCTTCATTACCAGTATATTTGGTACTTTGTGCATCATATACAACCTTAGGATCAAGTTCATATACAGTTTTATGTTCCTTCCAAGGACCATCTTTAACTGCAGTATACATCGCTTGGTCATCTCTAAATGTGCCTCCATCAGTCCATTTATTAAGAACGCTGTCATTTCTGTAGCCCATTACAGCTACAGCATACTCTGCAGGGTTAGAGAGTGTGAGATTGGTGCCTGTACTCTTAACCTTCAATGTAGGTCTACCTACTACCTCTCCAAAGAAAGTGAATTCAAAGGTGAGGTTGCCTGATTTTACAGCATCCACATAGGCTTCTTGTGACTCAAAAGTATCCTGTTTGATGGCATTACTTAGAGTGAACCCCTTTGTAGTGTAATCAACAGTTTCAACTAGATTAGGATAACCTAGATTATATTCAAATATAATATTCTGTTGGTTGCCCTGTGAAGGTGCAAACTTACCAAGTTTCATACCTGGCCAGACAATCCTTCTACCAGAAGGAACAGACTTCCACCAGTCACCAAAGAGTTGAGACTGACCTATAACCTCCCATTTAACAGCTCTGTTGTCTGGGGTCCTATTATTATTACTAAAAGCATCTGCTGTAGACCCATCAGGGTTGGTGTCAGTGAAGCCTACTGCCTTTGCAGTAATCTTAATAAGCTTGTAAGGAGGATTGCTACCAGAAAGTTGAGCGTCACTAGGTACCCTGAATGGTGAGTAATCGTTCCAATCGATCGCAAGGTATCTACCCATACGATCAGAGGAGATTGGGTCACAAGGGAAACCAATACCTTGCCTATTTGGTTGGGAATTGGCATTGTATGCAGGCCATTTTAATTGATCTCTGGTGTATGGTGCATAGTCAGCATCTGATTCTGGGTTCCATTGGTCTCTTCTAAAGTCCTTATAGAAGAGTGCATGTCTCCAATTATTAATAGTCGCCTCATAGGCAGATGACCCTGCTGCCATCACCTCAGCTGCAGCTATATTAATAGGTTCATCTGATGATAAAGTCGCAGCAGCATAGATATTACCTGGCTCGTCAACATTGAAGAAGCCATCACTGGTGTAAATTGACTCTCCAATAGTGGCATAAATCAATCCATCATCAAATTCAACATATCCATCGTTTCTACTGACCCAATCAATGAATCCTCTGTCATTATCTTGGTAATCTGAGTAGGTATACTCAGATATAATGCCCTCATCATAGTTTCTACAAGAGTATTGCTGACTAATTGTGTCATAATTGAGTGATCCCTCAAAATTTAGTAGACAAGTGGTCATAAAACCACTCATTTTATCAATGAAATCATCATTATAGTCAATAGTACCATACTCTTTGATTGGAGTAGTGGAATTATACTCAGTTGTTACACTATATTCTGCAATATCAATGACTTCTGAGGTGATTGTGATGTAATCTGACTCAGAATAACCCCCTTCAGAGTCGGTTCCTTCATAAAATAGACAGAAATACTCACCACGGACATCATCATACTTTAATTTACCACCTTCGTTACCACACCAGAAGGTAAATGCTGCACCCTCGAAGTCAATATCATCAGTTTCACCAAACATATCCTGTAAATGGATATTTCTACCATATCTTTCCTTAACAGTAGAAGGTGTAAGCTGATCAATTAGGAAATTGAAGACATCTTTACCAGTAATTCCACCAGTTTCCTTAAGTTTATCCTTCAATCCGTCATTATTGAACCTATAATTGTTAGGTTTTTTGAATCTATTCAATCCGGGGATAGAACCACGGAATAGTTCACCTATCATCTTGACGCCAAGGTGGCCACCATGGTCATCTTTTAGCTGAAAGCTATCTAATTTGTTATAAACGTTTTTAATAAAGCTAGTGGTTACACCTAAAGGACTCTGTCCCCCAATAAACCAGTCAGGTCTTGATAATCCTGCATTAGGCACACTTCTGGATGCACTACCATCCTCAGTGCCGTTTAAAATCTCTAGGATTTCATTAGGAGTTGGTAGTTCACCATCATTGCTTTCATCCATCCACTCCTTAAGGTCAATGACGAAGTTGGTTAGAATATCAATTGTCTCATATGCACTCTCCCACTCTTCAGAAGAACAGTCACTTCTATACATGACATAGGCTCTCTCAAGACCAATGGAGGACTTGTACTGACCCTGTGGTTCTGCATCCTCACTGGTGTCCTCAGAGAAGTCTTTAGCAGCTTCATCATAGTCTGGAAGGAAGTATCCAGACAGACCACACACACCATATTCTCCACCTTCAGCTTCAGAAGACGCATTAGTAGCATGAGCTACATCAAATAGATATTTTCCATCCTCTCTGTTGGTAACTTCCATACCTGACATGAGGTATTCACTGCCACCCTTTCCATATGATGCATTGTTTCCTGCAGGTGCAGTCCAATACCCAGCATTAGTTACAAAGTAATCCTTTGCCTTGTTGTTATCAGAAGGACCAGATTGCCATTCATCATTCTTTGTGTATACCTTACCATCTTCCACCAGTAGGAATTTCCTACCCTCTCTCTTACCATAAGAGTTTACTGAGTAACGTGGACCCCAAGCCTGTCTACCAGGGTTATGTGACTCATTATCTCTGGTCCTTGGTGGACCAAAAGGAATAGTCCTTAACTGGACATTGAAGTTTTCTTTGTAAGAATAGATGTCAGGTTCATTAAAAATGTAGTCATCAGTGCCTGGATCATCAACGTAATTAACTTCATCAACTACATCAAACTGAGTGATGTCCTGATTTGGATCTTGTGTATTTTCTGAGTTTGTCATTCTGCTCCTTAACCAATAGCCACGTAAACTTCATTCCAACTACTGAGATACATGGCTCCTCGTGTTTTACCTTCTGATGGTGGTTCAATAACTAACTGACAAAAAGCTCCGCCCCTTTCTCCTTCATCTCCTTGTTGACCTCTGGGCCCGGTTGCACCAGTTGCTCCAAGGTCTCCATCTGGACCATCACCACCAGTTTGTCCCTGTAATCCAGGTAGTCCTGTGGCACCCTTTGGTCCAGTAGATCCAGTAGCACCTACAGCACCAACTGGACCTCTATTCTGATAGAATGCCTTGTCTACAAGAGACCATTTGTAACCATCCCAAATCCACTCTCGTTTGGAGTTGTAATCAATATATGTCTCAAACTGAGTAGGGGCAGATGGAAACGGCATCTTCTTATGTCATACCCTTTTATTTATATCAGACTTTGTAATTATAAACCAGTAGCAACGAAGATTTGATTACTCTTTCTTGGTTCGCTATTGGGGTTGCTTATGTATAACCATCCTCTATCATCAGTAAAGTATTCATCTGGATAAACGGCTTCCGTGCACTTAGCCATACCATATTGACCTTTGACTCCCTTCCCTCCAGGAACTCCCTGAAGGCCCTCAGGACCAGTGGCACCCTTTGGTCCTGTAGCTCCATCACCACCCCGAACACCTCTACTGCCATCAGGTCCTTTAGGACCCTTACGTCCCTTCAGTCCATCAAATCCGTCAGGACCTATTGTTATTTCTTCAATGTGGTCTATGGGTAACCACTCAAAAATTCTACCAGGTTTATTCTCGTCAATATTGAGTGAATATTTTTCCTTGAATTCATCACTTGGATTCTCAAGGATATTACCAGGAAAGGTATCTGTAATATCAGTATACCTGTATTTTTTTAAATCCCTGGGACGTACGAAGATAGTTCCTTCAGTAGAAGGATATGTAAACGAATTAGAATTATCAGTTGTAAAGAAACCAGGACTAGAACTTAGAGTAGTATAAGAATAAGTCATAACTTAATACCTTTAGTTTGTGAAATCTGCATTTCAACTGGTGATGGCAGAATCATCTTGGACTTGGAGTATGACTCCTCACTATACAAGAACCTGTAATTAAAAAAGTTAATCACATTGTCAAAAAATGATCCCTGTGAGTGGTTACCATACCTCATGTATGTACCAATGCATCTCGCATTGTATTCATGTAAGTATTTGAACTCATCATCAGTCATGAAGCATCTGAGGACACCAACTTTATTATTACTACCATTATTGACAAGGGTATTAGAGTAGAAAGTTTCACCCCTGCCAGTAAACTGACTAGATTCTACCAAAGAGACATACCTGGTAATCTTTTCATTTCCTAACTTAAATAATAGTTTGATTGCTTGTAGATTAAGACCATGTGCATTGTTTGCACTATGTCTATTATCCCAACAATAACTAATACCCTTGGGAATGACCCACCTTTGTTTTTCACTAGTCTGATGAGCTAATATATTTCCAAGTACCAGACCCTGACTGGCTCCAATGCAGTTATCAGTCATTATCTGAAGGCCAGAAGTGTCTGTAGCATTCAGACCATACTTTCGATAACCAGGCACTTGAGAATTATTACTAAAGGTGTACTGCCATCCATGGACACCTCCCCACTTATGTCCACTGATATCTAGAATCTGTTGTCTTGTACCCATGAGTTCCCTAACAACATAGGGTGCACCCTTAGGGTTGATATAATTGTTCTCCCAGTATGACTTAGTGGCACCAGACACACTTGCTAACTGCCATCCGTTATTGCGTGTTTTGATCTTAACTCTAATTTCACGGCCGCTCTTGCCATAACTTTGATTACTAGTGTACACTTCGTCATTATTCTTATAAGCTAGACCTGTCTGCTCAATATTTACATTAATAGCAAATTCCCAACGCCCTTCTAATGACATACCATAGTATTCTTCCCACTTAGCTCTTTCTAACTCTAGTTCAGTAGGTGGTCTTTCCCATGTTTCTGGGTCTTGACCCTCTGGCATTTCTTCATGGGTATTATCATAATCACCATCTACAAATTTTTGATAGGTAATCCTAATGTGGGTACCAGATCCACCATGCAACCAAGTAGCAAAAATATCTCCTGAACCTTGATCTTTCATGAGCTGCAGGCCTGGATCCATCACCTCACATCCACCACCACCTTTCGCAGTAAAAGGTAATGGATCTTCTTTGTTATATGAATGATTGTCTGCTGCTACTAGATTGAGTCTCTCACTTCTCTTAGCCATATCACTCCTCTACCTTGATGTAGTAGTTGTATCCATCAGTCCACATACCACCCACTTCAGCAGCATCTTCACTATTAGCACAAAGGTTCATACCTGGCTTGAAGAATCCTTCCTTTACAAAACCAATAGTAGCCACCAGGTTTTCTTCTGTGTAAGAAACCAAACTATCATTGCCAGTGACAATAGCTCCATTGGCACCACTCTTCAGACCTTCATTGTATTCAAGACTTGTATAAATTTTATGGGTGTCTGTATCTACTCTTAGGATTTCTGTGGGGTGACTGGATTGTCTAACAACAAATGTCTTTTGGTTATTTGATGTAGGTTTGATTGTGACTCTACCACTAGAAGAAGTATCAATGGTTAGGAATTCTGTATTAACATTCTTGATGAGTAATTTACCACCATTAGAAATCTTAACATCATTATTACCTGTGAATGAAGAAGTAGATGCTAGATCTAATAGAGTAACATTACCAGTACTATGGTTGTGTGATATTAGTGTATCATCTGATGTGGAAGAGAAACTAAGTTTCTTATGTAATACTACACCAGCAGTGGAGATATCAATATACTTGTTGCTTTCTTCCTCACCATCCACATAGATGGTGGTTGGTCCTAGTGTAGAGTCATTAAAGATAAGCTTTTTATTCTGACCATTGAGGTATACTCTCCCATCAACTCTCAATACAATTCTCTTGATTGCATTGGTGTATGGAGTTTCTTGGAAGGTGAGCTCACTTGTTCCTCCAAGGATATATCCTCCTGTCTTGTCTAGTTTTTCCTTCAGCTTGACTTCAAGGTCATCCTGAGTCACAACCAGACCCTGCTTCAAGACCCATGAGTTCTTGTCTGGGTCATAGGTATATGTCAGACCATTGTCTGTGCGATATGGAGTTGTCTGGGGACCAAATTCAAAAGATACCGGTCGTTGGTCCTCGGCTGCTTCAGCGGTTGGTGGAAAATCGAGTGATGCCATTTATCAGTCCTCCAGTGTGAGATCAACTTGTGATTGTTGTATGTTATTGTCTTCTTTTAATGCTTCCAGTTCTTCTGATAACCTGTCAATATCATTTTCCAACATTCTGATAATTGTAGCAATACCTGCCACACTCTGACCATTGGATGTAATTGTAACCCACTGAGAACTTGAGGGGTCAGTGTATAGAACTCTGAGATCACCCTGTTCAGTATCAAACCACATTTGACCTGCCTGTACATTACCAGAGGGTGGTACAGCATCCATATGAACCATGGTGTTGTCCCCACCATTGTTAGTGACACCAATCCATCTTCCAGTATCGACTGTTGTATCGAAAACATGTAGATAGTAAGTGGTGCTCTCAACCCAAAGATCGCCATTGTTGGCGTTAGAAGGAGGTAGTTCACTAATGACTACACTTCCTCCGCCACCTGTGCCATCGCCACCACCACTACTTGAGAGTGGTGCAAAGTACCAGGAGTCCCTTGACCTATCATAGATATATGATGCAGCCAGTTCTGGTACTCTAAATGGTTGACCATGATATGGATTTGTTGGAAAATCTATCTGT
>WLWF01002368.1_pt1 | contig 13783 bp, 15 predicted proteins | sample 6718331 | NCBI WGS metagenome assembly WLWF01 (sample SAMN12718692, study PRJNA515312) | sponge metagenome | isolation source: marine sponge | host: Mycale hentscheli | place: New Zealand: South Island, Marlborough, Capsize Point | collected 2003-05-01
TGAGTGGAAGAAACCTAATGGACCAATCAGAAAAGATGAAACCCGGAGCTAAGTTAGTATCGGTTACACCCGATGCTGAAAAACATATAGCATTCTGTGCTAGGGTGAGTAATCCAAACAACCAGGATAACGAAAAGTTTTCTGGCCTACTAAAGTATTGCATCAAGCATCAACACTGGAGTATTTTTGAACAGGCGTTCATGACTCTAGAGATCACAACAAATAGAGGTATCGCAGCTCAAATCCTGCGCCACCGTTCGTTCACTTTCCAGGAGTTTTCACAGAGGTATGCCTCTACAGATTTCCTAGGTGAGATTGAACTACCCGAACTTCGTCGTCAGGATGATAAGAATCGTCAGAACTCTATTGATGATCTTGATCCTGAACTCATTGATAAACTTGAGAGACAGATGGTAACTCTCTTCAGTTCTGCCAACTCTCTGTATCAACAGATGTTGGAGGCAGGTGTGGCTAAGGAGTGTGCACGATTTGTGTTGCCTCTCGCAACACCAACAAAAATCTACATGACAGGATCAATTCGCAGTTGGTTACACTATATTGATCTGAGATCTTCTAATGGAACTCAGAAAGAACATATGGATATTGCTAACAACTGTAAACAGATCTTCGTAGAACAGTTCCCGTCTATCGCAGAAGCGATGGAATGGGACGTATAAATACAAAACCTCGGGAGTTATTATGGCGAAATATGACGTAATCAATACAGATACTGGGGAAACTAAGATCATTGATGTTAGTGTCCATGAGATCACTCAGTGGTATGAAGACAATCCTGAATGGAAAAGGGATTGGTCTCAAGGAGCTGCACCATCAATTGGTATGGTTGGAGAAGTTTATGATAAACTGAAGAAGACTCATCCAGGTTGGAATGATGTTCTTCATAAAGCATCTAAAGCTCCTAAGTCAATTGTTAAACCTATTTGAATCACATGCCTAGAAAGAGTAAGTCCGGTATTGGTACGAACCCTGTCCCCTTTGGTACAAGTAATAGGGCAATGAAAAGAAAGAAACCAATCAATTTAGATTACATCAAGAAGATTGAACCTCTCACCAAGAATCAGGAGATGTTCTTTGATCAATATAATAAGGACCAGAATATGGTTGCTTATGGAGTTGCTGGTACGGGTAAAACCTTTATCACCCTCTACAATGCTCTTCTAGATGTTTTAGATCCTAAGAGTCACTATGATAAGATCTACATCGTCAGGTCTCTTGTGGCTACCCGAGAGATTGGATTCCTCCCTGGTGATCATGAAGATAAATCATCTTTGTATCAGATTCCATACAAGAACATGGTAAAATACATGTTCGAGATGCCAGATGACAACTCTTTCGAAATGTTGTATGCCAATCTCAAAGCCCAAGGAACTATCTCCTTCTGGAGTACATCATTCATTCGTGGTACTACATTTGATAATGCCATCTTGATCATCGATGAGTTCCAAAACTTGAACTTCCATGAACTGGATAGTATCATTACTAGGGTAGGTGAGAATTCTAAAATCTTCTTCTGTGGAGATGCCACTCAGTCTGACTTGACTAAGACAGCTGAGAAGAATGGTATTGTTGACTTCATGTCTATCATTAAGAACATGCCTTCGTTTGATACAGTTGAGTTCCAGGCAGAAGACATCTGCAGAAGTGGATTGGTTAAGGAATACATCATTGCAAAACTTGAATTAGGTCTTTAATGTTTACACATAGTGATGTACCTTTCGTTCCCATTGAACGAGAGACGATTGATGGAGTTCGTTATTACAAAGTATTCGGAACAGAAGAACTAGTAAAGATGCCTTCAATCACTTCGGTGATTAGTTGGAGAAATCGTAACAAGTTTAAAGCTTGGAGAAAGAAAGTTGGTGAGGAAGTTGCCAACAACATCACTCGTAAGGCCACACATCGTGGTACTGATGCTCATACATTGATTGAAGAGTATCTGAATAACTCAGAGACTTTTTCTGATGTTCTTCCTCTGTCTCAGTTTCTATTCAAACAGGCTAAACCTGAACTGAATAAAATTGATAATATTCTTTGTCAAGAGACAGCACTTTACAGTACCCAACTTGGTATTGCTGGTAGTGTTGATTGTATCGCTGAGTTTGATGGTGAGTTGGCAGTCATTGACTTTAAGACATCAGCTAAACCCAAACCACGGGAGTGGATTGAAGACTACTTTGTCCAGTGTGCAGCATACGCTTGTATGTTGTATGAGATGAAGGGTATAATGGTTAAGAAGTTTGTCATTATCATGACATGTGAAGACGGTGAATGTGTAGTCTATGAAGAACGAGACAAGAAAAAGTACATCAACCTTCTCTCCGAGTATATTAGAGAGTTTGTTGAATCTAAATTACAGGAATATGCTTAATCCTGAAGAGAAGAAACTAAACGAGATCTTTGAGAGCAAGTTCTATTGTCCTCAGAGATTTGCCGAAGAGATCGAGAAGTTAGTTCACAACTCAAAGGAGATGAAGTATGTTGATGCTATCATTCACTTTTGTGAAGAGAACAACTTGGATGTAGAATCAGTTCCCAAACTGATATCCAAACCATTGAAAGAGAAGATCAAGGTGGAAGCCATGGAAAACAATCTTCTCAAGCGTACATCACATGCTAAACTCCCATTATGATTCCTAAAGTGACAGACTACGAAGTTTATAAAACATACCTTGGTATATCAAGACACTTTACAAGTGAGTCTTATGACTATCAAAAGTATCAAGGTAAAGTGAGATGTAGTCTGAATAGCTTTTATAAGAACAAACAGAGGTTCTGGTTTGAGAAACTCTCCAGGAAGTATGATGATCAGGAGATAAAAGAATTATTCATCTCCAACTATGCCTTGTCTGATGATAACTCTAAGATCTGGATTGGTAACTTGGTAAGAGAAGGTGAGACTCTCTATCAGGAGTGGAAGAAACAACAACAGAGTATGAGTTATCTTTTCAGAGAGGAGTGTGAAAAGATATTTGATGACAACAAGATTGATGATGTGTTTGATTGTTCCAAGGGTCATCCATTGATTCTGAAGAAACATTTGAGTAAGGAAGTGTCTCTTGAAACTCTAATCATCTGTGATAGAATACTCTCATATAAGAGTAGGTTTGATATTTCCCTTAAAGATCCTGTATGGGAATCGGTAAGTATGAAAATGAAGAAGTACTCACCCTTCTTAAATATAGATACATTCAAATACAAGAAACTACTAAAAGAAGTTGTACTAGGACGATGAGTTTTTTCAAATCAGAATTTGTTCAAGAAGAATTAAAAGAAATCTCTACTCTACAGGAAGAGATATATACGAAGATGTATTCCTTTTCTGACATGAATAAGGAAGATAAACTCTATCATGTAGAACTACTGGAGAAACTTCTGACTAAACAAAGAGTCCTATATACTAGGATGAGTTTGTCTGATGATCCTGAAGCAAAGACCATGAAGGAAACTATCATGAGTGAAGCAGTGATGTTGGGGTTTCCTCCCAATACAGACATTTCATATGTATTCTCTAACATGACAGGCATCATTGCCAACATGAAGAAAGCAATTTCTGAAAGTTAGACTATAATAATACTGGGCTGGACGATCCCTAAGCTAAGTCACACAAGCCAAATACAAAACATACGAGGTACAAAATGGGTTTCGGAGACCTGAAGAAGCAGTCTTCTCTTGGTAGTCTTACTGCCAAACTTGTTAAAGAAGTAGAGAAGCAAAATGGAGGTGGCCAAGGCGGAGCTGATGAACGCCTATGGAAACCAGTCATGGATAAGAGTGGTAACGGTTATGCCGTCATTCGATTCCTCCCAGCACCTGATGGAGAAGATCTCCCTTGGGCAAAGATGTTCTCTCATGCCTTCCAAGGAAACGGTGGATGGTATATCGAGAACTCACTCACCACTATCGGACAGAAAGACCCTCTGGGTGAACTGAACCGTGAACTGTGGAACAGTGGTAATGATTCTGATAAGGACACAGTTCGTAAACAGAAACGTAAACTCTCCTTCTACGCTAACATCTATGTTGTAAAGGATCCTGCTAATCCTCAGAACGAGGGTGGAGTATTCCTTTACAAGTTCGGTAAGAAGATCTTTGATAAGATCATGGAAGCAATGCAACCTGAGTTTGAAGATGAAGAGGCAATCAATCCCTTCGACTTCTGGCAAGGAGCAAACTTCAAACTGAAACTGAAGAAGGTTGCTGGTTATTGGAACTATGATTCCAGTGAGTTTGCAAACGTTGGTCCACTCTTGGACGACGATGATGCTATGGAAGCCATCTGGAAGAAAGAGTATTCACTTTCTGCCTTGGTTGCACCAGATCAATTTAAATCCTATGATGATCTGAAGAAGCGTCTTGATAATGTATTAGGTACAACTTCAACACGTCAAGCAGCACAAGAAACACAGTATGATAACTACCAAGCAACAGAACAGAAGCGAGTCACAGAAGAAGAGGTCATGCAGAAGCTTGAAGACTCTTATCAGGCAGCCAAATCAACACCCACTGCTAGTGTCAGCAATACTAGTGACGGAGATGACGAGGAAGATCCTATGAGTTACTTCTCTAAGTTAGCTGATAGCTGAACCAAAATCAACTTTTAGTTTCAAAATACTGGAGAAAAAATCTCCAGTATTTTTTTGACCTATTACTTTTTTATTGATACAATCTGATGTTGTCACCACGAACAAGTGACCTACCAATGTATTGAGTACTTCCTTCTTTATATGGCATCAGTTTTTCAATCTCATTAAGAATTATAGGAAGATATTCTGGCTTGAGTAGGAAGATATTTGATTTATTATTTCTAATATTATCTTCATAAACAAGATTGGATACTTCTCCTGTTATATTATTTGCAATAACTTCAGTTCCTGTTCCACTGTCAAAGTAAGTAATTGAGAAATTTTGTGGTACTTCTAATCCCTTAGGAACAATTACATTCTTATTAGTATCAAGAACTTCTATAGTTTCATAGTGATGAACACCATACGTGTTCTCATATGAACCATACTTATTCAACAGATAGTTATTGTATGAGTTCTGATCCAATGGCCATTCAGATTCATAATTAATAATATTATTGGACAATAATACCAACCAATCTAAGTTTGAATCTTCATATACCTTATAAGCTATACTGTCAGGTCTGTCATCATTCTCAATTTTATACTTGGTGAAGAATGTAAGATCTTCAAAAATTTCATCAGAAAGTTTTACTCTTTTAAAAAGGTTCTTTGTCTGAACATAATCTGAGATAGCCTTAGCACCAGGAAGTCTGCTTATATAGTCAAAGTCTGGTACATTCTTGAAATACTTCTTTCTAGACATTAGAATCCTGTGCCTCCAGCATCTTTTTGGTGATCAGCGTAGACTGGTACGATCTCTGCCATGGTAAAACTTACATCATAACCAGTCATACTACCATCCTCATAAGTCATGTAGTTGTTATCTGGTGTGTAAACTACATTAAATGATGTGCATGCACAAGGCATAAGTCTATTCATGAATGGATGATCACCACCCTTATGTAAGTATTTAATCTTAAAGATGTTTGGAGTATAGAGAAATAAATCACCTGGTTTTCTCTGAACTGCCATATTTCTTTTGAATACTTTGATGATTGATCTGACCATCTTTGCTTCATCAGGATCTCTTGGCCTAAACCTGAAGGTAAAGCTGAATGATCTAAGTGATGGTCCTGTGAATAACAACTCTAGGTTTGGATTAAGAACAGAACCAGTTGTTCTTCCAAGAATATTTGCACCACCAACCTGTGCAGCTTGACCTGCAAAGAATGCAACAAGTCCTGCTTTTAAATCTGGATTATCTTTTATTAATTTATTTGCCTCGTCCATGGTAGATGATACCAAAGTTTCTGCTGCCGCTTTAACATCAATACCATTTTTTTGTCCATCAAGAGTATTAATAGCTACTCTAGCAACCGCAGCTTGAAGTTCATTCAATTCTTTTCCACCCCATCCAACTTGACTACTCTCTGATAGATTTGGAATCATTGGGAGAGTAATTGTTTCAGCAGGAGGTCCAACTCTAGCTTCTGGTCCTTGAACTGTTAAAGCACCAGCCTCATACTCATGTGCAGTAAACTGAATAAAATCATAATCAAGATCAGGTAACTGTCCAATTGGATATCTAAATGAACTTGTATTAGAACCAAAATTTCTTTCACCACCAAGAGTGTTTCTGTTGAGCCAAGATTCTAATCCTAGATCTTCCGTATCATTATTTTCTTCTGGATTAGCTACACGTTTTCCTTTACTATTATTGATTGTTCCATCTTCTGGATTCTTTACACCAGGCACTCCAGTTGTTGCATAAGCAGCAGTATTGTTCTCAAATATTTCATATGTCTCGTAGTTAGTTTCTGTATTCAGAACATCTGCTCTGTCGTTATTGAATATCTTTGTTCCATCTGTAAAAAACTTTTTATTAAACTCTTTTTTTGTGAGAGTAGGTTTACCCTGAGTTCTCTGTTTATTATTATATCTACGACGAAATCCTGATTGATCGTTGTAAGACCACTTTCCTGTATTATCACCAGTCGCCAAAAGATCTCCCTGAGTTCCAAGAAAGGAACCAGATCTAAGTTCGATAACACCAGTAGAAACATCAGTATATTCTTCTACTGGCAAACCATTCCAAACTCTAATGGTCTTAACTTTGGACATTTAGATTATACCTTACGAGTTATTTATCTTGTAATTTTGATATGGAATACTTCTGAGGTCTTCCAATTCTGATGGATATACTAGGTATGGGTTAGTAACTAGTTCTTCCCAAGTATAATTACGATAGTCTCCCCAGTGATAGTTGATACCTGAGAACCCCCACTGATATACACCAGTGCATGCTATGAGAGGATTTGAATCATATTCAATCCTAGGTGTCTTTGGTTTATAGGAGAAGGTGTAGTATGCTCCAACCTGTGGTATTGGTGCAGGTGTATCAGTAAGAAGAGTGAGGATAGCTTCCATCATTCTGTCAGACTTTCTTAAGATTCTGACATCATCTACGAGGCCGTTTATTCGACTGTCTTCTCCGTTGTACTCCTCCAGATCCAGTGCGTCTACTATCATGTTGTTTGATACCTAACTCATCCTCTGTGATGATCCTAAATTCAATACCATTATCTTTAGCAAACTCTGTAGCTGCTGCCCACTTAGCCATATTCTTTTCATACATTGAAGCTTCATAAAGAAATGATTTGGTAACACGAACACCTGGTTTGGGTGGTTGTGTTTGTTTCTTTGGTTTAACTTCTATAATTTGTTTCTTTACCTTACCAGATGAATCACGAAACTCAATCAGATAGTCTGGATAATATCTATGTAACCTATTATCTACTGGTGAGATATAGGGGATACTAAACTCTTCTGAAGCCCACCTAAGTATGTTGGGATTAGTGTCACACCACTTACAAAACACCCTTTCCCATGAGGAACGACAGATGATGTTATTGGGATTGCCTTGATACTTCTCGGGGTGAGAAGGTTTATACTTCGACTTTATGAATTGTCCCAAAACTCATATACATAGTAATAGTAATCAAGTATATTTATAGATGGCTATCGGACCCATCAAAACATCAGAACTGAAGAGTCGTATACTTCAGTTAGCACAGACATCCGTATACCAAATCAAACTATCACCTCCCTCTGCTGTCTTAGGTCATCTTCGACAAAATGGATTTGACTATGCGGCTGATGGTGAAAATATGGAGCTGTTGTGCAATAGTGCTGTATTGCCAGGTAGTGGTCTTAAGACTCATGACATTGTTGGAGACTTCCAAGGTGTTAGTGAAAAGATGGCATATCAAAGAATGTATGATGAGTCTGTTGACTTAACATTCTATGTTGACCATGACTATAAAGTAATCAATTTGTTTGATGGTTGGTTGGATTATATTTCTGGTAAGGGAAGTGGTCAGAGGTTGTCTAGAAACAATGCATTATCATATGCAGCAAACTATAGGATGAACTATCCAAATAGTTACAAGACTAATATGTATATTGTAAAGTTTGAGAAAGATGTATCTACTGATAAAGACATCTTTAATGATGATAAAACATTTCAACTGACATATACTTTGGTCAATGCTTTCCCTAAAACGGTAGTCAGTACTCCTATTTCATACGAGGGAAGTCAGATTCTTAAGTATAATGTATCAATGAGTATACAGAGGTACGTTAGGAATGTTGATAGAATTGGGTCCAATAGACGTTGATAAATATACACACTGAGGTTTTTAGAATATTATGCCTTTACCAAAAATTGCAACACCCACGTATGAGTTGGTGTTGCCTTCTACAAAGCAAACTATTAAGTATCGACCTTTCTTGGTAAAGGAAGAGAAACTTCTAGTTCTTGCTTTGGAGAGTGAAGATAACAAACAGATCACAAATGCAGTTAAGGCTGTAATTAAGAGCTGTGTGACTAGTAGGGGTGTCAAAGTAGAACAACTACCTACATTTGATATTGAGTATTTGTTCCTCAACATTCGTGGTAAGTCTGTTGGTGAAGAAGTAGAAGTTAACATCACTGCCCCTGATGATGGTGAGACACAGATTCCTATCACTATTTCTCTTGATGAGATTGAAGTCATAGAGAGTGAAGGTCACAACAAACAGATCAAACTTGATGATGAGTTGATGATGGAGATGAGGTATCCTTCATTGGATCAGTTCATTAAGAACAACTTCTCCATGTCCGATGATATGAACATTGAGAAATCATTTGAACTTGTTGCATCATGTATCGATAAGATCTACAACGAAGAAGAAGTATGGTCTACTTCTGATGTGAGTAAGAAGGAAGTTCTTGAATTCCTTGAGGGTATGAACTCAATTCAATTTAAACAGATTGAGAAGTTCTTTGAGACAATGCCTAAACTTTCACATACAGTTGAGGTAGTCAATCCTAAAACTAAAGAGAAGAGCACTATCGTATTGGAAGGTCTCTCAAGTTTTTTCGCATAGCCATGATCCACATGGATCTTGAGGGATACTTTAAACTCAATTTCGCGTTGATGCAGTACCATAAATATTCATTAACAGAGATTGAAAATATGATGCCTTGGGAGCGTGATGTTTATGTCGCACTTCTCCAACAACACCTTGAGGAAGAAGAAGAAAAGGCTAAACAGAGGAGTTAATGGCTTTAACAATCTACGAAGGAATCAAAGATGATCAACAAGTCGATGAGAATATCGACGAGGAGATTCTTCGCCTTCTTGGATTGGAGGATGTAAGTGACTTAGATTATGATGAGTATAAAACTCTTCTGAGGGAGAGAATGGCTGCTGGTAGAATGCCAGACAATAATATTCCTTCAGAAGATACAGAAAGACTTACAGAAGAATTCAAAAGAGTAAAGAAAGAGACTGGTAGATTTAAAGTAAAGAATAATAAGATCAAGTTTGATTCCGTAGTAGGTAAGGCAACAAAAAGATCAAGACCAACATCTACTTCTACTCCCACCAAGACATTGATGGGTAGAGATGTAGAACCTGAACCTGAACAAGAAGAAGAATCTGAAGTTGGTGGTGATAGAAAGGGTATATTTGATACAATATCTTCTAGTCTTTCAAAGATTGAGAATAATCTTGAGAACATTCTCAGTAATCTGAGTAATCAACAGAAAACACAAGAGAAGGTTTCGGAAAAGGCAAGAACTTCTGGTGAAAAAGAAAAGAAGAAACAGAGAGAAGAGAAGAGTGAAAATACTATCTTCAAAAAACTTGGTGATGGTGCAAAGAAACTTGCATCACCATTAGGTGGTATCTTTGAAGCCATCAAAAAGTTCTTTATGGGAATACTGGGAGGTATTGTAGCTCTTGGTTTGGTTGATCTCTTCACTGATCCTGGAAAGTTCTTTAGAAATCTTGCTAATGGTGTGATTGATTTCTTCAATGGTGTAATTGAATCGTTATTTAATATTATGATCAAACCCATCAATGATGTTATCAATACCATCAACACATCATTGGATAATTTCACAAAGGATGTTAATAACGCTTTGAATGGTATAGATTTTCTAGATGTTGTTCCTAATATAGAATCTCCACAAGTTCCACTCATACCACTTGTACAGATACCAAGAATAGAACCACCACCAGAACCAGAACCTGAACCAATGAAGGTTCCTGGTATGAAAGGTGGTGGTAAAGTCACTACAAATACAGGAGATAAGATCACTAGTATGGGTTCTGATACCCAACTAGTTGCACTTACTCCTGGTGAAGTTGTGATGAGTAAGAAAGCTGTAGACGCATACGGTGCTGATACTTTATTGGGTATGAATGCAGATGCTGGTGGAACTAATACACCTAAGATGGGTATGGTTCCTGGGTATCAGGGTGGTGGGATGGTTGGTGGAAGTAAGTATGATAGTTTGTTGAGTTTCATATCTAAGGGTGAAGGTGGTTACAATTCAATGAACCAAGGAACTCAAGGTAGTAGTATTGTTGGTAGCACACACAATGCCTCCACTAAAGTTGGTAAGAACCTTACCAGTATGACAATTGGTGAGGTAATGCAAAGACAATCATATTTGATGAACCCAAACAATCCACAAGTTAGTGATTATGGAATATTTGCCGCTGGTAGATATCAAATTATTCCCTCTACGATGAGTGAGATACTACCACAATCTGGGTTAAGTAAAGATGATATGTTTAGTAAACAGAATCAAGATACACTTGGTATCACTTTGATTACTAAGAAGCAACCAAGAGTTGGTGACTACATTAATGGTAATGGAACTATTGATGGAGCCATGGATGCATTGTCTAATGAGTTTGCTTCAATGCCTGATCCAAGAACAGGTAACTCAAAATATGGTGGAGGAAACAAAGCCCTTCATACTGTAGAAGAGGTAAAACAAGCTCTTATTCAGGCAAAGACTGGTAGTATATCACCTCAATCCACATCTACAACACCCACACCAGGTCAATCAACAGGAGAAACTGCACCTTACGAGTTTAGTCTGGATGATGTAAAACCAATGCAATCTCCTACAAGCCAAAGACCTATGATAGGTACACCTGGTGGAGGTGGTGGTTCCTCTGTGGTTGTTGCTGGTGGAGGAGGAGGAGCTCAACAACAAGCCCCATCATCTGCTGGTGGTGGTGCTCAAAGTTCAGCACCAATGTTCTCACCCATAGACCAGAACAATCCTGATTTGTTAGTCATTAAATCAATCTATAGTATAGTATAATGGCAATAATTACAGGAACATTATTAGCCGCCACTAAGTTGTTAGGTGGAGCCATGACTAAGAAGGCAATGGTTTCTGGTGCCAAGAATTTTGTTAAGGGTAAGGCTAAAGATGCCGTAAAGAAAAAGAAAGGTAAGGGTGGAGAAGGTGATACTAAAGAACCTGGTGCAATTACAAGAGCTGGTTCATCGGATATCACACCATCCTCACCTATGATTGGTGGGTTGGTTCTTCCTGATCCTGTAGAACCAAAAGTAAAAACAGTAAAACCAGTAGGTAAGGTTTCATTCACATCCATCACCAATCAGTTGGATAGTATTGTATCTCTCACTGCTTCTATTGAATCTGTTACTGGAAAGGGTATCGCATCTAAGAAGAAGAGGGCAGCTACTGCAAGAAAGGATAGAGAGAAGGCAAAGAAGAGAGAGAAGGAGAATAAGAGAGAAGGTGTTCTGGCTGGTGTTGGTGGTTTCTTAGGCAATAAAGCCAAGGAAGCTGGTAAGGGTTTGGGTATCTTCAACTTCTTTACACAATTATTCTTAGGGTTTGTTGCACTCTCATTACTCAAGTTTGCCAGACCGATCATGTCTGGTATTGAGTTTGCAACTAAAAATCTTCACCTAACATTCTTAGGATTCAAAGGTCTGAATGAAACATTCAAACTACTCGGCCCTAAGGTATCTAAGTTCTTCAAAGATGGGACCACTAAGTTAAAGAACTTCAAACCAAATATCTGGGGTAAGATTGGGAATGGTATTAAGGCTACCTTTAAAGCTCTAGGTAAAGTTCTTCCTGGTTTTATTACTAGGGGAGTAGAGAAGATTGCTGATATAGCCAAAGCAGTCAACAATGCAGCAAGGACTGCAAGTAGAGCTCTTACATTTAACAATAGGTCACAACAACTAGGAAAAACATCAACAGCATTAAACAAACTTACTGGTAGTGGTGGTAGAGGTGGCAGAACTCTGAGTAAAGGATTACAATCAATCAGAGCAAAACATGGTGATGAAGCTGCCAGAATGTTCCAAGGTATGGTTGACAATGGTGTCAGTCCTACTAGAGCAGCTAGAAATGTTAACAAGGCAATAAGTGCAGGAAAACTAACATCTGTCCCCATGAAGGGATCTCTTAGTGGTGGGATAAAAGGAAGCCAACTCTTTAAGGGTGGTGCTAATAGATCTTTAAACAGAGGTTTGATTAAAACCTTTGGAAAGAATAAGGCCACGAGTTTTATTACCAAACAGGGTGGACTACTGGCAACCAAGTCAGGTATGTCTAGGATACCAGTCATTGGTCCTCTGATTGTTGCTGTCACTACTTATTTTGAAGATGCTGATGGTGATGGTAAACCAGATAAGAACCTTGATAAAACTTTGTTTAAAGCTGGTGGAACCCTGTTGGGTGGTTTCTTAGGAACCTTCATTCCTATTCCTATTATTGGAACCATCCTTGGTGAATTGATTGGTGAATATGTTGGTGAGTTGTTTTACATTCTACTTAAAGGTGGTGGAATTAGTGAGGTTGGTAACAAGTTAAAAGAAGATATTGCGGCTGTCCTACAGACAGGACAAAAGGTTCTTGGTTGGGCTGGTGATGGATTCAAGAGAATGTATGAGGGACTACCAAAGTTGAATATTCCTTTTGTGGATTATGGAATTGTTAATTTCCCTGCATTGATGATCAATCCACTACAGATTGCTCCTATTATGATGAGGGCATTCTTCAGTAGGGATCCAATGTTGCCTGGTGCGGAGAAGGATACAGATCAACAAGATCTAACCAATGCCTCTGGACAAACTGGTGTTATGTCAGAACAGGCTAAACAAATATCTGAAGGTAAATATTATCTTCAACCAGGAGTTGGATACTTTAGAACTGGTGGAGATGGTAGTTTTGTAGGTGATACTGAGGAGGAAGCCATCAAGAATACTTCTCCTGATAGCCCACCTGGTTCAACAGAAAGTAGTTCAACAGATCAGAGTGGTAGTCCTAACATGTTGGGAGATAGACCTGGATCTGATACTGCTGGATTGAAAGCTGTTGCTCCAAGTTCTAGTCAATCAGTCACACCATACAATGCATCTGGTGGTGATAAGAATAGGAAGATGTTCCTTCACTGGACAGCTGGAGGTCACAATACACCTTACTCTTATTATCATACTACTTTCCTTGGTAGTGGTAAGGCTGTGAGATATACACCTTATGGTAAAGATAAAAACTCACACACAGCAGGTGCTAATACTGGTTCTATTGGTTTGAGTATTGCTGCTATGCACGGACCAAACAATCAAGACAGAGCATCAACATGGCCTACACCACCCACATCTGCACAGATGGATGCCATGATTACTGAGGCGGCACAGATTGGTTTGGATTGGGGTTGGGATGCATCAACTGTTGATAAGAATGTGAGAACTCATGGTATTGCACAAGCTCGTTACCAGAGTAGTTTTAGCAACCAGGCCTGGCCTGGCCTGGCACACCTGTTTTCAGGATTTTTACAGCTACATTTACTCTAGTGGAGCCTACC
>WLWF01002369.1_pt1 | contig 13775 bp, 5 predicted proteins | sample 6718331 | NCBI WGS metagenome assembly WLWF01 (sample SAMN12718692, study PRJNA515312) | sponge metagenome | isolation source: marine sponge | host: Mycale hentscheli | place: New Zealand: South Island, Marlborough, Capsize Point | collected 2003-05-01
TTTAGCTTCGGTAGGATTTTTAATAGAGCGGAGCACGCGTTTTTGAAGTTTCACTTGGGAGAGTGTTTGCTGTAGTTCTTTTTTAGGAATTTTATACTTTTTTTCTATTTCTTTTATAAAAGATTTTACATCGCTTCTTTCAATGAAGGGGGTAGTAGCAAAAGCAGATAACGCAAAAGAAAACAAAATAGTGGCAAGCATTTTTTTCATGGCATGTTCCCATAGGGGGGTGAATCTATAATTATAGAAAATATACCTAGGCTCTGTCGATACTTATACTCAGTGGAAATATTTCTTAGCATAACCCCCATGCCTTAAAAGCCATCAAATACAGTTTGAAATAGTAACTAATATGCGGTTATTGACGACTTTTTGTCTGCATCGTGCTGATATCTTCGAAAAACTAGACATGATCGTGCAGATTTGGCAAAATCCAAGAATGTGCTTTAAAATTTAGTAATTATGGTAAAAATATTGGTATTACATGGCCCCAATTTGAATTTATTGGGTGCTAGAGAGTCTCAGGTTTATGGAAACTTGAGTTTAGAAGATATTAACAGTCGCATGCAGCAAGCATCTGGGGAACATGAGGTAAAAATATTTCAAAGTAACGCGGAGCATCAACTGATAGAAGCAGTTCATGGTGCAATTATTGATGAGGTGGATGGTATTTTAATTAACCCTGCTGCTTTTACGCACACCAGTGTTGCATTACGTGATGCACTAGTAGCCAGTAAAATTCCTTTTGTAGAAGTTCATCTTTCAAATATTTTTGCAAGAGAATCGTTTAGACATAAGTCCTACTTTTCAGATTGTGCGTTAGGCATTATTACAGGGTTTGGTGCCAATGGCTATGTAGCAGCACTGATTTTATTATTACAACATTTAGAGAGTTATTAATGGATATTCGTAAGATAAAAAAACTAATTGATTTAATAGAAGAAAGTGGCATTAATGAAATTGAAATTAAAGAACAAGGGGTAAATGGAGAAGAGGTCGTTCGGTTGAGCCGATACCCTGCAACCCAACCAACCATGCAAGTGCCTCCTCAAACATCAGTAATGGTGCCTGCAGCCAGTGCAGCATCAACTGCGGATGCGACTTCAATTGTGTCATCTGAACCCACACCAAGTAGTGCAGCGACTACTGGGCACGTCTTAAAGTCACCAATGGTGGGTACTTTTTATGCTTCACCATCGCCAGATACCGACGCGTTTGTCAAAGTAGGTCAGAAAGTTAATGTGGGTGATACGCTCTGTATTATTGAAGCCATGAAAATGTTCAATGAAATTGAGGCAGATAAAGCCGGCATCATTAAAGAAGTGTTACTTGAAAATGGGATGGTTGCCGAATACGATCAACCATTGTTTATCATTGACTAGGTTAACGCTTCGTTTTATGAATTAAGAGAGAAATAGATCCATGTTTAATAAAATTCTAATTGCGAATCGAGGCGAAATTGCTTTAAGAATTCTGCGTGCATGTAAAGAGCTTGGTATTCAAACCGTAGCAGTGTATTCAGATGTTGATAAAGATTTATTACATGTACGTTTAGCCGATGAGGCTGTGTGCATTGGGCCTGCCAATGCAGCTCAAAGTTACTTGAATATTCCATCTATTTTAAGTGCTGCTGAAGTAACTGGCGCAATGGCTATTCACCCTGGATATGGTTTTTTAGCCGAAAGTGCCGATTTTGCAAAAATGGTTGAAGAAAGTGGCTTTAAATTTATTGGGCCAAATGCTAAAACTATTGAAATCATGGGTGATAAAGTGTCAGCCATTGCAGCGATGAATCGAAGTGGTGTGCCTTGTGTACCGGGTTCTAATGGCGAGTTAAGTGATGATGATGAACGCAACCTAAGCCTGGCAAGAGAAATTGGTTATCCGGTGTTAATCAAAGCCTCGGGCGGCGGTGGTGGGCGTGGCATGCGAGTGGTGCGTCAAGAAGCCAATTTATTAAGCTCGATTGTGCTAACTAAAAATGAAGCCAGAGCAGCTTTTAACAATGATGCTGTCTATATGGAAAAATTTTTAGGAACACCACGGCATATTGAGATTCAAGTTATTGGTGATGGTAATGTATTAAGTATTACGGATCCTGGCAATGTAAACTATGTAACTCCAACAGTTAGGACTCTTACTACTGGTGAAATCAAGTGTCGTAGAGATATCGGACACATTGTTGACGCTGTACAGCAAGACTTGTGGTTTGGTGGTAATGCTTATTCTATTGCTGCTGCTAAAGCATACTTTGATAGGTTCGGTCTTCCAATTTCTAATGGTTTAGTCAGTGAAGAAGCTGAGGGTATCGTTGCTTTCAAACGTGCCGCTGACGCTATTAACCTAGCAATTAACAACCAATTATATTATTGGGATCAGACTATCACTCTTGATACTACTGGTGATCCTGCAATTGTATCTGATATGAATGCAGATGCATATAACCTTGTTCTTAAAAATAAGGTGTATATTGCAGAAGAAGCATATCTTCGTATGCAAGTAGCATATCCTGGATACGTTCCCCAAGCAACAAACACTAAGCAAGATTGTTTAGATGATGTTTATAATGTTTTGGATGAGGTAATGTATGATGTTAAGTTTGGCGGCAATGCTAAAACTTATGACTCTGCAGAGATCTACACTACCAATGTAATGCCTTACTTTGGTCCTAGTAAGAGAAGAAAAGATTTTACTCCTACAACTGTATCATATGATCCAGCAACTGGATTATCTGTATTCACTATTCCTGGTCATGATATGGCAACAGGTGGATACATCAAAGTTGATAATGGAAGTGTCATCTTTACCTGTACTATGGATGGCAACCAGACACAACATGCATCACCAAGTGCTGATGATCCTTATGCTGGTCAGTGGATGCAGATTACTGCAGCTGATGCATCAACTATTACAGTTAATGTTGGAGCATCTCAAGCAAACCAGTTCTGGACTCCAACTAACGCAGTATATAACTCTACAACTGGTGATATGGAAATCACCATTGGTAATCATTCATTGAGTGTTACTGAGGGTGTTGTTTTTGCTGACAATTCATTCACATTCACATGTGATCAAGACGGTAATGTAGAGCAAAAAACTTATCCACGTCCTGGTCAAGATCCTTGGGCAGGTAAGTCTATTGCAATCACTGCTGTCAGTGCCACCACAATCACCGTCAACGTTGGTGATGCAGGATCTGCTGCTGGTGTAGCACATACATTTGTAAGTGCTGCTACAGACGCTGTTAAGCACCTCCCACAATCAGCACATACTTTTGTATCTGCAGCAGCAGATTGTATTCATTATGGTATTGCTGCAGCAACCTTTATTGATCCTGAGCGTGATGAAGCAGCGGAAGTATTCACTCAGGTCAAGAATCTCATCCCTTCTATCATTAGAAATGAGTTAATTAACAGTAGTCCTAGTAATTCGGAAATTCAGTATGTTGACAACACTGTCACTACTGATTGGGATTCTCCTACATGTGTATCTGTTATCAGTGCAACACAATCTAACCTTGACACTATTATCCAAGCAATTGGAACAGATAGTGGTGGTGTAGGTGATATTAGTGGCATTACTAGAACTGCTCCAGTTCAACCACAAAACTTGATTCAAAATGGTGTAAACCAAGGATACACTGCAGGCAATTGTTCTGATGTTGTTTCTAGTGTTAATACACTTATTAGTATTGTATGTGATGCTATTAGCGCAGGATCTTTAACCACACTACCAACTCTAAGTAATGGTGAGTGGGATTGTGCTAATGTGCGTTCTACTATTGAAACTTTGTTTGATATTGCAAACGACGCATTTACATTATCTAGTCTATCTGAACTCCCGGTTCTTAATCGTGGTTCATTCACTACTGATGCCACAGTATCTAAGTGTTTCCGTGATGTATCTTACATCGTTGATGCTGTTGTATCTGACCTTAGACTTGGTGGTAATATCAACTCTGTTCAGGCAGGTGAAGCATACTACGTTGGTAATCAATTAGAGTATATCGACGGCGAGAAGACAGAAACCATCGATGCATGGAACTATGTTGGACAGATGGCAACTGCTGCCATGAGAAACTTCGATGTTCTTGCATTCAATTGCTCTACATCTGCTGGTTCTGCGATTGTTAATATTAACGATACTCGTGGCATTCTAATTGGAATGACTGTTGCTGAGTATGATAATACAGATGTTGTTAATCCTGCATATGTAAATGGTCTTCTCCAGTCTGGAGCTACTCAAGTTGTTAATAATATTCCTCTTAACACATATGTCAAGAGAATTGTTAGTGGCACACAAATTGAACTTGGTGTTGCTAATTCTAGACTTGATTCTGGAAGTACAATCACTGCATTACAAACAAGTAGTTCTGTAGATTTATACTTTGATTTCCCCAATGGTCAGTGGGCAGATACTCTTCCTAAGACTGATCTATCTGTTATTCAAGACACCTTAACATCTCCTACACAGAGAGAGTGTGCTGGAACTGCAGATGCTATTGAAACTTTGGTCGGAAATATCACCACCGTTATTAATAGTGGTGTTGGATCTGTCTCTAGACAAGAACAAACAGCAAACATTAGTGCTTTTGCTTCTAGAGCAACTGTATTTACAATCAACACTTCTGGTGTTGGTGCTTCTAATCCACATAACTTTGAAACTGGAACACCAGTTAGATTGGTTCCACGTCCACGTTTTGATGTTGCTAAAGGTCAGTATGTTGATGTTGACAAGCGTCTCGTCAGATTACCTAACGGATTTGAAACTAACAAAACGTATTATGTAATTTCTCCTGGCAGAAGAACACAACCAGAAGATTACAGCACTACCACATTCTTTAATGGTAGTGATCAAACAAAACTGATGCTTGCAACTTCAAGAGAAAATGCAGCAGCAGGTATCTACATCTATGCTTCCGAGTCTGAGTCTATCGATGCTAATGTTGAGATTGATATCTATCAGTTTATCCTTGATGAAAAGTATGACCTACACAACTATAAAACTAAGTTAACTAATTCAATTAATGCTGGTATTCAAACAGATGTATCACACATCTTCGATACCCCATTTGCTTCTGTAACACCACAGAAAGTATTCTTCAGAGATCTTGATGGTGGTAGAATTCCTTTGGTTTCTACGACATATGCATCTGATGCTGATGTTGCAATACAAAATTCTCAGGATGCAAACTTTGGTAGAATTGATCCAACCAAAGAATTTTATGCACGATATCAGAATGATTCTGTAATTACAATTCACAAAACTCATGCTGATGCTATTAACAATGTAAACCCAATTACGTTTACATCTGGTCAAACACAAACTTTCCAAGTATTCTCTAACAAGCGTAGAGCACCATTCGCATATGATCCTGCGTTCTCTAATGGTATTGTAACAACTGGTAAATGGTTTGTGCGTTGTATTGACGAAAGTACTGCTATTGATAATATCTTCTACAGAATTCAACAATCTGATTACAGTGATCGTCCAAGATCTACAGATATGTGGTTTACTCGTCTGGAAGATGAGCGTGAAGCAAATGACAGAACATACAAACTACGTTATGTTATTCCAAAGTATCTTGAGAATGCAAGAGATCCTATCAACGGATTTGTTATTAAGTCAAGAACTGATGACACTCGTAAGTTAGTACCACAAAAAGTTTTACTGAAACCTGTTGCCGGAACAGTATATGGTGCTCGTTTTGAAAACAAACGTAATCCTGGAGAATTTATTGGATTTACTCAAACAGAATATGATGCACAAAGTCTAACACTTGGTGATTCATATGATCCATACAAAAAAGTTAGTGGTTCTGGTCTTGAATATCGCATGTTTGCCAAGTTCTCTTCTGGTATTCAAGCGACAATTCAATCTGGACGATATGTTGAGGATACTTTAGATCCAAACATCAAGTATTTGGAACTTACATTATTCGATCATGGTATTGATACTGTCAACTTCTCTGGTCTTAGAAACGAATCCTTTACTACCGTTAAAATTTCTGCACCTCAGGGTGGTGAGTGGACAGTTAATAAAACTGCTAGTGTTACTGCTAACCAAGTTCAATGGACTGGTAATTCTTCTGGTCTTGCTAACATTCATGCATACTACACTGTTGGTGGTCAGCACTATCTCATCATCAAGAATGTTCGTGGTGGTAAACTAGAGTTTAGTGAGTATTATAACACTAGGTTTGAGCAGGGAAGCACGTTTGCTGATATGCTGGAAGACCAGGATATGGGCAAATCGCTACCTCTAAAAACACTAATCGCGAAAAATTATCCCCAATATTTTTACAAGCAAAACGGTTCTAATGTTTATACTATCACTCCTGGTGATCGTATTCAGGATGATGCTGGTATTGAATACTATGTTGATACTGTTGAGGATGCTGGTGTTATTGAAGATACGTTCTATGTCTTTAGTTATGAAACTCTACAACGTAGAATTGCTGGTCAGCAAGATGGTATTTACTACTTAAGTTGTTTACGTGGTAATATTTCACCATTCCCAACAGGTGCTGGTGTTGCTGAGAACTTTAAGAAGTTTAAATTCTCACAACCAGTCAGTAGCTTGTATCCTTTAGATTACAAGAATGATCCGCTATGGTTCCAGAAAAATGGTACTACTGCAGAAGAACTTAATGTTGCTTCTCAATTGTTAGATCCACCACCAACATTCTCTGCTGCCGATAACTACACTCAGGGTCTTGTAACAACTAACGACTTTAAGAACTCTGTTACAAGAGAATTAGTTGAAGATTTAATTGATCAACCTGCATTTAATGAAAATAGTTATATTACTAAATCAATTGAAGCACAAGTAGGTAATGCGACTTCTGGGTCTGAAGATCGTAAAATTCCAATTGCTGGTGACAGCACAGTTCTCACAGATCAGCGTTACTACGTTGAACTTAGAAGACCTTCTATTGCTCGTGCTGGTAATCACACGTTTGAGTATCTTGGATTCGGTCCAGGAAACTACTCAACAGGTCTCCCAGCGCGTCAGGAGATCGTCTTATCACCAGATGAAGACTTCTATGCTCAAAGTAAGAAAGAAGACGGTGGTATCGTCTTCTATACGGGTCTAAACTCTAATGGCGATCTTTACATTGGTAATAGAAAAATTAATGCTATTACAGGTGAGGAAACATTCCTAGAGAGAGCAACCCTTCAATCTAGTGCTGATGATGATGAAGATATTGGAAATCTAGTTACATCATTCGATACTCCTGTAACATTCAATCAGAATATTACAGTTGTTGGTGGTGACGGTTCACAACAGAATGTATTCCAGTCTCCTTTGATCATTTCCGTTCAAGATAATGACCTAACGGAAGTTCGAGATGCACTTGTTATTCGTTCTAATGTATCTTCTGTTGATCCTGTAACTGGTGATGAGCAAGATGAGTCTCTTGATAGAACTAACTTTGCTCCTCCAACACTTGGTGATATTAGACTTAGCAAGAATAGAATTCAAGCCGCTATATTTGGATTTAATGCAAGAGGAAAAGGTCAGGCATATGAGTTTAAGACTCATATTACTAACGGCGTCCCTTCTAACATCTCTCCAAATAACAGTAATTTAGTTGCTCAAAATGGAAATCGACTAATCACTAATCAATTTGTTGATTTTGGTGGTGTTGCTGCTAAAGCAGGTGATGTTCTCTTCAAAGGAAAGGAAATTGGTAAGTCTGGTTCACTTGGTTGGATCTTCTCTAACTACTTTACTCAGATTCCTAATAACAATATCTTTACGATTGAATTTGATGGAACTAATGTAGTTAAATTGACATTCAAAGATAATTTGGGTGTTGATATTCCTAACTCTGCTATTGGTATTACTTCTGGATCACAAATCAGACTTAATGATTACATTGATTCTAGATTGACTAACACTTGGGTTGTATTCAGTCCTAATGGTGATGCATTTGACCCTGCAAACAATTACGTACATTTCCAAGTTAATGACAATATTACCATTGAAACATTAAGTTGGAATGGTTCTGGTGGTGTTCTAAGTTCTGCTCCTGCAGGAACCAATCCTAGTGTTGACTTCTCTAATTCTTCTTGGAAAGAACAGGGTGTTATTGGTGCTGAAACACTAAGAACTGAAACTGAAACTATTGGTGATTATAAGTTAGGTGTTAATACCATTGCTCGTTCTGATCATGCTGCATCACAAAATGCATTTATTTCTAATGAAACCGAACCAAGAGCAAACTTAGATGTTGTTGGTAATACCTTTATTAGCGGTAAGAAAATCTTATCTTACTTGACTGAAACTAGTATTATTCATGTAGAGACTGATCAGGATAATGCATTCTTAGTTGGTGGTGATAGTGCGAATCCAAGTGATATTTCTACCTTAAGAGTCATGACCACTAATAGTGGAAGACTAGGTATTAATACTGCTGTTAATGATGTTGTTAATCCTATTAATAACTTAGATAGAAACTTCGTTGTTGTCGGTAATTCTAGATTCTCGGATGACGCTAACTTCCAAGCAGATATTGAAGTTAATGGTGGAGATATTACTACCACTAACAATGCATTCAATTTTATTAATTCTAATGCACAGATTCTGAATTTTGCCGGTGATGGTCAGATTCTGAACCTTATGAACAACCAAACGGTTGATCAAAGTATTGCGATTGGTAACTCTACCACTAGACAGACAATTCTGGTTGGTGAGGCAACTCAAACTGGCACTCTTAAAATTCATAGAAACACTGATAATGCAACAATTGATATTGCTACTGTAAGCAACAATGCTACATCTGAGTGTAAGATTACACTTGGTGGTGCATGGGCAACTCAAGCAGATGCTACATCTTATACCAAGATTGGCACATTCTATACTGGAGTTGCTGGTAATCTTGAAATTGGCACTGGATGGGGTGCTGGAACTAGTGAGTCTAGATTATACACCCAAACAAGGGTTGTTAATCTTTTTGATGGTGATCAAACTAACACTGTCAACCTTGCAACGAACGCAACTACATTTACGTTAGGTTCTACTGGTGGTACTACATTCATCAGAAACACTCTGAATGTTCTTGCTTCTGCAATTGTCGAGGGTAACATCAGACTAGATGGTGGTCTAAATGCTGGTATTATCAAGATTGGTAGAGGTAGGTTTGGAACTACTAGAATTCCACACTTAGTTGGTGGTGTTGAAAATCCAAACATTGACTTCTATAAGTATGAGACAACTGGAAAAATTATTGATACCGCTGGTGTATCTCAATGGGGTTCAACAGCATTCTTGGTTGCTGGTGGTCAGATTGCTTCTATTGATAACATCACTAACAATGGTGCTAACAACAGAACTCCTGGTACATATTCATTCCTTTCTACAACTACTTCTGGTGCTGGATCGGGTGCTACATTTACAATTATTGTCAGATTTGACTATACTATTGATCTTAGCATTGAAAGTCCTGGTGAAGGATATGCTGATAATGAAATTCTAACTATTACTGACGCTCAATTGGGTGGTGGTGGCGGTGGAGACCTTACTTTCCAAGTTAATGGAACTAACTCTGCTGGCACTAGTTATTACTTGCCAATTTCCCAACCTGTTGTTGGTGATTTCCAAGTTGGCGATCTTCTCTTCCTTGATAGAGCAAATGCAGCATCTCCCGATTCGATCGGAACTGGTGCAAATATCATTACCGGATTGAGAGATGAAGCAAGAAGTGAAATTCTACGTATCATTGGTATTGCAAACATTGCTAATCCACAGGATCCTAACGGATATAGATTAATTGTTAGTAGAGGTGCTGAAGGTACTGGAACATATACAGACCACCCAGATAGTTGTGTTATTTCTAAGTTTACTAAGCAAGGAAATGCTTCTTATATTACAGGTTCTGATCTTGATAACAATGGTCAACTAGATGAACCATTAACTGGTATTGGATCTGGCGCTGCTGATGTTAACATTGGTGTTGCTGAATTTGGTGGAACTATTTCCACACTTGATTATATCAGACTATCATCATCAGAATTTGTATCAATTGTAGAACTAATTTCTACGTCACCACAATCTTTGATTGTTAATGATGGTGGTAATCCTGCTGCTGATGTATTTAAAGTTGAGTCTACAACTGGTGATACTTACATCTTCGGTGATATTTTTGCTGGAGTTGGATTTAATAAATTTACTGTTGATTCTGGCACTGGTAATACTATTACTCAGGGAACTTTAACCACAAATAATACAATCACACTTAGAGGATCAACTTTTGCTGCAGTCAAGGGTAATCCTGCTGCCACACCAGCTTACTCTGATAGTCAACTATTTAAGTTGACCCCTCAAGGTAACACAGAGTTCTTAACTCTTTCAAATGGTGGTAGAGACGGTGTTGTTGAAGCCGTTACTTTCCAAGTTGATACAGCAACGGGAAGCATCTACAGTACAGGAGATCTGGAGTTCTATGGCACTGATATTACAGGTGTCGCAGATCTATCAGAACCAAGATTGATATTTAATAATTCTTCTGGTGATTTCACGACTTATGGTTCGTTCTCTGCTCTAGGAACAGGAACATCTACATTTGGTGGTCCTATTGTAGTTGGCGGTGATCTAACAGTTAATGGTGGTGATCTAACGGTTAACGCTAATGGAACTACAATCTTTGATGTCGCAAATGATGGTGCTGTTACTGTTGCTGGTATCACTGATTACTTCTCACAAACTGGTGGTCGTAAGTGGGTTTATACTGCAGACAGTGTAGTTGAATGTGATGCAAACGTTAATTACTTTATTAATTGTATTGGAAATACTCTTGTCCTTCTTCCTCCTGATCCTCTAATGGGTGATATGGTTCGTATTATAGATATAGGTGGGGCATTAACTTACAATATATCAATGGTTGTTAGAGCATCTGATGGAAACGGTATTCAAGGAGAAACTTCTAATACTGGCACTGCAATGCTAACTGGAATTTCACCTTCTTTCTTAGGAGGTTATAACGCAGGTGAATTGGTTGTTCAAACACCTCGTGCTTCGTTTGGATTAGTTTATGCTGGAACTACTGAACCAGATGGTGGACCTGGAGCACCACCTACCCTCAAGGGTTGGTATCTAATGGACGTATAAGCAGATGAGTTTCTATCAATCAGTTAGACAGATGAAAGCTGCCGTTATTGGCAGCATCATCCCTTGGAGTGGTCCCCTATCTGGAATTCCAGATGGGTGGATTATTTGCGATGGAAGTCAACCAGACGCAAAAGATTATCCTTTGCTTGTACAAGCAATTGGTGATACTTACAATGAAGGAACTTCAAATTTGGGAGGGGGATTTCCAAATTATACTGGAGAATTTAAACTTCCAGATCTTCTTGGTGGAAGAGCTTTAGTTGATATTGAAGGATCATATTTTGCACCATTTGCCGCTGGTGGAACAGGAAGTGATATTGATACTGATACTGGCGCTAGACCATTAATTGAACCATTTATTGGTGAAAATACAGATAATGGTATTAACACAGTTTTTAATGATGTAACCACAGACGTTATTTTTACACTTAATGATAGAAATGATTACGTTGGAGCAATCAGCGGAAATCAAGAAATTGATGGTCAGGGAGAAAAAACTATTTTTATTGGTGGACGAAAACTAGGACATCAACATATCAGAAATCATACACATCCCGGAACATATGAAACTATTGCAAGTCCTACATCAACTCGTCCAGGTCTAGGTGTTATACCATATGATAATATAACAATGACTGTTAATTATGCAGCATATGATGAAACTAGTGATATCCTTGACCTTTTTAGTGATAGTGTTGATACTGTTAGAATTGGTTTAGAATGGTATAAAGACGATGTAGAATTAGTTGATAACGGTTCTTTGGCTGAAGTTGTTTCAGAAGGGTTTAGTGGTTTTGGATCAGGTAGTCCTGGAAGGACGGTTGGTAGAATCAATTCAGAAAATCCTCCAATTAACTTGTCAGCTGGTAATATGTCAGATAGTCCTCTAGCGGTATGGGGAGAATGGCAACCACTACCATCAACACCAGCTTCGGGAAGACCTTTTCTTGTGGAAGATGATATAATTCCATACGGTCTTTTTGGTGAAACTTTTACTATTCCCGATGGATTTAGAAATTTTTATCCTGATCAGACATCAGCTGGTGCATATGGAACGTTTGTAAGTAATGAAGGATCGGATTTCTTGAGTGGTGATATACAGGCACATGTGCATGATCCATTCCAGGTTGTTTATGATCAAAATAGTTTGAAACCTCAACCTAGATTGAATTCTGCTTTGAATATTCCTAATGCTACTCTTGATAATGTTAGCAATGCTGGTTCTTTGCAGATTAATATGAATACAGCACAACCAACATTAACTTGCGTATACATCATCAGGGCATACTAAAATGGCAAATTATACAAGAGAAAGAGCGAGATATGGAGGATGTACAGGACAAATATTAGTGCATTCTTCTCCCAGTTTAGGATCCACTAATAGTCCAACAGCTGCAGAATTTAAAGAACAAATTCCTGCTGGATATCTTAGATGTGATGGGAGTATTTTAAATGTTAGGGATTATTTTAATCTCGCACAAATTTTAGGAGTTGGTGCTGAAACTAGATTTGCTAGAGATGGTGCTAACATTAGAGAACCAGATCCTAGTGTTAATGATTTGGGACAATTTCAATTACCAGATTTGGGATCTAAAGTTATTATTGGTGGTAGGGGAACTGGTTTGTATAATAATGATTTTGTTGATAAGGGAGGTGAATCTACTATAGTTACGAACAGAGTTGGTCCTCAAATTGAAGTAACATCTAACTTTGGAAATACGATTACAGCAAATTATAATGGAAATATGCTACTTGCTGCAAGTGGAACTGTTAACATGCTTGGTAATCCAATATATAAAGCGGAACGCGAAACTTCAGAAACTACATTGAATATTGATAACTTTCAGGGACACGCACATAATACTACTAATACTGTATATGTAAATCACAGTGCTGACCATGCAACATCTTTCTTTGGTGGTAAAGATTATGCAAAAAAATTGGCAAATAGTGGAGCTGGGCATACGTTTGATTTTGCTCGTGATTGGGAAACAGTATCATCTCATAAACATAATATTACAACCCCAAATAGTTACAATTCAAATTTTGTATACTCACATCCACAGCAAGAAATTGACATGTCAAGTGTTGCCGCAACAGTTGATGTAGATGTTTCTGATCAAGAAAAACTAGATGAATTGGTTACTCCATTCATTCTTGTAGAATACATTATCAAATTTTAAAAATGCCAACTACAACCAACATTACAGATACCGGCAGTTTTACTATAGATCCCTATGTTTATAGTTTGGATTTTGAAATGTTTGGCGCTACTGGTGGCGGAGAAAATATTCTTGGAAATACTTCATTAACTAGAACATCAGGAACTAGTGGCGGAACAACTAGTTTTTTAGGATTTTCTTTGAGTGGAGGTGTTGGCGGGGGAGGTAGTACAAAAAATGGTGGTGGTCAGGGAGGAGAAGTCACAGTAAACTATGATTGGCCTACTGCTGAAACTTCTATAAGTTCGGCAAATGGAAATCGTGGGTCGTTGTCCACTGGTGGCATTGGTGCATTTATTGGTACTGTTAAACGAGACGGTGGAAACGGATCTAGTGGATTTAACACATATACCTCTACATCTACTCACTATTTTAATAACAGCGCAGACACTGTTGATGGAAATGGAACACCACCAAAAAGTCATAATTTTTCTTCATCTG
>WLWF01002370.1_pt1 | contig 13773 bp, 1 predicted proteins | sample 6718331 | NCBI WGS metagenome assembly WLWF01 (sample SAMN12718692, study PRJNA515312) | sponge metagenome | isolation source: marine sponge | host: Mycale hentscheli | place: New Zealand: South Island, Marlborough, Capsize Point | collected 2003-05-01
AGTTTTAGTTCTTCCATTAGCATCAAACATAGCAACGTCATTAAACCTTACAGCGGGATCGTAAGCTGAGTCTGTAGCATCCCAAGAAGTTTCCCATTTTTGATCTTCTGTTATATATCTAATGTTATTATCCTGACCCCCCGGCTCTTCGGGCATCCGTATCAAAAACATTTTACCATAGAAGTTATTTGCAGTAGTTGAAACGGCTTGGAAAAGTCTATCTGTATATTCATTTGCTGCATTGGCAAAATTTTGATCATAGTCTGGATCAAATCTTTTAGATGAAGTGAAGCCTTTTGTCGCCCCTAAATCTAATCCACCCCTATTTCCAGCAGCTAACACCTCTAGAGTGGCCGAATCAACATCTATATCAACACACCAAGGATCGTCTTCGTAAGTTCCGTTTTTAACGGACTCAAAAACCTTGTAAGTTTGCCAAGAGTTTCTTCCGGCGGTAGCCATTCTTAATTCAAAAATAGTCGCATAATAATCAGTAACGCCAAACGGATCGACCCATACGGGTATTCTTTTGTCAAAAATACTGTAACTTCTACTCATAAAATAACTTTGACTAGTGTTTCCAGTGTAGCGATCAAACGTATAGCTACTGTCTGGTCTTTTAGCCCATATAGGAAAAGCTAATTGAACATCTCTAGTAACAAGCCTACTTGCCTGTCCACCTATGATCATTTTTTGCGTTGTGTCATCTTGCAACTCTTGACCAATAGAAGAAGACATGAGAATTTCTTGGTCTTTAAAATCATTTACTAAAGACCTTATAATACCGGGAGAAGGCTGTCCACCCTTATCTATGGCAACCACTTTTATGTTTGGATTTTTAATTATTCCACCACCGTCGTCACCTTCTTGCCAAAGGTCAGAAAGATCATCTTCTTCCAGACTCTTTGTTTCAATAGCCTTTCCCTCTGGTCCCATAAGCAAAACGGGTGCTTCTAGACTGCCTTCATTTGGATCTTTTTCTAAAGTAATAAAATAATCATGTTGAACAATTTCGGTTACATCAGATATTATACCATTTAAATTTTGACTAACCCCGCTAATCCTGTAAAATTCAGGAGCTATGCTGTCTATTTCGCTCAGATCTATCTTAAAAAATTCCTGCTCTCCAAATGCACACTTATGCGCAAAAGCCGCATCAGTATTTTCAAATGGACAAGATAATAATTCTATAGTTTGTAAAAGTTTATTTACGGGAAATCCTGCACTATTATTATCTGAAGCTCCAAAAATTCCACCAAAACTATAATTTTCATGATGACCTAAAGCGTTATATACATTATTAACTTCTGTAGTTAAATTTGGATTTTGAGTAGAGGGTCTAAACCTATTGTATTCGCCACCATCATCAAAGTTATATTCTGTACCTTCAAAACTATCCATAATAACTTGAACGCCATCTAACAATTTAGCCGGAGATTCTAATACTATATCATAGTATCTTCCACTAGTACTTTCTCCGTAAGACCATCTAGTTAATACGCCACCAAAATAAAATCCTTTGTATCTGAAATAGCAAGCGGCACCTACTAAGACATCATCTTCACTATCTAAAGGCGGCGTCCAAACAAAATCATTTTTTGGATCTTCTACAAGCTTCAAACTACAAGTACTACTAGTGCCGCCCCAGCCTACAGACGCGCTAATGCTTTGCACCCAGCAACCAAACATAGTAGGGGCAATATCTGGCCCGCTAATTCTTTTGTATATAGCAAATTGATGTTTAGCTACAAATTCATTAGAGTCATCTAAAGACTTCCAGTTGTCAGGATTTGAAGGGGTGAATTTAGCAGTGATAAACTTTTCTTCAATCAAGTCTTCTGGTTCACAAAGCTCAGAACCTTCGGCTGGATCAAAAGTTATTGAACCCGGAACTTCTGCCTCAAAAGTTCCAACAGGATCTTCTTTAAATATACTTAAAAACTTAGGTCTAGCTAAACCTTCGCCAGTTCCATCTTCAGCTTTGTAATTTAATTCATAAGGAATTATTTCTGGATCTTGATCTTTTCTTCTTATCTCTTGACAAACACCGTTTTCAAAAACAGGCCAAACCACTTGAACTTCACCTTTAAGAACCTCAAATTCAATTTTTAACTGAATACCATCCTGCGGCAAACTTTTATAGTTGGTGGTGTCCGTAGGAACAAAGGCGGCAGTAACGACTTGTTCGCCCGCGTCTAGCTCTGTATCTTTTGCAGGAGTATAAGTAAAAGTTCCTGCAACATCTGCCTTGGCATTAAGTTGTTCATCAGAAAGTCTTGGTCCTACTGAACCGCCTGAGCCATTATCATAAAGCGCATAAGTTATATTAGGAGGATTGTTCCAAGTAATCACAGGAATAGCTTTTTCTACAGTCAGAGAAGCTGTACCAGTTATATTAGCGCCTAAACTATCGTCTGTTGGATCAAACGTAACAGTTAAGGTATAGGTTCCAGAGTCAAGTTTTGTTCCAGCCGCAAGAGTGCCGCCAGAATATGTATACGTATACACACCATCAGGAGAGTAGTCATCACCATCAGCGTCTTGATAAATAGCATTAGCAGAAAATATTGATTCCTCAATAACTTCTCCGTAAACTATTTTACTAACATTAGGTTCCCATTTAATAGAAGCCAATTTTGCTCTCCTTATCCTTGATTAAATTCCCAAGTTTCTGATTTGTTGTAAGCCCTAGTGTTGGGGTTCCAAGATTCTGTAGAGGCTGTTAAATAAACATTAACATCTTCTGTAGCATCCCATCCTTCTGGCCTATACTTAGTCACGGCAGCGGTTCCGTCCGGTTTTCCAGCACCCCTTTTCATAACAATATCAGCGGTTATAGTTCTACTGCTAATTTGCGTAGTTTCTATATCCTGAAGTATTGGCCCATTAGCCCTACCTATAATTGGTAATATGGCAATAAGCTTTTGTTCACCTTTATCATTATTGTAATTTATTGTAATTCTTTCCGTTATCGCGTTTTCTGTACCGGGTTTTTCATAGTCATTAAATGATACACTATATGTTATAGTGCCTGAAACCTTGTTATGTCCCACACTTTCGCTAAGTTTAAGATCTGTATTTAAAGCAAATGCGCCTTCGGAATCTTCGTAAACTTTTATCGCCAAAGCGGGAATTAAAGGCTTAACAGTTTTAAAAGCCTTTAAAGCTCCTGCATACTTATCTATTTGAGTACTTCTTGAATCTGTTGCTGACAACCCCTGAAAAGTTGCATTAACAGTAACGTTATTACCTTCTGCGTTGATATCCCCCTCAAAATTAAACTCTAAGCTATGTGTAGATTCAAATCCTACTTGCGATAATGTCCAAGTGTCTGTTACACTGTAACTGCCGACATTTTGATCGGAAGAAACAGATCTTGTGTGATTGTAGCCTTTGTAAGCAGGAGCGCCTTCTGCGCTGCTCGCACCCCTTTTTAAGTTAAAACCAAGGTCGTCTGTAGCATCCGGCTTGTTCATTTCTATGGGAAGAAACTTACTTTGGAAAAAGGTTTCATCACCCATTAGATCTTCAGTTATTTCAACCGCAGGGTCATATACAAGCCTAGTTTTAACCCATTGCACAGCTTGCCTAAAAGCTTCTCCGTCAACAGCAGCGGTTCCGGGAGAAGAATATTTTTTCAAACCCGTAGCAGAAACCGTGTGAGTAAGAGTGTACACCTTGTTAAGATTAGTATTAGCGCTATCAGGAGCATCTGATTGGTAAAAAAACTGATCTGATTCAGCAAGTTCCCAGCTTTCATCCACGGAAGATAATTTGTAACTAGGCTTGACAGGTCTACCAGTAGATCCGGTATTAGTATTGTTAGAGTCTTCTTCGTATGCCTCAAAAGCAAAAGAGTACTCTAAGGTTTGAACCCCCGCGCTTTCTTCATTCTGCTCTGGCAAGTCAACGCTAAGTAATTTAGCATCATCAAAAACCATAACATTTGATAATCCACCATATGGACTTATTTCAAGTTTACCGGTTCCTTGGTTTGGAAAAGACTCTCTTAAAACCTGCATGAGCGTTAAGCCTTCGCCCATAACGCGACTTTGCCTTTGGCCCTTTATGGTTATATCCTGACCATCATCTACAGACTGTATAACTGCCGTACCGGTTACATTTATGGTAAATTTTGTACCCATAAAAGTACCATCGCCAGTAGATAGATTCTCTCTATTGATAGAATATCTAGGCATTGGACCCACAACACCGCCCGCAGTGCCTCCCGGAACTGCGGAAACGCCACCAATGACAATCTGTTTTGAATCTTGATTAGATGTGTAAAGTATCATTAGTCAAACCACCCTCTTGTAAATATATTAAAGTTTCCTGTTTCCGCAAGTCCAATTAAGGCCGTTCCACCTCTAGTGTTTAAATTAATATTTGACTCTTGTATATTAGTGCCTTCAACATTTAAGACCACGTCGCCGGAAGCTATTCTAGAATCCATATACAAAGGAGAAAGACCGCCAAATGATTTTTCAATAAATAATACATTTTGTGAATCTGTAATATTTCTAGCCGCAAGGACCAAAGAAGTATCTCCGTCACGTTTATTATACACACCAGCATCATTATTTCCGCTCATAGCGATAGAAATTATTCCACTTCCAACAAACCCGCCTCCCGGAGCAATGCGAGGAGTGAATGTTTTGACACTTAAAGGAATGACGCCCGTAGGAGAATCAAACGAAGGAGAATTAACAACCAAATCAATAGCAGGATTATCTGAGCCTGCATTGTTAGCAAAGAGCGTGGTGGCTTTAAAGTTTATTTGATTTAAGAATAAAGTCGCAGCGTTAGCGTCTGGTATTCCGGGTATGTGTCTGTTTATAACCAAGCTAGGATCGGAAGATATACCCTCACCTAATGACCCCTGAGAAATAAATGATACACCAGAGTTTTCAACCCCTATAGCTGGAATAAACAAATCTGGCGTAGCTATAGATACTTGATGCTTCATGAATAATTTAGCTTGATTTGCTGCGCTAGGAGCAAAACCGGAAACCGCAAGAGGTAAAAATACATTACCAACATGAGGAGTATGCAGAGACATATCGGCTGCAAAACTTCTGTTGTCTACAAACAGAGTAGGGGAACCGCTAGCAAAGTCTATGGGCTTGATAGCTAAGTCAAACCCGCCACTTGGCCCCGGAGCAAGACTGAAAAGCGGAGCTAGACTTCCTGAATCCGCTGAGTCAGGAGCCTTTATAAACAGCGTACCATTCACAGATCTTTCTAAATCAACAACTTGCAACTTGACAACATTAAACGAGTTTTCATGAAAATCATTATCTGTCATACCCTCTGCACTATTAAGTCTAAATCCAAACTTTCTAACAATTAAAAGCCTATCTTTGTTTTTAGCTGAAAGTTTTTTTACAGATAAAATTCTAGACCAAACCTGCATAACAGAACTAAACTCTGGATACGCTCCAGATTTTAGCTTATCAGTAAAGTAAGGTCTTAATTCACTAAAATCATTCTGCCTATTATATTTTAAGTTGCCAGCAGAACCACTAGATCCAAACCCAAAGCTGGAATTATTTCTTAAATTGTGAACAAGACTTTCTCCTTGATATCGGAGGCTAGAAGAAATCAAATTATCTCTATCTAGATTTAAGTAATTTAGTTCAGAATCAGAAAAAGTAAATACATCTTGACCGCCAAACGAAGCAATGCTAGTTCCAAAGTTGTCGCCTCTTGCGATAGCAGACGAGTTAATAGTTAAGTCAGAAGCTACAAAACTTTTTACCAAAGAAGGGGTGGAAGAAATATTAAAATTATAAACTCGACCAGTGCTTACAACACCTTCGCTACCATTACCTCCGGGTTCTGAAACAGAAAGAACACCTTCGCTATAATCAAAATCATAACCAAACAGTGACACCCTTCTAGAACCTGCTCGTCCCCCACTGTATTCTGAAAGATTGGCTTGTATATTTGCAGAAGTATATCCTTTAGAATAAACCGCCCCGTGATAAGTCCAACTATTTTCATCTTCTTGTTTTTTAAATATATAAACAGCACCTACCGGATTTAATCTGTGAACACCAGTATCTGGCGAAAGAGTGTTAAATAAATATGGATCAAAAAGCATTGACCCCACTAGCATTATGCTTTTTTCAGAATCATATTCATCAAATATTTTTACCTTACTACCAAAAAATGGTTTTATATGGCTGCCCGCAATATATTGTGCATTATTTAAACTTTTATAGCCGCTACTATCACTTAAATTTTCAAACTTGATACTATCTATAGAATTATAAATATAGTTTCTACTAGCGCTAAATTTTAAAATTTCTCCAAACCTTACACCCTGAGAACTAACGTAAAGATCATCATAATCAAATGCTATTGATACACCGGAAAGCGCAGACTGATCTGGCAAGATAATAGTATGGTATTCGTTCCTAGCGTTTCTAAACGGATTATTTTGAAGAAAGCCACCGTAGCTAAGGTCTGGATTAAACTTTGTAATATCAAAAACTAAAACCACACTAACTGTTCTGCTGTATGAAAATTTAAAACCCCTTGTAGTTCGACCTATTTTATTCTTGTAATAAAAATCGTATCTAGCCTTAACAGCAAAAGATATAGCGCACTTGTTATTTTTGGAAACTTTAATGTCATATATATCTAGAATTTTACCAGATTTCCAGAAAGCTTTAGTAATCTTTCCTAGATTATCTTCCGTGGACGTTATCGTAACAGTTCTATCTAAATGTCTTTGGGCGTCATCTTTGACCTTTTTAAATATTTTTCTTCTAGCAAGATAAAATGGATCATTAGTGCTTTGTGAGATTTTCATCCCTAAACTTGAGCCAGTTTGGTAATTCTGTACACCATCAAACACATACCCCTGCTCAACAGAGCCAAGACCATTAAGAAGCGCATCAGCAGGAGCAAATCTTAAAATACCATTTCTACCCTTATCACCCCTTTGGGACATGTTTCCATCATCATCAATATCATATATACCTATTTCTATAATATTTTCGCCTTTTATAGCGCCCTTAGCTAAAATGTTTTCATTGACATCATAAAAGCTTTTTTCAAAAAGTTCTATACTAGGAGAATTACCTTCACTGTAATCAGAATTTATGTAAAACTTTCTAACTAGATCAACGTTTTTATTTATTGTATTACCAGACTGGACAGAAAATCTATTTCTGCTTCGTGTATTTTCTCCTAATGCCAAGTTATAAGCTGGATCAAGAGTTCCGAACTTCTTCAAAGAAGGGGCAAACCTATTTCCTGCACGTCTTTGTTTAGTAAAGATGACAGGAGAATTTGGATCTGTTTGATTTACAACACTTATACTTTGGTTGTTTTCTTTGTTTCTTACAGTTTTTGTAACAATATTTCTATTATATTCGTAGAAGTTTTCATCAATTGCATTTGCCATGACAGAATTTGAAGAAAATATTTTTCCAGATAACGTTTTACTTATAGGATCTTCATTAAAGTCTCCATTAGGATCTCCTTTATCAAACTCATTGTCGGTAAGCCCCATCAAGAAGCTAGAACTAGAATTTCTATTGGAGTCAGCAGTAAGAGCAAAGCCTGTAGTGTTAAGTGGCGCTTGACCGGTTGGGAATGTAAGTCCATCCAAAAGCAGATTTAAATTATTGTTTTCAACATCAAACTGATCGCCTATAAACAAGTTCACATCTTGAATGCCCGAAGCTTTATCAAAGATTGTTAAAGTAGCCTGACCGCTAGCAATAGGGTTGTTGTTTAGATAAAGAGGCATAGAACCCGTCATAGGAGGGTTCATAACCAAGGTAGTCAATCCACTCGCATCAAAATGAGAGTTGGTAAACAAAGGGGCTAGACCAGAAGACTGAAATGCTCCACTAACGCGCAGCGTGAAGATTTCATCCATAAACGCCCCACCAACGGTGTTTAAAGGCGCAAGCCCACTAGCTGCAACGGGGCCGGTTACAAAGAGAGGAGCAGATCCCGTTGTGGGAGGGGCAAAAGTCAGATCTATACCGCCAGAGGCATCTACAGTTTTTGCAAAGAAAGGAACGACTGCGGAAGGCTGGATCTCATTAATATTAAGGGTGAATTTACCGTCTGACACTTTATTACTCAAGAATAAAGGCTCAACACCGTCAAAATCTCTAATCCCAGTAAATAATGTTGCTGCTGATTCCATCTCTTCTTGAGCAGGAGCTAAAACCAAACTAGCTAATTCAGACGCTGACTCAGACGCCGTAGGCGTAAATAATGTAGCAAAGTTTTCTTCGGCGCGTAAGCCATTTATAGTCAAGCTAAGGTAGTCAGGTCTTGCGATATCAAAACTAGATAATATATTAGAGTGCCTAAGTCCAAGCTGGTCATATTGATTATTAACTTCAATAATCCCCGGAGGATTGCCGCCTACAGAATACAAACCAGTTTTATTGGGATCATTAATATAACCATCCGTAGCAGTTATAATTTGATAAGAACGAGAAAAATTTCCTACAGTAGAATCTAGATTAATAGAGGATACATTTTCAGATTTTCCTATAGCAACAACTGCTCTACTATCGCCATCAAAAGTGGGCTGGGTAAAAATATCCTTTAATGAAACAACAGCCCTTTTACTGAAACTAGTTTTATACCTTCTTCCCGTGGTAACAAAGCCTTTTAATTCGACTTCAGGATTTTTAACAGTAGCCTCTGCAAAGCAAGATAAAGATTTAGGCTGGCTACCCCTGCCCACATCTCCAATTCTGCTATCTATCTTTCTTATTTGTGTTTGAGATCCTTTGCCAGAGCTTTGCGCGGGATAAACGCCAACCCTACAATAAGGGTATCTAGCATTAATCCAATTATTAGAAACTGTTTTTACAAACCCTCTTTGTGGCGAAGTAGCACCGTCGATACTAGCGGCAGATATGAATCTAAATGGTCCTATATTACCATCGGGCGCAGGCGTTGTAATATCGCCCTGAACTCTTGCAGCCGTATATGTTTCAACAGGTAAATAATTAGGATAAAAAAGTATATCTGATCCGGGGTTACTAAATTCTTCAAATTTAACTTCTGAAGTATTTATATCAAAGCTATTTATATTTGTTAGAACAAAACCAATCCAGATACCGCCAGTGTCTTTATTTATAAAATCTCTAAAGTTAATATCTTCAGGGGTTATTGTTACGCTATACCTTCCATCACTTTGCTTAACCGGATTAAAAAGCTTTGCATACGGGTTTATTTGAGCTATTTGGTCTAATGTATATTTATGATAAACGTCTGGCGCTATCCAGCTACAGCCACCAGTAAAGTCTGCTAAATTAGTTTTGCCCCCATATAGGTAAGGCAATGTTGCTCTAGGTTCACTTCCTCCAAAAACTTCTTGCGCGTTTTCTGGAGTGCTTCCATCTAATGTTCCATAAAAGAATAAGTCTTGAGCGCCTCCTCTGAATTGACCCATAAATCCAGCATCGCGATGTGTTCTGGTAGCTCTTACATCATTATAGTATGTATTTCCTTCTATTAAGAGGTTGTCAAAATCACTTGCACTTTTTGTAGGGGCTATAAAACCACCTATTCTCTTAGTTTTTTTAGAAGTATCCAAGGTGTAAAAGTTAGAAACATTTGAATCTCTTTCTATTATTTTAGAAGAAGTGTTTCTCGTTACTATGGTCGCCGGATCTCTATTGTATAAAACAAGTCTAGGGACTAAGGGCTGAGTAACGGGGCGTTGAATTCTTGGTGTAAAAGTAGTAGAAATATCATCCATAGCACCAACTAAATCAAAGTTAATTGTCATTTCACTAAGATAAATATCTTCATCGCCTTCCAAGTCATAATTTAAAATAGGAACCTGTTCTGGAAGTTCGTGATATTTACCTTGAGACTTTTGATAATCTTCTATGTTAAGCCTGCAATCGTAAAAATTTTGAGCAACCCCAGACCTTGTTCTAGTGCCTGTAACTGCTTCATAAGTTAACTTAGAAGTATCTTGATGATCAAATGTTTCAATTTTTGCAGAGGTAAGTTCGGGATTTCTAGCGAAAGGCAAACCGATCATAGGTTCAGATTCACTGAAGTCTCTATCAAAAATAGCAACCGCATGGGGGTCTTGCAGAACTATTCTAGTATCAGCTAAGTCGTATCTTCCCGCAAGCTGTAAAACCCAAGCGAAAGTTCCGTTTGGAACATTATCGTAATTCATAGCCGCCAAAGGAACTATTCCGTACAAAGGCACAAAGTCAAAAGCCGCGATTATTCCACCACTAAGACCGCCGCTAATACCTTCTAAATTCCTAGTCCACCCAAGACCACTAACAACTTTACTGGTGATATTTCCTATAATAGAGCTAGATGTTGTTGTGGCCGTTATCTTTTGAGAAAATTCAAAGGTTTCTTTGAATTTTTCATATACAAATATTTGATCAATACCCCATTGCACAGTTTTCTCAAGAATGTCATAATTAAAACCAGTTTGCCGAGATGCTCGACTTATTATTTGACCAAATTCATCAACAGTATCTGTAGCGTTTGTTAATAGCAAATCTTTGTCTGCCCTGATAGTCATACCAAAACCATCACCAACATTAAATGTGCTTCTTTCTAGTATTCTTACGGCCTTTCTATATTTCGGCACAAGCCGACTAGAACCAGTAAGGCCAATTTGAAACTCCTTGTTTTCGTCTGTGGTAAACGCTGAATTTCTTTCAAAATTAAATTGTCTTTCTACTGTATGATTTCTTTTAAATGGCAGCGTGGAAGAAGCATTAAAGTCAAAGATGTGTATAATAGATTTATTTTCACCAAGAGACTGTTCTGAAAATATAATCCTATCCTTATCAAATACAATATCAGAATACGACATGTAACAAGAAGTCATAACTTCCGCTACGCCATGTCCTGCATATGTACCTTGGGGTAATTGCACATACCTGATAGAAGATCGGTCTGATGGATCAAATACTCTTCTTGCTTTATATTTTCTATTTAAAGCGCGACGATACCTTCCGCCCATAGAACCCGCAGAGTTTATTTGCATATAGTCAACAACATCATAGTCATTGGTAAAGTCTTGCTTGTATATAAAGTGCGCGTTTAATTGACCTATCTGACTTTCTGAGTCTTGCTCTCTGTATCTTCCATTTGCGGGTTTAATTTGATCTTTTGTCAAGTTAGCAATTGGCTGTTCAACTTCGTCCGTAATATCTATGTTACATCTACTTGTTGAGGCAGATAAAACAGTCATTTTAGAATCATTTGAATAACTACTAGATCCTATAAAGTCTTTAAGGTTACTATTTATAGACAATCCAACGGATTTACCAAAACTGTCCACCCAAGGGAAAATACTCCAATAGCCCGCTTTTTCTGGGTCGTTATTTATATTAAATCTATCTACAGATATTATATTTTCATCATCACCAAAAACGCTAACGTAATCTGCCAAACCAGCACCATCTGAAACTGATCTTGCAATACCAAGAAAGTTTCTCTTGTAAGGCCAGTCCGGTGGAGGCTTAGGAGAGTTTGCCGTGAAACCAAATCTTCGATCAGCGAGATCGCTTGGATTTGAAGAACTTCCATCAATATCTCCGGCCCCATACCCTCCCTGACCATAAACATACTCTCTAAACCCAAGTATCTCTGGTATAGATTGCGGATACCAGTGCATAATCGCATGGCGCTGCCAATATCTAGACCTATCTACAACGTAATTTTTGTCTAAGAAATCCTGCTCGTTAATCAAAATATCGTCGGAAGATATTTCAGAAATTCTAGAAAAGCTACTTGTTCCTTTGTTGACTCTAAAATCAACCTCAAGATTAGACCAAGGATTTTTTTCTAATGAATGTTCACTGCGCCCAGAGATAATATTTTCATTCATCGCAGACTTTATAGAATGGCCGCCGCCAAACAAACTGTTTTCATGACTTACGCTTGATATACTATTGGAAGAATCTAAAGCTATATTTATAATATGCGTTTTACCGTAGGGTAAATATTCTGGAATATATCTTCTATGACTACGAAATTTTAAACCACTTGAACCACTAGGCTCAGAACCAAAGTCTGCATAGTTTTTATATATAACTGTTCCATCAATAGTTGTCGGATGTTCATCCATACCAAAAAGATTTACAGAAACATCGGAACCTCTTTCTCCTACTGCTATAATGTAATCTCCATTTTCGTCTTTTTCAACTTTAAAATCACAACCAAATCTACAACCTTTGTAATTAGACGTGCGATTACCACCAGTGAAGGTAGTAGAAGTTGTAGTATAAGGATAAATTTGGTCTGCACCAAGAGATAGATTTTTTATAGTTTCAGTATCAGACGGATTAAATGAAAAACCAGAGAATGCTTCTGATGTCATATCAACATTTGATATTCTCATTTCTTTAGAGGTTTCAGGAACTGCCTCAATAAGCCTTTTAATTAGGAGGCTATAATTAGAGGGCCATCCCCTGCCGTAGTCTCCGCGAGGTTCCTCTCTTGGATTTTTGCTAAACACACTACCGGCATCAACCCTAGAAGGATCATTAAAAGAAAGAAAACCTCTTTCTTGTGTTGTCGGATTATACTCACTATCCAAAAATCTTTCATTCGGATCATTATCTTTAGTAATATCGGATATATCTATTCTGCTAGTCGTGTAAAACTCATTTTCATTAGCAAGAGTATTGACAGCGACACCCTCATTATTGACATCAGACAATCTTCTAAAATACCCATTCTTGCCGGTGGGAGAAAACAAAGTACCTTCATATTTCCAGCCCTCGCCCTCTTTTTGGGAAGCGTCAACATTATCAACGCTTAAAAAAGTAACTCCGTCCATAGAACGCAAAAGCTCCATATCCGCGCGTGTTGGCGGATTATCCCAAGTGGTAAAGCTACTCATTCCAAATTGATTAAATTTTTCTTGCCTACCGCCGGGAAGTAAAAAGAAACCAGCCTTGTCTACAACCTGAACCTTAAAGAATCCATTTAAAGGATGAGTGTCTCTGATCGCAGCACCAGTTTCTTTGTAAAGCGCTCCTGATACTTTTATAATTTCGCCGCTCAAGAATCCATGATTAGTCAAAGAAAAGAAGGTTGGACCGCGAGACGGAAGATAAGTAGGATTTCCGTTTTTTCTTTTGTAAATATCAATTTTACCACACTGTCTAATGGGTAAGAATTTAGTAAACTCTAACTGAACAGGAACATCTGCATAGGCTAGCCCTTTTTGAAAATCAACTAACCCAGATTCATCTTCATAATACTTAGTTGTTTTGGTATTTTTGTCTATACTATTTAAACAAAAGTCAAATTGTATAGCTTTAATATACGGACGCTCAGGATTGCTATCGTCAACTATAAAATAATATCTACCAACTTCACTTTGAGAAATAGGTTCTCTAGGTATGTCATTTTCTGGAAGACCGGGTGGATCAAGTTTTATGTAGGAACTCCCGTTCTGTATATTGTCAAGATTAGCTCTTATACGACTATTTTCCTGCTGATTTATCCAAGAGCCTCGTAGATTGCGATTGGATGGACGCTGTATATTTTGGAAAACGTGCTGACCCCCAAAAAGAGCGTCATAATTTCTAGCGCTACTATCCGAAGGATTAATAATGTTATTAAGGGGCGGAAACATAACGTCTCGATATGTATCGCCAGATACACCAAAATTATCGTTATCAAGATCTTTTTGACATATGCCCTGTAGAGCAAACAAAAGCTGTTTATGTATTTCATGAGAACCATCTGGAGAAGAATCGTCAAAAATACTTATATATCTTTTATTCCAAG
>WLWF01002373.1_pt1 | contig 13755 bp, 17 predicted proteins | sample 6718331 | NCBI WGS metagenome assembly WLWF01 (sample SAMN12718692, study PRJNA515312) | sponge metagenome | isolation source: marine sponge | host: Mycale hentscheli | place: New Zealand: South Island, Marlborough, Capsize Point | collected 2003-05-01
TTTCAAACGTGGATTTAGCAACCAGAGTCAAATTGATAGATTACTTGCACTTGAAAGTATTGTAAATAGAGTACAGATGCAAAACGTTGTTATGGTTAAAGGCAAGCAGATTAACCTAGACGAACCTGAAGCACACGAATTTATGGCAAAGTATGCAAATGAAAAAGTTGCTGAAGGTTATGAAGGTATTATGATTAAGAAACTTGATGCTCCATACGAATGTAGACGTAGTACATTTTGGATGAAGTGGAAGCCAGTTATAACAGTAGACTTGGAGGTTATTGACATTGAAGAAGGAACAGGAAGAAATGCAGGACGTTTGGGAGCTCTTGTATGCGAAGGTGTTGACGAAGATCGTACCATACGTGTTAACGTTGGAAGCGGCTTGTCTGATAGTGATAGGGATACTTTTTGGACTAGAAAAGATAGTCTAGTAGGTTACATTGTTGAAGTAAAAGCAGACGCAGTAACACAGAATCAAGACGGAACTTATAGTTTACGTTTTCCAAGATTTGAAAGATTTAGAGGCTTTGAAGCAGGCGAGAAAATTTAAGATGATTGCTTTAGATTTTGCACCTGGATTACATGGACACTTTTTAGAATATGTAGCAAATCGTTACATTTATTATGTCGACGAAATAAAAGATTTGTTTATGTCTTCTGGAGCAGTAGATAGAATAAAAACCTTTGAAGATTATCAAAAAACTAAAACAGTTAATTGCGGACACTATAGTTCTTTTGATATTCGCTTTGCCAAAACTTGCACACACCATGTTTTTATAAAACACAATCCAGACTTAGATATCGTATTATTGACTAATATATACCACAGATGCTTTGGCGCACCAGTATACGATCACGATGCACAACAAATCGCAGAGTATCATCGTGGTCTTATGGCTGGCGGCAAAGACTGGGAGCTAAAAAATAATTGGTATGCAAAATTAGTAGAAAGACATTTTGATGCTACACTTGTGTACACACCATGCAACTTGCCTACTTTTAATTTTGACTTCGCTTGTTTTTTTGATTTTACAAAGTTCGTGTCTGCACTACAAAGGTTAAGTCAGTTTTTAAACATGACATTACGTTACGATTATACATTATACGAACTATGGCGAAAATTTATGGATTGTAACCAAGGTTATAAACTTTACTTTAAAGCCAATGATATACTATCTTTTGCATACAGTAACAAACCACATGAGATTCCAAATGATTGGCAACTCCATGCCTACATAAATTTTGTTATATCAAAAAGTTTTCGAATATTTGATGGACAATTGCATTCTAATAGTAAATATCCTACAGATACTTGTGAACTTTATAGCATTATTCAACATCATCTGCACGAATTTGATAAGAGGTTTTGATGCACAAGGTTTATTTTGAAATACGTTATATTGACCAATGGTATGAAATCATTGCAGAACTAAGAAAATGGTTTGGTAACGAATGGAAAGGCCAACGTGGCATACGTAAAAAGTTTCACAAAACAATGTGGAGCCTAGACGCACACACTGTTTGGTTCATAATTCCTGATCTATCATTTAAAACTTTTATGGATTTAAAAATGTCAAACTCACCTAAATTAAGATAAGTACAACATGCTCTTAGGTTTATTAATATTATTCGTTGCACTAGCACTAAGTGGAATTGCCGCTTACTACAGTATCATTGGTTTGACTGCAATCTTTGCGGCGGCTGTTATACCTATCATTGTTATGGGTGGTATACTTGAAGTTGCTAAATTAGCCTGTACGGTTTGGCTACATCAAAACTGGCAACGTGCAAGATTTGTAATGAAGTTGTATCTTGTTCCAGCAGTAGCAGTCTTAATGTTTATTACTTCAATGGGTATTTTTGGCTTTTTGAGCAAAAGTCATATTGAACAAAGTGCCATGGGCACAGAGCAAATTGAACAAGTTAAAGTCATAGACGACAAACTACTTAGAGCACAAGCAAAAGTAGAACGTTGGAATGCAGAGATTGGAAGGCTAAACAGAGGAGAGACATCAGGACGTATTGATGGACTAATCACAAGAGAACAAGAACGTATTGACAAAGCAAACAAACGTATACAACCTCAGATAGATGCTGAAAATAGCAAAGTAAAAGGCTTACGTCTACAAGCAGATAAAGAAATAGCACAACAGAATAAGAGACTCGGAGATGCACAAAAACGTACAAGTGCTGACATTGCTATTGCAGAAAAACGACTGGCACAACTTGACAAAGACGTAGCGGCCTATACATCACAAGGAACTACCACAGGAGGAGTGTTTACTCCTGACGTTGATAACGTAAAGAAAGGCAACCAACTACGTGCAAGTCAAAAGCCTGAACGTGATGCATTAGAAAAAGCAATACAAAAAGCAAAACAGTCTGAGATTGGCGTAGCCAGTAAAGTACAACGTGAGATAACAAATATAAACAAACGCCTAGCAGAACAGATAAAAGTAGTTGATGCAAACGTAGCGAAAATACGAACAGGTATTACAAAAACTATTGATAGTGCGAATGCAAATATTGCCAAGTACACACTAGAAGCCGGAAGCAGTAACAAAAATGTTGACGTTAGAATAAAAGAACTTGAACTAAACATTGAAAACATACAACCAGAAATCGACGGTTTACGTGAAGAAAAGTTTGTTTTTGAAAAGCAATATCGTCAGTTTGAAGCAGAGGTTGGTCCGGTTAAATACATTGCCCAATTAATTTATGGCGATAATCCTGATCAGAACTTATTGGAAGCCGCAGTTCGTTGGGTTATAATACTAATCGTAGCAGTGTTTGATCCGCTTGCTATAATGATGTTACTTGCCGCGACTGAAACATTTGCATGGCGAAGACAGGATAAGGAGACAGCCGTTGAGACTGTTACGACGATGCCGAGCCCACTGCCGGTTGAGGAGGTTGAACAAGTTCAAGAGCAAGAAGTTGCAAAGGAACCAGAGCCCGACCAGCCAGTTGAGGATGGACCAACAGATGAAGAGCCTAATGAGACTAGAAGCGAGGATAAGTCTGATGGAGGAGAAGCTGGAGTCGATATTGAAGAACCTAGCAAAGATCCTCGGCCCTTAGAACGCACACTGCATGTAGAACATATTGTTTTACCACCACATGATGAGCCAGAGTATATACCTAATCCAGAAATTGAAGAAGAAGTTATAACACAACCAGTAGAAGTAGAACTACCTGTTGAAAAAACTGCTAATATATATAACTGGCAAGAAGAAGACATCAAAGAAAATCCAGTTGTTGTCAATGTTGAAGAACCAACAGAAGAAGAAGTTCAAGCAGTAGAAGAAGATATTTTTGAATGGAAAGAAGAAGATGAGGATGATCCTACTAAACGTGCAAAACGTATATGGAAACGTCTAAATCCAGACGATACATTGAAAAACAACGAACAGATGTTAGCACATGGTGAAATTGATGTTTTACCTTGGGAGCAATATATTGATCAGTCTGATGAAAAACTAGAAGAGTTTGCAACTAATACATTTGGTGATACATTTCCCACGCATCCAATTAAAGGTGATACTTACGTAAAGACAGATGTTTTTCCTAGCACACTGCACAAGTTTAACGGTGAGGAATGGATACAAGTAGACAAAAAAACATCAACTTCTTATGTTTACAATGAAATGTATATAAAGCATATAATTGAAAAACTAGGTTCAGGTGAGTATGATCCTGAGTTACTTAACGATGCAGAACGTTCGGCAATAGAAGAGCAACTTAAAAAGGATGATCTATAATGGCAATTGACAAAGACCAATACGATAAATGTAATTTTTGCAATAAAGCCAAGAACGACGTCAAAAAGCTCATTGTTGGGGATAGTGTAGCCATTTGTAACGAATGTGTAGATTTATGCGGTGACCTACTACAAGAACTAGCTCGTAACACTGTAAAACCTTTAGATTTCAAAGAGATAAATCCAAAAGAACTTAAGGATTTTCTGGACAAATACGTGATTGGCCAAGATGAGGCAAAAATTGTACTTAGTGTTGCAGTTGCAAATCATTACAAAAGAATTAATAATACATCAAAAGATTTAGAACTAGACAAAGCAAACGTTTTATTACTAGGACCAACAGGTTGTGGTAAAACACTATTAGCAAAATCAGTAGCACGGTATTTAGATGTACCTTTTGCAGTAACAGATGCAACAAGCATCACAGAAGCTGGCTATGTAGGAGACGATGTAGAAACACTTATTGGTAAACTGTTAAGCAATGCAGGCGGTAACGTAGAAAAATGTCAACGAGGTATTATATTTTTAGATGAAGTTGATAAAATATCACGTAAAAGTGAAAACACAAGCATTACACGTGATGTAAGTGGTGAAGGTGTACAACAAGCATTGCTTAAAGTAGTAGAAGGTACAGTATGTAGAGTACCATTACCTGGTGCTAACAGAAAAAATCCACAAGCAGAAATGGTAGAAGTAGATACATCAAACATCTTGTTTATAGCAGGTGGAGCATTTGTTGGCATGGAAGATGTTATCAAACGTAGAGCAGAAGGTTCAGGTATAGGCTTTGGCGTTGATGTGAAAACAAATCATGATGGGCAGTTGGAAGATTTAGAGCCAGATGATCTTGTAAAGTTTGGTATGATACCTGAATTTGTAGGGCGTTTTCCAACCTGGGTAGGACTTACACAGTTAACAGAAGAACAATTGAAGTTTGTGCTTACAGAAATTAAGAATAGTCTGATAGCTCAGTACACTTACCTGTTTGAAACAGATGGTGTGAAACTGAAGTTTAGCGATGAAGCCCTGCTTGAGATCGCAAAAAATGCGGCAACACGTAAAACTGGAGCAAGAAGTTTGCAAGCCGAGCTTGAACGAATATTGATGCCGCATATGTTTAGCCTAAAAGAATATGCTAAACAGGATATTACCGAAGTAGTTATAACTCCTGGCCTAGTTAAGAAACCACTAAAATTAGCAGCCTAACTGGCTTTTTTGCATATGCAAGACGATTTGCGATAGTTCAGTATTTTATGAACTAGAGCACGTTTCCGTGCGTCAGCAAACTTCTTCCATTGATATGGTCTGTAAGTCATTTTGCCACCCTCCCTAAGTAAATGGTTAGGTGCGTTCCTTCAGCGATTGCCTACTTCCGCCCTCTCGGGTGAACGTACTTTTATTTATAACATTTGTTATGCAAAACACAAGAAAAAGGTTGCTCTTTTTGCATAATCCGGTTATACTATGTGTATGTATAAAGGTAAACAAGTTCATTTTTTTGGTTTTAGAGGCTATGAGTACGTGAGTGCAGTAAGAGTTTGGGGTCAGCCTGACTTCATACATCCTGTGCATGATAGACGTAGTTACATAGAGTATGACCCTATCAATGACATTGGTATCTTTGCAAATAAAGAAACAGAAGAACTAATACACAGTTATAGACGTGAATATGCCGATATGAATAAAAAGGTTGACAATGTGTAGATATGTGTTATGCTGTTTATATTGTTAGAGAATAGGAGACTTTACAATGAGAAAAACAAATAACAAAATAATTGTGGCACTACTAGGTGCAACTGCTCTTTCCGCTTGTGGCGGAGGTGGTGGTGGCGGAGGCTACTCCAATAATAATCCAAGTCCAATAGTGACTAATCCTCAGCTTAATTACACTACGCCTACAGAACAGTCAACTGTTGACCCAATGGCAGGTGCTGATTCAAACAAAAACTTTGTAGGTGATACGTTTATTACAGACTTAGATGGTGACGGTGCTAATGATGACATGGTTATTGCTGGTAGAGAAACAATGCCATTTGATGGTAGTGTAAACAAAAATAAACTTAGTGTACACAGTTTTGAAAACGGACAGTTAGTTGACAAAACTGCACAATGGTTCTCAGGTACAGACAATGAAATACTAGGTACAGAGCCAGATGTTAAGTTTGCAGACTTTTTTAACACAGGTAAACAAGACATGATTGTTGCACACTCGCAAGATATGGCAACATATGGTCCTGCTACTTTCTTTAAGAACAACGGCAGTAACTTTACTAAGGTTGATATTCCAACTGCAAACATATGGTCACATGGTAGTGACGTTGGCGACCTTAACAATGATGGTTACAAAGATATATTCTTAACTGACTATGGATACAACAGTACCGTTCTTGTAAACAATCGAGTAAATGGCTTTGATGCTAAAGTAGATAGCAGAGGTCAATTTGGTGACATGAGACTAGGTGGTTCGGGTGCCGCAATTGGTAACTTTATGAACAACGGTGGTAACAATGAGATTATTCTTACTGATGCACAATGTCCTTCAAACGGAAATGGTGCAAGTTGTGATAACACAAAGAAAACTAAACTTTACAGTGTAGATTTCACAGGTGGTGGTGCAAACTATACTTGGGTAAGTGACTTGCCTGCAAGTAATGCAGTTACAGAACACCATGTTAGAGTTGTTAATCATGACTACAACGAAGATGGAAATGCTGATGTAATTGTGTTTAGTTTGGATTCCGATGGTGGTACAAAACAAAGTGAAATACAGTTTTTGCAGAACGATGGTACTGGAACATTTACTGACACAACAAGTGCTACACTAATTGGTTATCAAAGTGATACGTCAAGTACATACAAGCCGAGATTCTTTGATATAAACGGTGATGGTAAAACAGATATCCTTGTAAGTGGCGGAACACATGGAACAAACGATAGTCACCAGTTTTTGCTCAAAACAACTGACAACAAGTATGTTGCCGCATATCAGAACGTGCTTCAAGGTTTTATGGATGATGTTACAAGTATAAGTGGTGGAACTACACTTGGTTCAACTGTTAACATATTTGAAGGCGATGATGGTAATCAGTATTTGGTTACATATGCTAGTACCGGTGTTGGTGGTACTGATACTAAACTAAAAGTGTTTATGAGTAGATTAGATGGCACAACTATTGCCGCTGGTACTGCAATAAACATGATACAAAATGCATGGAGCTATCTAAGTGATGCACAAGCCGCACAAGCACTGAGTGACACTGGACAATCATTTGCTGGTGGAACTATTATAGATATCAACCAAGCAATGCAGCCGATCGGTACTCTTAGCATGGCTGGTTTGGATCTAAACGGTAGTGTGTATGGTTTTAATGTTGGTGATATTACTGGTCAAGCAATGGATGATATTGGCAGAAACTATGCAGTGAATCTTGCTCCTACTAACATTGATACAAATGGTGCAACAATGTTCAACAGTATTGCTAGTTTTAACACTAGAACTGCTGATGGTGTTACTGTAGGTGTTGACAACGAGTCGCAACAGTTTACAATGGGCTACAACATGTGGTCAAATGCAGACGAAGAAACTGGCGATGGTACAACATACAGTGTGCATATGTCAAAGTTAAACAGCAATCCTTGGATGGGCTTCTCTGGTGTATGGGGCGAAATTGAAAACACAAACATTGTTGACAGTGTTGTAAGTTACAAGCAAGGTGGGTTTACTGCTAAAGCCAGTCTTATGCATGTTAAAACAAACTTTACTAAAGGTTTAGTAACCGATGTAAGTGATCAAGTAGGTGCATGGACAGAGCTAGGTTACAAAACAGGTGGTCTAGAACTTGGTGCTGGAGTACATCCTGTGATGCTAAAAGGTGATGTAAAAGCAAACGTTCCTACTAGTGTTGACATGAGAGGTAACCTACAGTACACAGAACATAAATTCAAGTTGCCAACACACGTAAATGGTTACTTGAAAGCAAATTACGACTTTGTTTTAGATACTAATACTAAAATTAAAGTTAGTAGTGCCGTAAGTCAAAGCGGTGATAAGAATGCTAGTGTAAAGTACACGTGGTCATTCTAATCTAAATTTGACAAGGGACTCCTATCCCTTCTAACAATAAAGTTGCAAGGTTTTTTTATTCATTTCCTTGCAACTTTTTTTTACCAAAACTCTTTACAATGTACCAGTTTCCGTGTATAAATAATATTGTAAGTTGCTTAATAGGACTTACATTTAAATCTTGCTTTTATAAAGGAGAAAAAAATGACAAGAATAACCTCACTCGACCTAAACCCATTTTATCGTAACTCAATTGGATTCAATCAACTTTTTGATAGAATTACAAGCAATATTGATACGGCATCACAATCGTATCCGCCATATGATATTATTCGTACCGGTGACGAAACCTACGTAATTCGACTTGCCATAGCAGGTTTTCAAAAGGCTGATATTAAGATTGAACTTGAAAATGGTACACTAAACATTTCTGGACACCAATTCAAGAAGATTGACGGTGAAGATGAAGCAAATGGAATTGAATATCTGCACAGAGGCATTTCGAACAGAAATTTTTCTAGGACATTTAATCTAGCAGACTATGTAGAAGTAACTGATGCCACTATAGTAGATGGTGTTCTTACAGTTGGATTAGAAAAAATAGTTCCAGAAGCAATGAAGCCAAAAACTATTGAAATTAAATAAACATCCATAAGTATTAGTGGAGGAAGTTGTAAAGAAAATTTCCTCTACTAAGCAACAATAGAGAGAGTAAATGACCAACGCAGATCCAAATACACGTATTAAAGTTACAGTCGATAACAAACTTAAAGAACCAAGTTTGTTCAAACTAATATATGTAAATGATAACGAAACTGCAATGGAATTTGTTATAAAAACACTTATGGAAATATTTCATTACAAAGCAGAAACTGCAGAAAGTCTTACAGTCGATATTCATGAAAAAGGCAGTGCAGTAGTAGCAGTGTTACCATATGAGATGGCCGAACAAAAAGGCGTCGAAGTAACTGTAATGGCACGTGGAGCAGGTTTTCCACTACAAGTCAAATTAGAACCTGATAATTAAAATTCAATTTCAATACGTTTAGGATAGTAAACTGGCTTACACCATTCTGTGCCGCCGCGTCCTCTAGCATTGTTTAAGTAACGTATGCCATCTAGTTGTTTCTCTATATCACTATGATAGTGCCCAAAGCACCAAGTATCGATCTTCTTCTCATGGTCTTCATCTAAACAATGTGTAAGCCAACTGTTGCCAGTTGTGCCTAATCTGTGTGTACTATCCAAATGTACATCATGTTTAAGTAATCGTGCATCTGGTACAAAATGACTAAGCATGACTATTTTTGTAATGTCTGGATGTGTTTGCAGTTTCTTAACTGTTCTACATAAAAATCCGGCATCACTCTGTGCCATTGCTTCTACTTGTTGACAAGCATACATTGATATTTTGTATGTAGATTGTACCCACTGTTTGCAATCTGTATATGCTTGACTTGATTCTCCAAGCCCAAAGTCATAAGAACACCATCCGTTTGTACCTACGAATGCAACGTTATCAATTACTAAACAATCATCTTTTAACCAGATAAAGTTTTCTATCTCGCCGATGTCTTCTTCAAGTGTTTCGTAACTGGTACGTAAGTCATCTAGGCCCCAACGATGTTCATCGTTACCATCAACAAACATAGTCATTTCATAATTTTTTGAAATTTCCTGTAGAGCAGGACGTATATCAGCACGTTCCCTACTTACGTCACCTATTATCACTGCATATGGTGAGGTTGCTTTTCCGTCCCAGGAGAATTCTTCGTCCCAGGTGTCAACGTGTAGATCAGAAATTAAATCAAAGTGTATTTTCATTATAACTATACTTAACTCAGGAGAACAGCATGAACATAATTATTGGCAAAGAAGAAGCAGAAAAAATGGAGGACAAGTATACAGTTCTTCCTTTAGAAACAATGAAGTGGAAATCTAATCCAGAACTACCGGCTACAACTGCATACTGTTTAATTGAAAACATACCAATAACAGAAATGAACAAAATCGACGAACAGAAAGACCTGCACACAAAGTTTTATGAAAACTATCAAAAAGGTGACTTTAATTTTTGTACACAAGCACTTGAACATCTCAAAGGCAAATGGGGCGGCGAGATTGACAGCTACTATGATATTATGGAAGACAGAATCAGTAAATACAAAGACGCAGAAGATTTTGATCCAATACTTTACAAATAGGAGCAGTGTATGTGGGAAATGATTGAACGTATGGCCAGCGATAGACTTTGGATATACACTGGTATAGTAGGAAGTTTATTTGGTGCAGCCTTTTTAGTATGGTTTCAAGGAACACGTGCTGGTTTGTGGTGCTATGCACGGTTTGTTTTGGTAATAGATTACTTTGTACAACGTTATGGCTGGACTTGGTTAGAGCCGCCTAAGGATGCTTGGCGTAAGAAATACCCACATGTAACTAAAAAAATTGATGAGCTAGAAGCACGTATTAAAAAATTAGAGAAGTAAGCTCTTAGAACTAAATAAAACGTGGTAGAAAGCATTTAATGTAACATTCCCACATTTAGACTAAAACAAAACCTTAAGGAAAATACAAGATGAAAAAACTAGCCCCACTGGCAGTGATAGCTACACTGCTGACCACGACTGCACTAGCAGACGTAAAGATCTCTGGTACTTCAGAGTTCTACTACAAAGATGTTGACTCGCAAATTGCATCACAAAAAGGTGATTCAATGGGCAACTCTGATAACGAAATTAAAATTTCATTCTCAAATAAAACAGAAACTGGATTAGATTATGGTATGGTTGTTGAAATGGCAACTGTTGCAGACTCTAGTGCAACTATCGATGAATCCTCTTTATATATTGGAGGTAAATTTGGTAAAATTGTACTCGGTGGTAACGATGCAGTAACTGATAATTTTGGTATTGGTGAGCAAGACATCATGAGTGAAGAAGTGACTGGTACATACACTAATTCTTCTATTCAAAAAAATGCAGGCGAGAACACATACGGTTCAGATTCTGATAAAGTAAGTTACTTTGCTCCAGCAATTGGTGGACTTACTGTAGGTGTAAGTTACATGGACGGAGGTGTTGCAGGCGATACTGATTCAACATCATTTGGTGGTAGATATCAATTAGGTGACAATGTTACAATTGGTTACACTAACGGTCAGCAAGAAGTATCAGGTGCAGTTGATAACGAATCACAAAACATTGGTGCAAAAATTGCATTAGGTGATTTAACAGTGATTGGTGCAATTAGTACAGTTGAAGGTGCTGATGAAGATATTGAAACAGTAGGTGCAGGTGCAAGTTATAAACTTAATGCTGACACAACTATTGCAATTTCTACAATGGAATCAGAAGATAGTTTAGATGTTTCAGGTACAGAAAAAGAAAACTTGAAGCAACATATGGCTGAAGTAAGTTATGCTATTGCACCAGGTTTAACTGGTTATGTAAACTACACTGACTATGAATATAAGAACGGCGGAGAAGCATCAACAGATGATGATGGTTCTGTAGTACAATTTAAAATTGCTGCCAAGTTCTAAAAACAAAACTCAATACTAAAAGTAGCACCTTCGGGTGCTATTTTTTTGATTAAATACTCTGTTGACAATATTAAGGAGCAAAATATTGATCTGGGTTTTAGTCGTCGTACACCTACTAAAGGTGAATCCTCATGTTGAGATGATTGGTGTGTTTGAAACACAAGAAGTTTGTAACGTTGCAGTCAACAGTTATAAAAATGTAAGCAGTAGATTTGAAAAAAATACTGCTGCGGTGTGTATACTTACAGAAAAAGGCATAGTGCCTGATTTATAAATACACATATTATATTCCTACAAATTATAAATACATATGTCCAGGAGCTAGATTGTTCCTACCTGGGGAACAGAAAGAATGATATGCCAGTAGCAGAAATACTAGCAGGTATCGCATTGGTAAAATCAAGTGTAGACTTTATCAAGTCTAATATTGATACTTGTAAAGACATAGGTGAGATCGGTAGTGCTATCGATGGATTACTTCGCGGTAAAGACGAAGTTGAAAAACGTGCAAACAAAAGAGGCTTAGGTGTCGCAGAACAATTTGACACCGCACATATTGCACGTGAAGCAATTGATGCTAGACTTGCCGCAGAACAGTTACAAGAAATCTCAAATATGATTAACTTGCGGTTTGGTCCAAACACCTGGCGTGAAATAATGGAAGAACGTGCTAGACGTATACAAGAAGCAAAAGAAGCACAAAAACAAGCCAAAAAAGCAAAAGCAAAAGCAAATAAAGAACTAATGGATGACCTCAAAATGGTTGCAAAAGTTATAGGCGGAATACTTGTAGTCTTTGTTGCTATTGGCGCCGCGATCTATTATTCATAATGTCGCATGCTTTTTTGTTAATAGTGTATCTTGGCTCTAAGATTATTAGCCAAGACATGTATTTCAACAATATAGATAACTGCAAGTACTTTGCAAGTCGTTTTAACAACCAACCGCCTGTGCCCAATCCAGTTGCTGGCGAAGATCAACCAAAAACACGTAGTTACACAGCAGTATGTGAACCTAAACGCATAGGCAAAAATCAACCAAGGTACAATTAGGTACAAAATTTTGACGGTGTTGAAATTTTGACGATTGTTTGGTACAAATTTCCATGTTGTACTGCATCAGCAAGAGTGATTGTACCCATATAAGTAAAATTGAGAGCTAGAATTTTCATCTAGGATGAGTAACGTAAAAAGAATAGGGGGCTGTTCTTGCGTTACTCTGCAGGCAAAATTCCGAGGATGTATATGGAACAAAAAATACAAGAATTAGAAGCACAGATTGCAACACTTGAAAATACACTTGGTGAGATAAAACTAGTTCTACATAGTCTCGCAGAACGCGAAACTAAAACAAAAGATCAAGCAGAGTAATTAAAAAATGTACTATAAATACAGCAACGAAGAGCTAGAGAGTAAATCACGTAAATTTTGGAGACGCCCGTGTTAAAAGTATTATTGACACTACTAATAATGATGACTGCAGGAACTGCATTTGCACAAACAACAAGCAATGTAAACACTGACAGTAAAAGCAACAGTACAGTAACCACAGATGCGGATACAAAAACCATTGTGATCTCGCCTCCAGGTAGTGCTATCACACCTAACGTAAATGGCTCTGGCAATGACCTTTGTACAGTAGGAGTTGCTGGTGCAGTACAAACACAGATACTAGGAATAAGTTCAGGCGAAACAGTTAGAGATCCAAACTGTGAAAGATTAAAACTATCAAAAACACTATATGACATGGGTATGAAAGTAGCCGCAGTGAGTGTACTGTGTCAAGATTCTAGAGTACATGATGCTATGAAGATGGCAGGTACACCATGTCCTTACTTAGGTGCAATTGGACAGGCTGCACAAGACAAATGGGACGCCAATCCAGATGCAATTCCAGAACCCGTAGTATTGGAGACTAAACAAGATGTTCAAAATAGAAATGGTGCGATCGCTGCTGGTGGCATTAGTCTTGGCTTGTTGCTACTCCTTTTACTCTAACGCAGACGTCAGCGACAATCTGTTAAAAGATAATAACATGGGTGATAATTACGACTATTCAAATGCTCATAACTGGTCAGGCACTTATGGTACAGGCTATTGGGGAGGAAGCATTCTTTCGGGCTCTTCAGGTGGTAGGACCCCAAGTAATCCAAATGCAATGCCAAACGGTTCAGGTTTTATATGGGGAGGTGCAGACAGTACTGTTAGTGCAACTATTGCCCTGAACACTGCACTAGAAGCCGCTGGTATAAAAGTAAATGGATTTCAATACCAATGGCGAGTTAAAAATGCTAATACAACTGCAGGTGCCCTACAATCACAAGTTGATCCCTTTAAAATAACAGTAGATATTAAAAAAGCAGATGGATCAACCTTTGCATCTTTT